>Ga0316191_10000012_pt1 | contig 76771 bp, 66 predicted proteins | sample Eddworburr2cm_MG_FD_204928 | JGI IMG/M metagenome (GOLD analysis project Ga0316191, IMG submission 204928) | Coastal sediment microbial communities from Maine, United States - Eddy worm burrow 2 cm | ecosystem: Environmental > Aquatic > Marine > Coastal > Sediment | place: USA: Maine...
TGTCACAACAGGACAACTTATTGACTCAGGTTCTGTTCAGCTTATTTATAGCGGATACCGCTCGGGAAGTAATGATAACCGATATTGATTAGATTATGGTAATAAAGCAATGCTCTTTATTTGCACAAATACCTGTTTTCCCTGCGCGAGTTGCAATTCATCCGCAGATTTTCGCGTGATATTGGCCAGTATGGGGACTCCCGCCGTGAGCAGGCGAACACTGAGCTGAGCGCTTAGACCCGGGCTAATTTCATCCACGACGGCTGGAAAAATATTCAGAATACTGGTGCCGGACTGTTTTTCCAGCGTCAGGCTTACGTCCCGTGCCGCCAATCGCAGCCTGGCTGGAGATCCGACCGGTAAATCGATCCCCGCCATTGCAATCTGTCCGCCCTGAAACGCCAGGTAAGTCAGCTGGTACTCAGTCTCATGAGCGACGACGACGGCCTCTATCACGGCAGCCGCATCGACACCCCGGGCCAGCGGGAGGTCCAGGCGGGTAAACATCTCGTGAACATCTCCGGCCGCCATGATACTGCCGTTGTCCATCAGCACCAGGTGATCGGCCAGCCTGGCGACTTCTTCAGGCAGGTGGCTGACATGAATCATCGGGATATCCAGTTCCCGGTGCAGCGATTCGATATAAGGAATAATTTCCTGTTTTCGGCTGACGTCCACTGCCGCCAGGGGCTCATCCATCAACAGTAATTGCGGACTGACCGCGAGCGCCCTTGCGATGGCGACCCGTTGACGCTCACCGCCTGAAAGCGTCACCGGCATGCGGGTGAGCAATGGGCCTATTTCCAGCAGTTCGATAGCCTTGTTCAGTGCCACCTTTTGTCCGTTTTTCGTGACGCGCCTGGCACCATAGTCAAGATTCCGTCTGACATCCATGTGCTCGAACAGGCTCGGTTCCTGAAAGACGTAACCCAGCGGGCGGCGATGCGGGGGCAGGAAATGTGTTTCGTCCTGCCAGACGGCGTCTCCGACCCGCAGAAATCCTTCGGCGTGGCGATCGAGTCCGGCAATGGCCCTGAGCAGGGTGGTTTTACCGCAGCCGGACGGCCCGAATAGCGAGGTCACGCCTGTTGAGGGGGCTTCCAGGCTGATATCCAGATGAAAATCGCCGACCGTGGCCTTAAAACGGGCTTCAATATTCATGGCTGTACCAGGCGAAAACGGCGATTCAAACCATAAACGCCAAGCAGCATCAGGAACGACAGCAGCAGTAATGCAGCCGATAGCCAATGAGCCTGGGCGTATTCAAGTCCTTCAACATGATCATAAATAGCGATGGAAGCGACCCGGGTTTCGCCGGGTATATTGCCACCGATCATTAATACGACACCAAACTCGCCGATGGTGTGCGCGAAACCCAGCACGGCCGCCGTCAGAAAACCGGGGCGGGCCAGCGGAACAGCCACCGTGAAAAACCGGTCGAGTGGAGAAGCACGCAAAGTGGCCGCCACTTCCATGGGCCGTCGACCTACCGCACCGAACGCATCTTGCAGAGGCTGGACGACAAAGGGCATGGAGTAAATAATCGAACCGATCACCAGGCCTGTGAAGGTAAATGCCAGTGGCCTGCCGCCCGTGGCTTCCATGAATCCGCCAACTGGCCCATTGGGCCCCAGTACCAGCAAAAGGTAAAAGCCCAGGACGGTCGGAGGCAGCACCAGGGGCAGGGCAACGATGGCTTCGGGGATGAACTTGAACCTCCAGCGGGTTCGCGCCAGCCACCACGCCAGAGGTGTGCCCAGTAACAGCAGGATCACTGTGCTGACGAAGGCCAGTCTGAGCGTTATAGCCAGGGCGGTGATGTCCGCTTCATTGATCATCGGGGTGTATTGTATCCATGCTCACGTATGATCTTTATAGCCGTATCACTTCTGACAAACAACATGAATGCACGGGTGACTGGATCATCCCTGAGCTGGACGGCCTGTTGCTCTATCGGACGGTGCATGCCGGGGGGAACCGGCCAGTAACTGCCTTCGGTAAGAGGTTCGAATGACTGAAGCTGTGACCAGGCAACGAACCCGAGTTCGGCATTTCCGCTCATGACAAACTGGAATGTCTGTGCGATGTTCTCACCCCGGACCAGGCGTTGGCTAAGTGAATCCCGGAGCCCCAGCGTCGCAAGTGTTTCCTCAGCCGCTTTGCCATAAGGCGCAAGCTTCGGATTGGCGATTGCCAGGTGATTGAATTCGCCGGTTTCCAGAATGGAGGCATTCAGTTCAGGCAGGGTGGCCCGGGGATACCAGAGAACCAATTGGCCATATGCATAAGTGAAGCGGCTTCCGGGCACGGCCTTTCCCAGCTCTTCCAGCAGCGCCGGGCGTGCGCTATCCGCTGAAAAGAAAGCGTCAAAAGGAGCGCCATGGATGATCTGGGCATATTGTTTTCCGCTGGAACCAAAGATCAGTATCGCCTGGTGGCCGGTTTCCTCCTCGAACTGACGGGCCAGGGATGTCATGGCCTGGCGGAAATTGCTGGCCGCGGCGACCCGGATGCTGTCGGCATCAGCCATACCGGCCATCAGCACGGTCAAAATGAGGACAAGGAACCGGTGGATGTTCACTGGTAAGACCGCAAAAGCTGGCGCATGTCTGATCCAGGGCGTCGAACTGGCGATGGTAGTTCGCCCGGCCGGATGATTACAGCCACTTTCTTACCTTCGATTTGTAGTTTTGAAACGCGGGACCAAAAGCAGATTCAAGGGCTCTTTCTTCCGGCCTGATCTGGAAATGGTCAATGTACAGAACAAAAGCAGCGATCGGGATCAGCGTCCAGGGACTGCCCAGGTACAGCGCCCAGCCAATGAGTGCCGTCACAAGGGCCAGGTACATGGGGTTCCTTGTGAACCGGTAAACCCCCGACTCGACCAGGATTGAACACGCTCCTGGCGTCAGTGGGTTGACGGTGGTTTTCGCCTTGTGGAAAGCCGTAACGCCGGCCAGGCCAATCACGCCGGATGAGGCGACAAGCAAGGCCGCTGCGATGACTCTTGTTGCTTCCGCCGGAAAGACCGGCGTCGTAACTTTTGAAACCAGCCACATTGAGACCGCAGTAAGCCCGGTCAGCAGCACGGGAGGCACTTTCAATTCCAGTGTCAATTTCACCTCATCCCCGGCTTTTTGTTCTGTTGCAGTAGCTGAGCGGTTTCATCAGGCAAAGATACCATGCAAATACCAGCCCCGGCGGGGCTTGTATTCACGGAAAGCCCACAGGGTGCTGCCGTGATGGTCACGGACGATGAAGTAATCACGGCGGCAGTCGTGGCCGTCCCACCAGCCGCTCTCGATACGCTCGGGACCCGCGAGGATTTCAAAGTGTTCGATCACACAGGGCTTCGGGTTTGGCAGCAGCCAGGGCGGACGGTGAGACAAGGGGGTGCATTCCGGACGTTCATCGAGTGTGCGTGGCCGCCAGCTGTATTCCGGACGATGGTCTTCCACTCCGGTCAAACCGCTGACGGCTTCATTACCCAGCCGGGCCTGCAAGCGCTCTGCAAGTTGCCGGATATCCTGCTGTTGCTCGGCCGGGGTGTCCCGGAACAGGCTGTGCTGGCCCGCATTGAACTTCAGCAGGGTAGCTGCTTCCAGCTGGATTTCACGGACAGCCTGCGGCAGGCGTAACCGCTCCAGGCGTTCACGCAGTAAGCCCAGCAGACGGCCTGCATCCTGGGTCGGAGACTGCAAGCCCAGGTTCAACGGGGTGTCCGGATGGTCCTCGTGACCGAAAATGATCTGCAGCGCCTGTACCGCATTGTCACCGCCGCGCAGCACGCCGCAAAACTCTTCCAGCAAACGTTTCAGCGGGAATAGCAATCCCTGGCAGTTATGGATTTCCGCCTGCAGTTCCAGGCGGGAAGAAAAAGCCTGGGGCGGGTGATACATGGCCCTGGGGTCAGGGCGAATACCCAGAGTGCGTTCGAGATAGTCGGGCAGGGCGGGGCCAAAACGGCGGGTCAGTGACTTGCGCGGCAGGCGCAGCAGGTCGCGAAGCTGACGAAAACCCATCCGTTCCATCGAGGCCCGCTGTGCCGTATCGAAGTGCATGCGGTCCAGTGGTAACGGCCCCAGCTGCCGGCGCACATCGGCCTGCGTGGCGATGTGCAACCCCTCAGGCGCTGCCAGCCACGCGGCCTCCGGGGTTGGCGCAGAACCGGTCAGCGCGTGATAGCCCAGTTGCCCGAGTTCCTGTTGCAGACGTTTGCCCAGTTGCTCTGTGCTTCCGAACAGGCGCTTGCTGGCGCCGGTTTCAAGAAACAGGCCGTTGCGGGCGCCCGGGATACATACCTGGCTGCTGTATTGATAACACCATGCAGCCAGGCGCGGCAGAGCCTGCTGCCCGGCAGCGCTGTCCTGTTCCGGCATACACCACTCCGCCAATGGAGTGTCAGTGTTTTGTCCGCGGGTGCACAGGTCCTGCGACAGTTGCGGAAAGCGAACGGCCAGCCAGCGCGGTGTTGATGGTGTGTTCTGTAAAGGTTGCATGGGCCTGAGTGTGACGCCGGTGATTCCCATAAGCTGAGAAAAGCTGAGGAACCCATATCGGATCGGTAGGGCGGCTTCCCCGGCATTTAAGGATGCTGATGTGTGTGCCGCGACGATTATCTGCACCCAGTTGCAGGCGCAGGGCAGCAGGGGAGGATTCTTTGACTGCATTTGCCGGCCGGAACAGGAAGGCCAGTTTCGCACTGCTCTCGGCCGCGATCTGCAGGCGGCGCAAGCGGCTGAAACTGATGTGTTCGGGCCAGGCCAGTACAGCGCCGCCCCGGCCACTGCGCAACGCCTGTTCGCAGGCCCATAATGCTTTTTTACCTCCGCCTGTGCGCACGACCAGCAAATGGTCCAGCAATAAACCATGCCCCTGCAACGCGGCGGGGTAGGGTATCCATGGTGGATCGACCAGGATGATCCACTGGCCTCTCTGGCTGGTTTCCGCCAGCGCAGGAAACAGCAGCCGGAATTCACCCAGTCCGGGCTTCGGGGTGATCAGTTCGGTCAGGGCGCCCTGCGGCCAGCCGTGTCCAGGCAGTTGCCTGTCGAGGCGGGTATGCCCGGTTGGCAGTGTCTGTTGACCGCGGTTGTCCTGCCGCCCCCGCCACAGTTGTGGCGTGGCGCTGAGCAGTTGATTGATGGTGCTCACAATTCCGGGCGGATCACCCCGACCCCCAGCCCTTCAATGGCGAATTCCTGGTGCCGGAGATCTATTTCAATGGGATCGAATTCACGGTTTTCAGGGAGCAACTGAACCCGGAAGCCCTGTCTCTGAAAACGCTTGACGGTTACTTCGTCACCTACCCGGGCGACCACGATCTGCCCGTTGCGCGCTTCGGGGGTGCGGTGTACGGCCAGCAGATCGCCATCCAGGATACCGGCATCCTGCATGCTTCTGCCTTCCACCCGTAACAGGTAGTGGGGTTTTTGCGGGAACAGCGACGGGTCGACGCGGTATTCGTCCTCGATGTTTTCCTGCGCAAGGACCGGGCTGCCGGCGGCTACCCGGCCAATCAGCGGTAGTGGCATGTTGGCGGACGCCGGCAATTCATCGGCGGCCAATGGAAGCAGGGTGATACCCCGCGCGGCGCCGCGTTCTATACCGATCATGGATTTTTTTTCCAGTGCCCGGAGGTGGGCTTCCGCGGCATTCGGGGAACGGAAACCGAAATGGGCGGAAAGCTCTGATCGTGTAGGAGGAAACTTATGTTTTTCAATAAATTGAGAGATAAAGGTAAGAATTTCTTTCTGCCGAAGGGTCAGTTTTCTTTCGGACATTATCTTGTGCTCATGAGAGTTAGCTATAAATATATACAGTAATTCAGGCAGGATCAACCACTCTGTTCCTGCCGCAGTGCGAGGTCTTTGTTACACTGGGTAGAGGGCAAACAATGGCGGATAAAACAGGTAAAAATCTCTGGACGAAGCTGAAAGAGCGAAAGGTGATCCGGGTCGGTATCGTCTACGTTCTGGTGGGTTGGGTCCTGATGCAGATTGGCGAGGTTACCTTCGAGGCGCTTGGCTTGCCTGGCTGGGCGCTGAGCCTCCTCATCGTGATTGTGCTGCTGGGGTTTCCTATCGCGCTGGTGCTGGCCTGGGCTTTTGAAGTGACACCTGAGGGCATCCGGAAAGATTCAGCCGGACAGCCTGAAAAACCCGTCCAGACGGCGCCTGAACTTGACCAGAAGTCGCCCTCCATCGCCGTACTGCCGTTTGAAGACATGAGCGAGCATGGCGACCAGGCTTATTTTTGTGAGGGTATTTCCGAAGAAATACTGAATGCCCTGTGCAAAATAGCAAATCTGCGGGTCGCCTCACGGGTCGCCGCATTTCGCTTTGCAGGCAAAGGCACCGATGTGCAGCACATCGGGCGAAAACTGCAGGTGCAAACAGTGCTGGAGGGCAGTGTTCGAAAATCGGGCGATAAGCTGCGTATCACCGCGCAGCTGGTCAAGACTTCGGATGGCTACCACCTGTGGTCGAGGCAATACGATCGCGGCCTGGAAGACATTTTTGATATCCAGGCTGAGATTGCCGACTCCATCGCGCATAAACTCAGCGTGACCCTCAAGCAGAAAAGCGCCGCTTTGCAACGGCAGGTAGATCCCCGGGCCTATGATTTCTTTCTGCGTGGCTTGAGTTATTTTGCCAGGCACAACATCCAGGACACGGTGTATGCCCGCCAGATGTTTCACCGCGCACTGGAGATTGACCCCGGGTTCGGCCGCGCCTGGGCTGGCCTGGGTTATACCTATGGTTTTGAGTACATGTATTTCAACGCGGCCGACGTTAACCGCGAAGAAGCTTTGCGCACCAGCCTGAAAGCGCTGGAGCTGGCGCCTGATCTCGCGGAGTCTCATGTCTCGGCCGGTATCGCACATTGCATGCTGAAGGACTATCAGGAAGCGGAAATCCAGTTCGAAAAAGCCGTCGAAATCGACCCGAAAAGCTATGATGGCTGGTACTTTTTCGGTCGCAACAAGGTGCATGAAGGGGAGTTGGAGCACGCGCTGAAGCTATTTGAGCGCGCTTCGAAGGTTCGGCCGGAAGACTGCCAGAGTGTGTTACTTCAATCGCAGCTGTATCACAGCCTGGGTGACTCCACAAAAGAATTCGAATCGGCAAGAAAAGGAATAGAACGCGCCCGCGCTACGCTGGACCTGAACCCGGACGATAACCGCGCACTGAATATGGGTGCCTTCGCGTTGCTGCGTTTGGGTGAAAAAGAGGAAGCCGAAAAGTGGATGCAGGCTTCGATTCAGAAAGCGCCGATGGACACTATCGTCAATTACAATGCAGCCTGTTTCTATTCAATAGCAGGAGACATAGAGAAATCAATTGATTGTCTCGAGCAATGTCACCTCAAAGTCGGCAGCCTGAATCGCGAATGGTTGCAGCACGACTCGGATCTGGACAATGTCCGGGATCATCCCCGGTTCGCAGAAATTCTGGCGTCATTTAAGGACTGAGAGTCGCCGGCAGCCAATCGCTTACCAGCCGCCGCCTCCGCCACCACCGCCGCCTCCGCCGGAAAAGCCGCCGCCTCCCGAGCCGGACGAGGAACCCGGCGGGGTCGATGCAGACGCAATCGCGGAGGAAAAAGAACCGCTGAATTTATTACCCAGGTGATGGAGCGCGCCCGCCCCCTGGAAGCGGCCGCTGTACCAGGCAGGGTGATAGCCGGACTGCCGTTGATCCCGTGGCAGTTCAAGGGCAATACGCTGGCACCAGCTGTTTTCCACTCCCAGCGCATAAGCATAAGGCAAAAAGGCTTCAAACACTTCAGGCGTGAGCTTCGGAGATCGCATCCGTTCCAGGCGATCCTGCTCCGCCGTGCCCAGGTACATTCTGAACCCCTCGATTTCGTCCATGACCTGCCGGCCGCTGAGCGTGGGCGCCCGCATCAGGAAAGCAAACAAACCATGCAGACCAAGCGTCAATACCAGGTAGCTGATCCAGAGGGCGGGGCCGCCGTCAAAGAACGCTGCGATGATGGCGGCTGCAATGGACATCAGCAGGGCTGGAACGACGTAAACGCTGTTGTGATGGAACAACTGCCCAAGGTATTCTTTTTTGAGTGCTTTTTTCAGGGCCTTGGCAGCACCCCGGAACTGGGTATGATTTTCATTGTCCATGCTGATGCTTGAATGTGCACCTGGCAGCAATTTATCCAGAACGGCCTGTTCTCCGCGGGTCAGGGGAGTGTTCGGAGCATCCGGCAAACGTTTCAGCGTGAAATCCTTGTCTATTTCTTCAATCGAAAGTTGTTGCTTGACGGCCAGGCTGATGATCGCTGCGGTGAAGGCGTTCCTGTCAAAAGACATATCCCTGACAAAGCGGCAGGCTGCCGGGGACAGATTTTCGGGGGGCTCGAAGCGCGGAATGATGACGCCTTTTTCCGGATCCCGGCCTACCCGGAGCCAGGACCGGACATACCAGGCAAACGCGGCGAGCCAACCGAGCAGCAAGGCCAGTGCGGCGCCGTTGTCGCCCAGAAACCACAGGGTTTTCTGTTCGATACCAGGTTCCATAACAAAACCCTTCGGCCAGGAGACTGCGATGGTCATGCCTTCGCGGGGCTGCAGCGGGCGTTGTGTTTCGAATCGAACGGTATTATTGCGGGGGATGTCCACGATGGCATCACTTTCCTGCAGGCCCTGGCGGCCGGTATACACCGAGTGCGCAATTTCGGCTGCATTCGGCTCAAAAGGAAGCGTAACCGTGACCACCGCCCGGTCGATCGGAAATTCCCAGCCGTGCCCGATCGCATTGAAATAGAGCTCATCGTATTCTTCGAAAAATCCCAACTGCCGGTTGGTTGTGAATACGAGTTCATATTCGTGGATTCCTTCTGGCAGCAGCCGGCCGGCACTGCCTGCATAAATTCGCACGCCGTTGGACAGCTCCTTCGTATGCCAGGGCTCAGCTTCGCCATTGCGTCTGACCGATAGCGGGATAAATTCGACGACAACATGGTTGCCAAGACGGTCCCGGTAGCGGGTAGGGAAATCCCGGTATATACCGCGGCGGATCTTCTGACCCTCTGCCTGTACACGGATCCGCTCCGTCACCTGTAGCTGCCCGTCCGGCTCGAGTCGAATGTCCGAACGGTACTCGAGGATGCGTTCGCTAGCCAGGGCGGTGCCTGCGGACAGGCAGGCTGTCAGCAGTTGCAGGCAAAACAACAGGCGAATCATGAGGGATCCAGGTCGATGGCAGGCGCTGAACGCTGGCTGGCAAGTTCGATCTCGAAGAATGAAGCGCCGGTAAAGCCGAAGGGCCTGGCTACCAGCATGGAGGGAAAGCTCTCCACCAGGTTGTTGTTGTCACGCACGCTGCCGTTGTAATAACGCCGCGCGAACTGCAGATGCTCCTCGATCCTGACCAGGCTTTCATGCAGCTGCTGAAAGCCTTCGCTGGCTTTCAATTCCGGATAATCTTCAGCGAGCGCAAACAGCTTACCCAGGGAGCGTGACAAGCCGGATTCCTGTTCGGAACGCTCAGGCAGTTGCATGTCCGGGTTTCCGCGCAGCGCAGTAACCCTTTCCAGCACGCGGGATTCGTGCTGCATATAACCTTTTACGGTCTTCACCAGGTTGGGCACCAGGTCGTAGCGACGCTGCAGTTGCACATCAATACCGGCCCAGGCTTCATCAACCCGGTTTCTGTTTCTGACCATTCGGTTATAAGTCCATACGACCCAGGCCAGGACCAGGAGGCTGCCTGTGAGTAGCGCATAGCTCATTTAAACGGCCTGCCCCTCAAAACGGCAAATCCAGGGCGCCGGTAATGAAACGGTTCAATGGCATGGCGCGGCGAAAACCTTCCGTCACGTCGTCGATGAATCCAGGTTTAAGGGCCTGGGCGGCGGGTGCTTCGGTCATGATGTAAAAGCTTTTTCGTTTCAGATCTTCAATATGAACATGCTGGGCGTCAAAACCGCGGGGAGGGCGTTTGAGTGAGTCCCCCCTGATACCACCGACTTCCTTGACTTTGGGCGCATTCACGATGCGCGCCCAGGAACGGGCATTGTCTGCAATATAGTCCCTGATGCGATTCAGCTGGGGAGCTGCGGGATGCCATACGCCTCCTCCGAATAAAAGGCCGTCTGCCGCCAGGTGCAGGTAAAAACCGGGCGCATGGGCGTCTTTTCCAGCCTCGTGGCGAAACTGGACGCCGGCGTTCGTTTTGTAAGGCGTTTTGTCTTTTGAAAAACGCGTGTCCCGGTAGATTCTGAACATGGAACCCCCATGAGGCTTTGGGTTCGCTATGTAGTGCTGGGAGATTTTTCTGAGGCGGGGCGCCATGCAAACAATGAATTCGCTGACCGGTTCAACGACAGATGCATGATAACGCCCCTTGTTGTCATTGAACCAGGTCCGGTTGTTGTTGACCTCGAGCTCGTCAAAAAATGCAAAAAAATCCTTCGGAAATCCCTTGAAATCCGTCATCGCCTCTCTCCTAGGATGCAAACAGTAAACTCGCGCTTATTCCCGCGGTTCGACAATTGCCGGATCCGGCAGAATCACAACGGGTTCAGCATAACCCGAGTGGTAACTGGGAAACGGGTGCCGATAGTAAGGGTAGCCACGCCAACCGCCCCAGTAGCCGCCGCCCCAGTAGCCGCCGCGCCAACCGCCCCAGGGTCCGTAATACGGATCGCTGTAGCCACGGTAGCGCATGACGACCTTGCGTTTCTGCCACAAGACCAGGTCGTCGACAGCCAGCACGGGATAACGATAATCGAACTCATCGACTTTTCGGGTCTCGATGGCTCGAATCTGGCCAGTGACCGTTAACTCCCGCCCCTTGGTGAATACGAGGGGGTCATGGAAGCCCGGTTTGCAGGCAATGAAACGACCCAGCGTGGAATCGTCGAGTTCAGGCCGAAGATACTTGTCGAGGTTACGGGAAAGGATTTCGAAGCAGGTGTTTTTATCCGAAACCTTGGTGTCAAGGATGACACCACCCCAACGGACATCGGACCCAAAGACGCCGGGTTCAACCCGTGCGGGCGAAATCTCCTGGTAGGTGCCCTGGATTTCCTCTGGAATGGTCGTGCAGGCGGAAAGGGCCAGAGTAACGATCAAAATAATCAAAAGACGCATGTGAATTTCCCTGTTCATGATCCTGCTCATCTATGGGACCGTAATCTGTACTGATTATCTTACATCAAGCGGGTTTTTTATTGGGTTTGAAAGCCTGGACTGCCTGCTTTAACTCAATAAACGGAGGCGGGACAGGCGCGTAGCGGCTGCGGGAATAAAGATCTGCAATATGGTGAATCGTGCCCGCACTGGCCGGCAATCGCCTGGACGCGAATCCGGCAACTTCAATCGGACCATCGGACGGACGTGCTTCGTACCCGGCTGCAAGAAGACGCCTGAGAAACTTTTGCCAGTACTTCTGCACCGGATCCTTGGTGGAAGGCCCTTTGATACGCATGACGATTGGGAATACCACGGCGCCAAAAGCCAGGATGATGACAAACAGGATCGCCACCAGTCCGGAAGGGCCCAGGTGTCCGAGGCCCAGTGGCTCGAATAATTTTGCCTGGTGCCCGGCGCCGTATTCGATGACCCAGTCATTCCAGCGTTGCTGGACGATATCCACGCTGTTACGAATTCCGCGCAGCCAGTTGTAATCCAGCATATGCCTGGGTGCATTCAGGGCGCCGAAAGAACCCTGCTCAACCCGCGATGGGGAAACCGCTGCAGTTGGGTCAACACGCGTCCAGCCTTTGCCCTCCAGCCAGACCTCGGTCCATGCATGGGCGTCAGATTGCCGGACCAGCATGTAATCGCCTATCGCACTGAACCAGCCCCCCTGGTACCCGGTTACAATGCGGGAAGGAATACCGGCCATCCTCATCATGACAGCGAAGGAGGATGCGTAGTGCTCGCAAAAGCCTTTTCTCGTGTCAAAAATGAAATCATCCACTGAGTGGGTACCCAGGTAGGGGGCATTCAGGGAATAATGAAAAGGTTCCTGATTGAAGTGTTGCAAAACCCTGCGGATGAAGGTTTCATCGTCTGGGATTTCCCTGCGCCATCCCTGAATCAAACGCTCTGTTCGGGGGTTGCTGCCTTCCGGTAAATCGAGCGCCTGAAGCCGGAGCGGGTCTGAAAGCTCGGGTGAATCGGTAAAGCCCGGATTCGAAATCACTTCGTATTCGGTCAGCTGAATGACCGGATGCCGGCGGATCAGCTGAAAATCCATCGTCAGACGAGTATCCGGAGGTGTCAAAGCCGGGTAATCCAGGGCGAACAGCCAGTTCCGCTCATTCGGTTCGAGTTGAACGGTGTATTTCCATGAGGCGCCTGAGAGGCCGGGTAATTCTGATGCCTCGATGTTTCTGCCATAGAAACTGCTTTTCCAGGTGCGCCCATCAAAACGCCAGAACACCGGTCCTCGCCAGTAAAGCTGATCCACTTCGGGCATGTCACCGCTGAACTTCACCCTGAATGCCGGACTGTCGTCCATGAACAAATCCTGGATGCTTCCTGGCGACATGGAATCTGAAAGCCCGCTTTTTGAATCAAGCGTGGTGTCGGGGATGCCCCAGAGAGGGGTTGCCAGACGCGGAAAGAGGATGAAAAAAGCCAGTCCGATCGGCACGGCCAGGGTCAGCAGGCGGAGACTGAAACCCAGCTCTGACAGGATTGATGCCCTGACCCCAGGCGCCGGACCTTCGTGTGACCAGGCTTCTGACCTTTGAAGTTGCGCCAGGGTGACCAGCGCAAGTATCGCGGTCAGTCCCCCGTATATCGGCATGAGGATACCCTGCGTGAACAGAAACTGGGTGGCGCACAGAAACAGGCTGAAGCTGACTACCAGGCGGGCATCCCGGATGCGATAGCATTCGAACATTTTCAGTGCCAGCATGACCGACAACAGGCTGACCGCGGCACGGCGCCCGGCCAGGTCACCATAGGACATGAACAGAAGAGCCAGTCCGCTGAGCGTAGCCCCGTGCCGCACCAGGGCGGGCAAGGGTTTCCAATGGTAGATTTCTGAACCGGTCCGCCAGGCCAGAGGCAACACTGCGATCACCATGACGGGCGCCGGCATGCTGATCAGTTGGGGGAACATGGCCAGGACCAGGGTTGCGATTACCCAGAGAACGGTTTTGCGGCCAGGATCATTCATGAGGCGTGAAGCGCCAGGATTTCGAGACAGGCGTTACGGTGTTCTTCCCCCAGGTCGGCCGGAAGGCCCGCGCCAGGCATTTCCAGGCTGTAGGGAATTTGATGTCGTTCGGCACGCAGTACCCAGGCGGTCAGAATCGAAAGCTTTTCTTCCGTATCACCGCTTCCCATGAGGTACCAGTTGAGCTCGCAGGCTTCTTCGCTGGGCGATTCCATGACTCGGGAATAGAGTTTCTGGTGTCGGGCGCTGGTCCGCCAGGCAATGCGGCGCAGGGGATCACCGGTTTGGAATTCCCTCAATCCGTGAAAGTGTTCACCTTCTCCCCTGTGCGCCGCCCCGTGTTCTCCGCGTCCCGTTTTTGGCAGGGGAGGAGGATTCGTGGCCGGCTTTGGATACACCAGGCATTTTGCATGGGGGATGATGACGGACCAGGCGCGAAACAGGCCGAGCGGATAACGGTTCTGCAGGCGGAACGGCTCCATCAGCATCCAGCCACGATCAAACGAGAGTTGCTCAAGCGTCAGCGGGATGGTGTTCTGCGGAGCAATGTCTTTGCAGTCCCGGGCCTCGGGCGAAACAGCCTCGATCGCAAAACGGTTCCTGTCTTCCGGATTCCGGACCAGCATCCGGAAGCTGGCTGCTTCTCCCGCAAAAACCGGTTTGGCCCGAATGGCTTCCAGCCGAAGTCCCGCCAGGTTTCGATAGGCGAGCAGGGTCGTCAACTGGGCTATGGCGGCAAGAAGAAAGCTAAGCATCAGGGTCATGTTATTGTTGAAATTCAGGCCGCCAACCAAGGTCAACGCCAGCAAGATGCCAAACCAGAACCCAAATCCGGTAGGCATGACGTAGATGTGCCGGTATTCAAACGTGAGTGGAAGTTCAGTGGCCCCACGGCGCTGCCTGACCCGCTCCAGAACCCAATCATCAAAGCGTTGGCTGGTGCTGGAAATCTCGTTGGCCATTGAGCTGGATAACATGTGTTTCCGTCCGTGGAATGCGTGGTCAGGGAATAGGGACCTCGCCCAGAAGTTGGTGGATTTGCTCCTCCGGGGACTGACTGAATCCTGACGTCGGGCTCAGGCGGTGACGCCCGAGACCGGCAAAAACCGTTTTAACGTCTTCCGGAGTGACGAAGTCGCGATTGTCCAGAAAGGCTAGTGCGCGGCTGGCCCGCAGCAGAGCCAGTCCTGCGCGAGGCGACAGTCCTGTTTCGAACCAACGGTCGTCGCGTGTTTCCTGCAGCAGCGCCTGGATGTAATCCAGCAGATTCTCACTGACGTGTATTTGTTCACAGTCCTCCTGGAGCGCCTTAACGTCTTCCGGAGTCAAGATGGCCGTGGTGCGATCAAGCAGGCGGGCGCGGTCCTCTGTGACCAGAAGTTCACGCTCCGCGGCAGGGTCGGGGTAGCCCAGTGAAAAGCTGAGAAGAAAGCGATCAAGCTGGGAGTCGGGCAGAGGATACGTGCCAACCAAATCCAGCGGGTTCTGTGTGGCCATGACGAAAAACGGACTCGGCAGGGCGTGTGTTTCGCTTTCAATGGTGACCTGGCCTTCAGCCATCCCTTCCAGCAGGGCACTTTGTGTTTTCGGGGTTGCCCGGTTAACTTCATCGGCAAGAATCACCTGTGAAAAAATGGGGCCCGGATGAAACTCGAATTCGTCTTTTTCCCGCTTGTAGATGGATACGCCCAGGATATCTGCTGGCAGCAGGTCACTGGTGAACTGGATTCTCTGGTAGTCAGAGCCGATAACGCGCGCCAGCGCATGCGCAAGCGTGGTTTTTCCGACGCCGGGCACATCTTCAATCAGCAGATGCCCACGCGCAAGCAGGCAGCAAAATGCCAGGCTGACCTGTGTGTCTTTTCCCAGCAAAATGGCGTTGACGGCGGCCCTGGCCTCGAGCAATCGCCCGTGCCGGTCCCCTGTACTGTCCTCAGTAGAAATGACGCTGCTGTTCATATTCCCTTATTCCGTATTGAGTGGCGATCCTTCCCAGACGTGCACGGAGTATACCATTCACTTCAAAAGCCGGTATATTCAGCAGCATGTCGGATCTCAATTCGCAGACGGCCCTGATCTTGCCGGGCGGCGGCGCACGCGGCTCATACCAGGTCGGAGTGTTGCGGGCGATCAATGAAATCAATGGAAAAAGGGGCAACCCTTTTCCGGTGATTTGCGGCACGTCTGCGGGCGCCATTAATGCCGTTGTCCTGGCCAGTCATGCGCACGAGTTCAATACAGGAATTGAACGGCTGGAACGATTCTGGTCGTCCATGTTCTGTTCCCGTGTATACCGCACGGATGCGTGGACCGTTCTTAAATCGGGCTTGCAGTGGGGGCTGTCCATGGCGCTTGGAGGGCGGCTGGTCCCGCACCCGCGATCGCTGCTCGATAACGACCCTTTGCGGAAGTTTCTGGCCGGCTCATTGCAGCTTGACGGAATTGACGCCGCGATCGAGCAGGGCGCATTGAGGGGATTGGGGATCACCGCATCGGGCTACAGCTGCGCGGCTGCGATCAGTTTTTACCAGGGCGCCGGGGACATCAAACCCTGGAACCGCACACGGCGTCACGGCCGGCCGGTCAAGATCGGACTGAATCACTTGCTGGCATCGGCGGCACTGCCTTTGCTGTTTCCGGCTGAACGTATTGGAAATGAGTATTTCGGTGATGGCGGCATGCGGATGCTGGCGCCGCTGAGTCCCGCCATTCATCTTGGCGCCGAACGCTTGCTGATCATCAGCACACGTGATGAGAAGCCCGATCCGCCACCTGCTGAGCCGGTGCTGTATCCATCGCTGGGAGAGATCGGAGGCTACCTGCTGGATACGATATTCATGGATACGCTCAATGCCGATCTGAGCCGGTTGAACCGGGTTAATCGCACACTTGGAATGCTGTCTCCCGAAATGCGGGAGCAGACACAGTTAACACAGGTTGACTCCCTTGTTATCCGCCCCAGCCAGGACTTGCGCGAAGTCACCCACCGGCACATGGGAGAAATACCGCGGGCGGTGCGAACCTTGCTCCAGGCTCTTGGTGGCTGGGGGCGGGACTGGCGAATGGCCAGCTACCTGCTGTTCGACTCAGTCTATTGCAGTGAGCTGATCGAAATGGGTTACGAGGATGGGCTCAGGCAGCGCCAGGAAATCGAACGTTTTCTCGCCTAGGTCCTTTTGGCCGCCGGCCTGAAAGCCGGATCGTCGAAGCCTTCAATTTCCGCCCGGGTGAAATCATCAACCTCGATGACCGAACGGGCCGCTTGTTGCGCCAGGCGGACAGTCGTTGCCTGTTCCTCTGTGATCACGCCGCTTTCCACGGCTTTCTGAACCAGCGCTTCATGATTTTCATAGGTGACCGGTTCGTTCAGGGCGTTGCGGATGGCGTTTTCTGCGTTTGTCGCCGTCAGCACCAGGTGAAATGCGGTATGCACCCGGCCGCTGGCATCGTCCAGGTCTGACAAGTAGACGCCGGCAACCAGCCGGTCCCTGCTTTCATTTTCAGATTGCAGGATTCGGGCAATTTCCTTTCCGGTCCGGTCGCCCGGGCGGGAGTAGGGCAGTCCGAGAGGGAAAATGAGCCACCTGATCAGGCGCCCGGCGCCAGGTATCGGAAAATTGTCGAGCACACCTTTGAGGCTTTCCTGGATGGTATAGAGACTGTCCTCCATGGCCCAGCGCACCAACGGCAGGTCTTCTTCAGGCTTGCCGTCGTCTTCGAACCGTTTGAGAACAGCGCTGCCCATGTACAGGTGGATCAGCGCATCGGCGAACCTGCCGGAAAGCGTTTCCTTGAATTTGAATTTTCCACCGAGGACCAGCAACACCAGGTCGGAGGTAAAGCTGAAGGCTGCGCTCATGCGGGTAATCTGGCGGAAATAAAAGGCGGTTGGACCGCGCACCGGGGCGCGGGTGGCGTATCCACGTGAAATACCGAGCATCCACGCCCGAACCATGTTGCTGATGATATGGCCCACGTGTGAAAAGATCACTTTGTCGAAGGTTTTGCGCGCGCCCGGCCTGGGGTCACGTGCGGCCTGCATTTCTTTCAGAAGCCACGGATGGGCGCGTATTGCTCCCTGGCCAAAGATGATCAGTGAGCGGGTCAGGATGTTGGCCCCTTCCACGGTAATCGAAATGGGCAGGGCCTGGTAACCATGAGCCAGGTAATTTCCGGGGCCGGTGACGATGCCCTTGCCACCATGTATGTCCATCGCATCATTCACGCAGCGACGGTTTTCCTCGGTCAGTTGGTACTTGAGAATGGCCGACAGCACACCGGGCCGTTCACCCTGGTCAAGCGCGACCAGGGTCAGCCTGCGTGCTGCGTCCATTCGGTACGTGCGGCCGCCAATCCTGGCCAGGGGCTCCTCGATGCCTTCGAAATGGCCGATAGGAATATTGAACTGCTTGCGGATTCGCGCATAAGCGCCGGACAACAGGGCGGACATTTTCCCACCTGATGTTCCGAGGGCGGGCAATGAGATTGCACGTCCTGCAGCGAGGCTTTGCATCAGCATGCGCCAGCCTTGTCCGATCCTTTCCCGGCCACCTATAACCCAGTCGAGGGGAATAAACACATCCTTGCCGCGGGTGGGACCGTTCATGAAGACCGTGCCAACCGGCATGTGTCTTCTGCCGATTTCAACGCCGGGCATGTCGGTGGGGATTAAGGCGCAAGTGATTCCAAGCTCCTTCTTCTCGCCCAGCAGACCGTCAGGATCCACGGCCTTGAAGGCAAGCCCCAGCAGGGTAGCAACCGGCGCCAGCGTGATGTACCGCTTATTCCAGGTCAGCTTCAGACCCAGGACTGTTTTTCCCTCGAACTCGCCTTTGCAGACGACGCCCACATCATTCATGCTCGCAGCGTCTGAGCCGGCCGAGGGGGAGGTCAACGCAAAACAGGGGATTTCTTTTCCTGCAGCCAGCAGGGGCAGGTAGTGTTCCTTCTGTTCGTCTGTACCGTAATGCAGTAACAACTCACCGGGTCCCAGAGAGTTGGGCACCATCACCGTTATAGCGGTTGTCAGGTTTCTGCTGGCCAGTTTCATGACCACCGCAGAATTGGCCTGCGCAGAGAACTCAAGGCCGCCATAAGCTTCTGGAATGATCATCCCGAAAAACCGGTGCTCTCGCATGAAGTCCCACAGATCGTCGGGCAGGCGACGCCAGGTGTCGCAGATTTCCCAGTCATCTGCCATTCGGCACAACTCTTCAACGGGCCCGTCCAGGAAAGCCTGTTCCTTCTCAGATAACTCCGGAGCCGGCATCTTCAAGAGTTTTCGCCAGCGGGGCCGGCCGGAAAAAATTTCTGCATCCCACCACACCGTGCCGGCGTCCAGAGCTTCCTGTTCGGTCTCCGAAACGGTCGGCAGCGCTTTGCGGAACAGACTGTAAAGCCGGTCACTGATCAGCAGTCGCCGCAGTGGTGTTATTGCAAAACCAATCAGGGTGACCGCGACGATACCGTTGGCGAAACGAAACCAGCTGGGTACGTAAAACAGGTGGCGCAGTTCGGTCCAGACCACAGTCAGCACAATCATGATGGTCATGGACATGACCAGTGAGACCTTTTTATAGGCCAGAAGGAGGACCGTGAGGATCAGGATGAGAAAATAGAGGATTTCCATCGGCGGCTTCCATCATATGATTGAGGGGAAGTAAGGGTCAAGATACTATCCGTGACGATTGCACCAGCACGCGCATCCCCGTAAAATTGGCGGGATAAAAATGTTGATTTTACTCAAGTGATTAAATCAACGAAACCATTTAATAATCATAACGATACAAGGAGTTTATAAGTGCAAGTCGAGAGAACCTTATCCATTATCAAGCCCGACGCCGTCGCCAAAAATGTAATCGGTGAGATTTACAGTCGCTTTGAAAAGGCCGGGCTTAAAATTGTTGCAGCCCGGATGAAGCACTTGAGCCGTGCCGATGCCGAAGAGTTTTACGCTGTTCACGCAGAACGTCCATTCTTCAATGACCTGGTTTCCTTCATGACTTCCGGACCGGTCATGATCCAGGTGCTGGAGGGTGAAAACGCTATTGCCCTCAACCGCGAGTTGATGGGTGCGACTAACCCGCAGGAAGCCGCTGCCGGGACCATCCGTGCTGATTTTGCCCGGAGCATTGATGCCAATGCAGTGCATGGTTCGGATGCACCGGAAACGGCAGCGGTTGAAATCGCCTGCTTTTTCAGTGACAGCGACATCACCTCCCGCTAGCGGTTCTGGATGTCCGTAACCGAGACACGCATTAACCTGTTGGACCTGGACGACGTCCGGCTCAGGGAGTTTTTCCAGTCGATCGGGGAAAAGCCGTTCCGCGCGGAACAGATACTCAAGTGGATTTACCACCAGGGCGTCACCGACTTCGAGTTAATGACGAACCTGAGCAAGGATCTGCGCCAGCGGCTTGAAAGCATTGCCATTGTCGAACCGCCGAAAGTCCTGAGTGAGCAGGTGTCGGTGGATGGCACGACCAAGTGGCTGATTGGTTTTGGCGGTGGCAACGCCGTTGAAACGGTTTTCATTCCCGAGCCGAACCGGGGCACCCTGTGCATATCTTCACAGGTTGGTTGTGCGCTTAACTGCACGTTTTGTGCAACCGGCGCCCAGGGCTTTAATCGAAATCTCACGACCGGTGAAATCATCGGCCAGGTATGGCTGGCGGCCAGGGCCCTTGGGCATGAGCGAAACGGAAAACGCCGCATCACCAACGTCGTTTTGATGGGCATGGGTGAACCGCTGCTGAATTTCGAAGCGGTGGCGCCTGCCCTTTCCTTGCTACGGCATGATCTCGGTTTCGGCTTCGCCGCCAAGCGGGTCACCTTGTCGACGGCGGGTCTCGTGCCGGGTATCGACCGGCTCAGGGAGACCATTGACGTGGCCCTGGCGGTTTCTTTGCACGCCCCCGATGACACATTGCGGGAAACCCTGGTGCCCCTGAACCGTAAGTACCCCATCCGGGAACTGATGAGAAGTTGTGCCGACTATGTTTCAGAAAAGCACAAGCGCTCGGTCACCTTCGAATACACCCTGATCGACGGAGTGAATGACCATCCAGAGCATGCCCGGCAATTGGTGAAATTACTCAGACGCCTGCCCAGCAAGCTAAACCTGATACCCTTCAACCCGTTCCCCGGAACTCGCTACAGGTGCTCCAGGGAAGCGCGAATCCGGGAATTCCAGGAAATCGTCATGGCGGGCGGGCTGATCGCGACCGTTCGTAAAACCCGGGGCGATGATATTGATGCCGCCTGCGGCCAACTGGCCGGCAAGGTCCTTGACCGGACCCGCAGAAGCCAGATGTTTCGAGAACACATGCAAAGGAACTGACATGTTGAGAATCCTTTTAATGATCACCTTGCTGATGCTTGTTGCCTGCGAAAGCACGCCGAAAAAACCAGAAGGCTCCGAGAGGAAAGCAGCCGAGACCAATACGTCCCTCGGCCGGAACTACATGGATCGGGGGCAGTATGAAATTGCGCTCGAGAAGCTTAAAAGAGCGGTTGCTCATGACAAGACCTACGCGCCGGCACACACCTTGCTCGGTGTTCTGTACGAAACAATCGGCGAAACCGAACAGGCCGGAAAGGAATACAAACTGGCCGTGCACTATGATCCGACTGACGGCGATGTGAATAATAATTACGGCGCCTATCTGTGCGCGACCGGAAAGGGAGAGGATGCAGACAAGTACTTTCTCGCTGCAGTGGATGATCCGTTCTACAGTACACCTGCAATTGCGTTGTCGAACGCCGGATCCTGTGCACTTGAACGTGGCGATCTGGACAAAGCCGAGACCTTTCTGAGACAATCGCTCGATTACGACAGCAGATTGGCCGGGTCGCTTTTGCCGATGGCCAGGATCAGTTATCTGCAAGGATCGTATTTAAGGGCCAGGGCCTTTCTGCAGCGCTACGAAGCAGCCGGGCCAATGAATGAAGAGAGCCTCGCGCTGGGATACGATATAGAAAAAGAGCTGGGCGATGAGCAGGCAGCCAATCGCTACGGCCAGGAACTGATGGAGCGCTATCCCGGCTCCTCACAGGCAGGCAGGATAGCCGGCCAGGACAGAAGATGAGCAGGCAGAAAGAACTGATACCGATGCGGCCAGGTGACCTGCTTCGGTATGATCGTGAACAAAAAGGAATGACCATCGAGCTTGCTGCAAGGCATTCCAGGATCAAACCGTCCGTACTCGAGGCCATTGAAAGCGGCGAGACCGGGGACATACCGTCCGTTTACCTGCGAGGCTATATCAGGAATTATGCCCGTTTTCTCAATGTGGATTTATCCGGTATTGAAGAACAAATGGAGCATGTTCAGGGAGCGGAGCCCGAAGTCCGAACTGTTTTCACGGTCAATGCCCACCGGAGCACTACTGAAAAATGGCTGAAGGCGTCCAGTTACCTGGCAGCTTCAGCGCTGATTGCGACCCTGGCGTGGCAGTTCACCCATCAGGCCGTGCGATTTTCACAGGGTGATTCGCAGCTGACGACAGCCACTGCTGTCCCGTCCGAGTCGACCGGTGCAGGCGTCCCGGAGAGCACGGAAGAAACACGTCCCGCCAACACGCATCTCAATGCGTCAATTGCTTCCATGGAAATGATTGGTCAGGATCCCGAACTGACAGGTAGCTCTCCTGCGGAACAGGCCTGGGCCGCTATCAGTGGTAATACCGAGCCTTCGGCCGACATTTCCGCATTGCGGCATCAATTGACGATAACCACTTCAGCTGATACCTGGGTCGAGATATCCGACGCATCGGGTGACCAGCTGGAACTCGACCTGATCCGGGCGGGAAGCAGCCGGGAGTATCAGGGTCAGGCGCCATTTGATGTCATGATTGGCCGCGCATCAGCCGTGGTGCTCAATTTGGATGGCACCGAAGTTAACCTGGGGCCGCACACGCGGGGTAACGTGGCCCGCCTCACACTTCAAAAGCAGTGAGTTCAGGAATACATTCAATTCGGGGCATGCATGATGTCCTGCCTGCCGACATGCACCTGTGGCATAAGCTGGAACAAACGGTCAGGCATGTTTTTTCCTCTTATGGCTTCAGCGAAATCCGGATCCCTGTACTGGAAAAATCTGAACTGTTCGCTCGGGCTATCGGCGATGCGACCGACGTGGTCGAGAAGGAAATGTACACCTTCGAGGATCGCAATGGTGATTTGCTGAGTCTGCGGCCGGAAGGCACGGCCGGCGTAGTTCGTGCGGTACTTCAAAACGGCATGCTGTATGCCGCTCCGGTACGATTGTGGTACATCGGCCCGATGTTCAGGCGCGAGCGGCCGCAAAAAGGCCGTACCCGCCAGTTTCACCAGGTTGGCGCGGAAGTATTCGGAGCAGCGGGACCGGACATCGATGCCGAATTACTGGCCATGTGCCAGCGCATCTGGCAATTGCTCGGCTTGAAAGGTATCCGGCTGGAAGTTAACTCCCTGGGGACCTCAGAGGAGCGCGTCCGATACCGGGAAGATTTGCACGGGTTCCTGAGTGATAACCGGGACGGGCTGGATGCCGACAGCCTTCGGCGGCTGGACCGAAACCCACTGAGAATCCTGGACAGCAAGAATCCAGCGGTCCAGGAATTGTTAGTGGACGCTCCGGCGCTGGGTGACTACCTGGGCGAGGAGTCTCTCGGTCATTTCAAAGGTTTTTGCCGCTTGCTCGACGGCTTTGGGGTCGCTTACCAGTTAAATCCGAGGCTGGTCAGAGGTCTGGATTACTACAGTCATACAGTTTTCGAGTGGATCACGAGTGACCTGGGCGCGCAGGGAACGGTATGTGCCGGCGGCAGGTACGACGGGCTGGTCGAAATACAGGGCGGAAAGCCCTGGCCGGGCGTGGGCTTTGCCATGGGGCAGGAGCGTCTGATTGAACTGATGCGCGACCAGTCAGAGCCAGCAAATGAGACGCCACATGTCTACCTTGTCATGGCGGGCGTGGACGCTATCGAGGTTGGATTGAAGCTGGCCGAGAAGCTCAGGCGGGGCGTTGACGGGCTGCGGATCCAATCCAACCTGGGTGGCGGAAGCTTCAAATCCCAGTTCAAAAGAGCGGACCGCAGCGGTGCTCCGCTGGCGCTCGTCCTGGGAGAAGACGAGGTTCGTCAGGGGCGTGTCACGATCAAGCACCTGCGGGATCAGGCCGGTCAGCAGGAAATAAACCTGGATGAGATCGAATCCTGGTTTCAGAACTACCTTCGCATGTTAAACTAATCCGTTTATATTTTGAGAATCCATCATGGTTGAAGTTTATGACGCCCACGAACAGGGCGAGATCGTCAAGAAATGGTTGAGTGAAAACGGCAGCGCCATCGTCATGGGGCTGGTGATAGCCTTTGGCGGGCTCTTCGGGTTCAAGCAATGGCAGGGCTGGCAGGAAAACAGTCGTCAGAATGCTGCCGTCGAGTTCGAAGTAATGACCGACTTGCTGAGCGCAGGTCAACTGGACGCAGCGGTGGCCAACTTTCAAAGCCTGAAGGACGATTACGCGAAGTCTCCCTACACGTCGATGGCAGCCTTGCAGTTCGCGCGGGCCAGAATTGCGGCCAACCAGGCGGATCTTGCCGTTGGGCTGTATGAATACGTGATGGAAAACGGTTACCCCAAGTCCATGAAAGTAGTTGCCCGTGAGCGACTGGCTCGTGTGCTGCTCGATCAGGGGGATCCCGATACGGCACTGGGACTGGTTGAGGGTGCAACGGACATCACCGGGTTTGAGGCTCGCTTTGCTGAAGTCCGGGGTGACATCCACCTGGATCAGGGCAGGGTGGAAGATGCTGTTTCGGCCTACCAGGAAGCGCTTGCTCTGCTGGAGCCAGGTGCCGGTGATCGCGGATTTCTGGTGCTGAAACTGCAATCACTGGGTGCAGAAGTTCCGGAATTGGGTAGCGGACCGTGAAAAAACTTCTCATCGCTTTCTTAGCGGTTGGATTGCTACTGCAGGGCTGCAGTTGGATTAAAGGGTGGGGTGATGATGAGCCCAATCAGCCAGCCCCACTGGTTGAATTTCAGTCTTCACTGAAGGTTCAGAAAGTCTGGAGCGCGAAGGTCGGCGACGGAATGGGCAAGCAGGGCATCAGCATGGCGCCGAGCTATTCCTCGGGGACTCTGTTCGCCGCGGACCACAAGGGTAAGCTGGTAGCGATCGATGCGGAAACCGGACGAAAGCTTTGGGAGCTGAAAACCGAACAGCCGTTTTCCGGTGGGCCCGGACTGGATACGGAACAGATTTACATGGGCACCATTGATGGCCGAATCATTGCCTACGACCGCACCAGCGGAACGGAGCTCTGGAACGCGCAGGTTTCCTCAGAGGTGCTGACGCCTCCCTCTTCGGCCGATGGTATCGTTGTTGTGCGTTGTATTGACGGCCGGGTGTTCGGTCTCGACGTTATCAACGGCCGCCGTATCTGGGTTTACGATCACAGTGTTCCGCTGCTGACGCTGCGCGGTAATGCAGATCTTCTGGTCAGAGCCGGAGTGGTGTTTGTCGGGTACGACGACGGCAGTGTCGTGAGCCTGAAACTGGAAGACGGCAGCCTGATCTGGAATCAAACCATTGTTTCACCGGAAGGCCGAACCGAACTGGCCAGGCTGGCGGATGTCGGCACAAAGATGGTGATTGTCGCCTCCGACCTGATCGTATCAAGCTACAAGAATCGAGTGGTCTCGCTGGCAGCTGATTCTGGCAGGTTGTTGTGGTTCAAGGAAATCTCCTCAGCCACAGGTGTACAGGTTGATCGGACAAACCTGGCCGTCAGTGAGGCCAATGGCGACCTGTGGATGCTGGATCGCCGCAACGGCGCAACCCAATGGAAACTGGACCAGATGAGTAACCGGGGGCTTACACGCCCCGCTTTCTACGGTAATTATGTTGTGGTGGGTGACCTGGAAGGCTACCTGCACTGGATTGATACGGACATCGGTGCCTTTGTCGCTCGCCAACGGGCAGGCAAGAAGGGATTTGCCACTGCACCACTCACCGTTGGTACCACGCTCTACGTGCTCACCCATGGAGGCGAATTAATTGCTTACCGTGCGGGTGCGGCACTCTAGTCATTTCCGGGACCAGGACCTTGTTACCCGTTGTCGCCATTGTTGGGAGACCCAACGTCGGTAAGTCGACGCTTTTCAATGTCCTGACCCGAACGCGGGACGCACTGGTTGCCGACATGCCCGGAGTCACCCGGGACCGGCAATACGGCATTTCCAGGGTTGGAAAAAGTCCTTGTCTGCTGGTGGATACCGGGGGGCTCGTGTCCAATGCGGAAGGCATTGATTACCTGACCGCCCAACAGGTTCACCAGGCCATCGAAGAATCGGAACTGGTCCTGTTTGTGGTCAGTGCGCGAGACGGCCGGATGGCCGAAGACGAAGAAATCGCATCCCTGCTCAGAAAATCTTCCCGGAAAGTGATCATGGTGGCCAACAAGATAGACGGCCTGGATGAAGACACGGCTATGGCTGATTTTGCAAGTATGGGTATGGGTGATCTGTTACCCGTTGCTGCTGCTCATCGCCGGGGTCTTGATTCGATGATGCGCCGGGTCGATGAGTTATTACCGGAAACCCCTGAGGCTGAAGAAGAAGACACGACGGATCGTTTACGGTTGGCCATTGTAGGCAGGCCAAACGTGGGCAAGTCCACCCTGGTCAATCGCCTGCTTGGAGAGGAGCGTGTTTTGGCTTTCGACCAGCCAGGCACTACCCGGGATACGATCAGCACCCAGCTGGAACGGGACGGTCAACAGTATGAGTTGATCGATACGGCCGGCGTCAGACGCCGTTCGAGGGTGACTGAAGTTGTCGAAAAATTCAGCACGATCAAGGCGCTTCAGGCTATCGACCGTGCCCATGTCGTGGTCCTCATGCTGGATGCCAATGAAGGTTTGACCGATCAGGACACCACATTGTTGGGTCACATTCTCACGCAGGGCCGAGCCCTTGTGATTGCATTGAACAAATGGGATGGCCTTGATCCGGATCACCGTAAACGTGTCCGGTCTGACATGGATCGCAAGCTGACGTACGTAGACTGGGCGCAGCAGGTCACGCTTTCGGCTTTGCACGGTTCCGGTATACAGGAGTTGATAAATGCGGTGCAGGTGGCCTGGAAGAGCGCTCTGAAAGATTTCAGCACCCCCGAACTGACCCGGGTGCTCACAGCAGCCTTCGAGGCCCATCAGCCGCCAATGAAACACGGCAGGACCGCAAAGCTTCGCTACGCACATTCCGGTGGGAAACTGCCGCCCAGGATTATTATCCACGGCAGTCGAACCGACACCATTCCCGATTCGTACCGCCGCTACCTGGTCAACCGGTTTATCAAGCACTTCAAACTGAAGGGAACGCCGGTTTTTATCTCTTTCAGGGACAGTGATAACCCTTACAAGGAAAAGAAAAACACGCTGAGCCGCCGGCAACTGGAAAAACGCAAACGCCTGAAAAAATTTACCGGCAGAAAATCACGCAAGTAGTTGCCGGCCGTCTCCCAGTCATGAACGAACGACATACTGCACCCATCGAAACACCGGTTGGCGAAATTGTGGACCGGATTTCTGCGGCCTGTCCCCTGTACGATATCCGTAATGAAAATGAACGACAGGTGGGTATGCCCCCAGGGTCTGTCGCATTATCGGTTGAGGAACTGAAGGAACGGGTCGGGAAATCCGGGCCGGATGCGGAGCTCGCGGGTTGGGTCATGTGCAGTGAGGGCGTGCGGTCGCTGCTGGCAGCGAAGGAGCTGAGGTCGCTGGGGGGCTCGGGTTTCAGCAGTGTTTCAGGAGGTTTTAACGCCTGGCGGGAAGCCGGTTTGCCCGTTGATTATCCGGCCGGGCTGAGCGCCGGCCAGGCGGAGCGTTATGCCCGACACCTGGTCATGCCGCAGGTCGGCGCTGAAGGGCAAAGAAGGCTGCTCGATTCCAGAATGCTGCTGGTTGGCCTCGGAGGCCTCAATTCTCCGGTGGCCATGTACCTGGCGGCCGCAGGTGTCGGCACGTTGGGACTGGTCGATTATGACATCGTGGAGCGCAGCAATCTGCAACGGCAGGTGCTTCATGGGGAGAGTCGCGTGGGTTACGCCAAGGCCGCATCGGCTCAACAGCGCATTCGGGATATCAATCCCGCGGTCGATGCGGTCGTCATTGACCGGGAAGTCACCTCAGAAAATGCTGAGGAATTGGTGGGCGGTTGGGATATCGTGATTGATGGCACCGACAGTTTCCAATCCCGCTACGCTTTGAATGCCGCTTGCGTGCGGCGGTCGATACCCCTGGTTTACGGCGCGGTCATGCGTTTCCAGGGCCAGGTAGCGGTATTCTGGCCGGCGGTGAAATCACCCGGTGGGTCTTGCTGTTTCAAATGCATGATGCCGCAGGAACCCGCGGCGGGTGAGGCCCCGGGTTGTGCCGAGGCCGGGGTACTGGGCGTCTTGCCCGGCATCGTAGGTACATTGCAGGCCAATGAGGCTCTGAAACTTGCACTGGGCATCGGGCGGCCCCTGCTGGGTGAATTGCTCATGATCGACGCCCTGAACATGGATTTTCGTAAAATGCGAATTCCCGCCGATCCTTTATGCGCCTGCTGCGGCTCAGAGTCGCCAGGCTGACAGGTTGCGTTCGATCTCGTTGCGGAATCCGGGGTCATCGGGTTCCACTTTTGAAGGCCAGTGATGCAGCAATGACCCATCCGCCGCAAACAGGTATTTAAAAAAATTCCACGTTGGCAGGATGTCCCTGGTGTATTCTTCGCGCATGGCAATGAACAGGGGATGTGCGCCCATGCCGAGCACTGTTTGTTTTTCAGTCATTGGAAATGTCACACTGAATTGACTGGTGCAAAATTCATGGATGGCTTCTTCGTTGCCCGGTTCCTGTGACCCAAATTCATTGCAGGGAATACCGATAACCACCAGGCCCGAGGGCCGGTATTCTTCCCAGAGCGCCTGAAGTTTTAAATACTGTGGCGTATAACCGCATTCAGAAGCGGTATTGACGAGCAACAGCGGTTGACCGTTCCATCGGTTCAACGGCATGGTGACCCCCTGTAGGGAGCGAAAAACGAACTCATGGACGCGCATAGATATTTCCTCCTTGTCTGAACTAAAATACCCCGGATCATGACTACAAGCCAACAACATTCAAAAGCAAAAATCCTGGATGGCAACAAGGTCAGCCAGGCTCTGATTGATTGTGTGCGTGAATCGATCGAAGCACATGTGGCTGCCGGAGGGCGGAGACCGGGGTTAGCGGTGGTCCTGGTGGGATCAGACCCCGCATCCTCAATTTATGTTCGCGCCAAGCGTCGTGACTGCGAAAGAGCCGGCATCATAGCCCGTGATTTCGATCTCTATGAATCCACCAGCGAAAAGGACCTTCTCGACCTGATCGATCGTCTGAATGAAGATCCGGAGGTCGACGGTGTGCTGGTCCAGTTACCGCTTCCGCATCATATCAATGAGGCATCCGTGACCAACCGGATTCGGGCGGACAAGGATGTCGATGGCTTCCACGCGTTCAATGTAGGCAAGCTTGCTCTGCGGCAACCTGGCCTTAGACCCTGCACGCCACGTGGCGTCATGGCCCTTTTACATTATTACGGTATTGCCAATCGCTCAATGCACGCCGTTGTTGTCGGCGCCTCAAATATCGTCGGCCGGCCGATGGCGCTGGAACTGTTGTTAACAGGTTCAACCGTTACGGTCAGTCACCGATTCACGCGCAACCTGGAAGAACACGTACGCAGTGCAGAGTTACTGATCAGTGCCATCGGCAAGCAGGGGATCGTGAATTCAGACTGGATAAGACCGGGGGCCATCGTAGTGGATGTGGGTATCAATCGTATGCCTGATGGCAAGATTGTCGGTGATATCGACTTTGAGCGCGCGGCGGAACGGGCCGGCTGGATCAGTCCCGTTCCCGGAGGCGTTGGCCCGATGACCCGGGCCACCCTGATGCTCAACACAGCGGAAGCTGCCGGCCTGGAAGTCTCCATGCCGTTCAAGGCCCAGCCAAGGGGTTAGCTTCAGTCCTTCTCCAGTATCGCGGCTACGCCCATGCCGCCGGCAGTGCAGACAGAAATCAACCCGCGACCTGAACCGGCGTTGGCGATGATTTGCGCCAGGTTACCGACGATTCTTGCACCGGTCGCGGCAAACGGGTGCCCGACAGCCAGGCTGCTTCCGTGAATATTCATCTTTGAGCGGTCGATTGAACCCAGGGCGGCATCGAGTCCGAGCCTTTCACGACAGTAGTCCTCCGACTCCCACGCCGCCAGGGTGCACAAAACCTGTGCAGCAAAGGCCTCATGGATTTCGTAGTAGTCAAAATCCTGAAGCGACAGGCCGGTTCGTTGCAACATCTCAGATACGGCTACAGTTGGCGCCATCAACAGACCTTCGTCGTTGACAAAATCAACAGCGGAAGTCCGGCTTGCAGTGAGCCAGGCCTGCACCGGTAAATCATGTGCAGCGGCCCATTCCTCAGAAGCGAGCAAAACCGCTGCCGCGCCATCGGTCAAAGGAGTGCTGTTACCCGCGGTCAGCGTAGCATCCGGGCTCTTTGAAAACACGGTCCTCAGCTTGCCGAGCTTCTCGATGTTGCTGTCCGCGCGAATATTGTTATCCCGCGTGACGCCACCCCATGGCATGACCAGTTCATCAAAAACGCCCTCGTCGTAAGCCCGGGCTGCTTTTCGATGGCTTTCCATGGCCAGTTGATCCTGCGCCTCGCGCGGGATATTCCATTCGCGCACCATGCGTTCGCAGTGCTGCCCCATCGACATCCCGGTCCGGGGTTCTCCGTTGGCCGGCAATACGGGCTTGAGCTCGGACGGCCGGAATCCTTTGAACGCCTGCATTCGTTGCTTGCCGCTTCTTGCAGCGCCGGCTTTCACCAGCCGCTGGGCAAATTTTCTTCCGAAAGTGATGGGTGGATCCGAAGTGGTATCCGCACCCGCGGCAATGCCGCAGTCAATCTGTCCAGTGGCTATTTTTGCGCCGATCATCATCGCCGACTGCAGGCTGGTGCCGCAGGCCTGCTGCAGAGTGATGCCGGGAGTGAGTGGAGACAGGGAGGTGGACAGCAATGCTTCTCGTGCCAGGTTCCAGTCCTTCGAGTGGCTGGTAACGGCGCCGGCAACGACTTCATCGATCTGTTCACCGTCCAGTCCAAAGCGGTCGACCAGGCCCTGGATGGAAGCGGAAAGCATGTCCAGGTTGGTTTTATTGGCGTAAATGGAGTTGGAACGGCAGAACGGTATGCGGCTGCCGCCGATGACTGCAATTCTGCGTAATTGATTACTCATGCTCCTGACCCTCCGGGCTCTTGTTGATCTGCTCGAGATAGTGCAGCGGCCCGCCCCGGAAAGGTGCGAAGCCCGTGCCGAAGATCATGCCTGCATCGACCGCGTCCATGTCCTTCACAATTTCGTCAGCAAGGCAGGCCTGGCATTCTTCGAAATAGGGCTGCAACAGCTCTTTACCCAGCGACTCCAGGTTAATGTCTTCTGCTGCACTGCGATCCTTCTCGGCCCGGCCCTTTTTCCACTTGTAGAAACCTTCGCCGCTCTTTTTACCCAGCTTGCCCTGATCGACATAGGATTTCAGTACTTCGGCATCTGCCGCGGCATCGCTGCCGCCCAGTGTGTTCATCACGCCCAGGCCGACATCAAGACCTACCGTGTCTGCCAGCTCTACAGGCCCCATTGGCATGCCAAACTGTTCAGCCGCCGCATCGATGGCTTCTTTTGCAATACCTCGTTCGCGATGGATCTGGAAAGCCTTCAGCATGTATTGGGCCAGAACCCTGTTGACCAGGAATCCGGGGCTGCTGAGCACGGGAAGCGGGAATCGATTGATCTGGTTACAAAAAGCCGAGCCGCGATCAATTTCCTCCGGTTCGGTGGATGAGTCATAAACGACCTCGACCAGCGGCATTTTGGCGACCGGATTGAAAAAATGCAGACCAATCAACCGCTTGGGGTTTTCCAGCACGGCCGCGATTTCCTTGAGTGGGATCGCCGACGTGTTGGTGGCGAGGATGGCGCCCGGTTTTGCCCGGGTTTCAAGTGATTGGAATAATGTCTGCTTGGCCTCGAGATTTTCGAAAATGGCCTCGATAATCACATCTGCCCGTGCTGCGCCTTCACCGTTGACATCCGGAATCAGGCGGCTGACTGCACCGGCGATACGGTCTGGGGTTTTCAGACGCCTGGCAAAGAGTTTCCTGGCGCGTTTCAGCGCAGGCTCGATGTATTTCATTTCGCGATCCTGCAGCGTCACTTCCAGGCCCTGCAGTACGCACCAGGCAGCAATGTCGCCGCCCATCACACCGGCACCGATGACATGCACGCGGCGGGCTTTGAAACCGGAATCTTTGCCATTGGTTTTGAGGCCTTCCATCAGCCGGAATACCCGTCTCAGGCCTTGCGACGTATCGCCGTTGATCAACTGAGCGATACGGACGGCTTCCTCATTCAGCATTTTGCGAGGATCGTTACCGAAGGCCTCCCATGCATCAATCAATTCAAAGGGGGCAGGGTAGTGAGCCGGATTGGCCTTGGCGGCCGTTTGTTTTCGCATCTGCCCGGCCAGAAATTTCCGGGCGGTTCCTGAATTGCTAAGACGCGCGACCAGGCCGGGTTTGCGGCTTTTCTTGCCGCTCAGCACCGCACGCCTGGCAGCCCAGCGCAGGCCTCCATGCGGGCCAACCAGTTGGTCCACCAGGCCAAGCCCTTTCGCCTGGTGTGCACGCAACATACGCCCGGTGAGCATGATCTGCATGGCCTGGAAGCCCCCGATCTGTCGCGTGGAACGGGCGCTGCCACCGAATCCGGGATAAATGCCCAGCCTGACTTCAGGAAAACCCAGGCGCGTCTGGTCGATGTTTGCAGCGATCCGGTAGTCAAAACACAGCGCCAGTTCGAGCCCACCACCCAGACAATAGCCTTCGATGATCACGGCTGTTGGAAACGGAAGCGCTTCGACCCGGTCGAATACGTCGTGAACTTCCCGAATGAATCCCTCGGCTTCAGCCACACTGCTGACCTGGTCGAATTCCCGGACATCTGCGCCAACAATGAATGACTTGTTTTTGCCGGATTGAAGCACCAGGCCCCTGGGGTGGTTATTTTCCAGTTCAGTGACAATTTCGACCAGTTCGAGCATGACCTCGCGCGAGAGGCTGTTGCTTGACTCACCGGCGCGATCCAGGGTCAACCAGCAGACCTGGTCAAGGTCGTAGTCGAGACGCCAGTGGGTGAATTGGGGATTGCTCATTATCGGGCTCCGTACGGTGAAGTATGGTGACCGTTGATTATTACATATTACGATGCGTTACGGCAGTTGGAATCCCGTTTCACGCAAGCTCCGGGCGAGCGCAATCAGCGGCAGGCCCACGATAGCCGTGGGATCACTGGAGGTCATGGACTTCAAAAGGCTGATACCCAGCGATTCAGATTTGAAGCTACCGGCGCAATCGACCGGGTTATCCGCTGCCACGTATCGCCGGATCTCATCATCGTCCAGTTTCCGGAACCGGACTTCCGTATCGACGCAGCGCTCAAACAGATACCCGGTGTGAAGGCACTGCACTGCGACCGCGGAGTGGAAGATGACGGCCTGCTCACTGAATCGCCTGAGTTGGCAAATCGCTTTTTCAGCCGTGCCCGGCTTTCCTATGACCTCTTCATTGCACACCGCAAGTTGGTCCGAGCCGATAACGACGGCTTCGGGAAACTGTTGCGCGATGGCCTGACCTTTTTGCCTGGCGAGGCGCGTTACCAGGACCGTGGCGGCCTCTCCGGGTAGTGGAGATTCGTCCACGTCGGGGGAATGCGTTTCAAACGGGATCTCGAGTCGGTTCAGCAGTAATTTACGGTAAGGGCTGGAAGAAGCGAGAATGAGTTTTGATTTATGTGACTGGCGCTGCATATTTGTAGTAAAATAACCCGTTTATGTGAGGCAGTTGTAATATTTTGACTGTCGAGTGGAATTGTGAAGCTATGTCCCGTGAATATCCAGACTTTATAGATCCCTGGAAGGCGGCAGAAGGGCGGCGCAGTTTCCAGGGTACGATGCCACTGAAAAGATTGAAGCGGCTGGAACCCATGCTGGCGCCGGAAGAGACCGGGAAGGCAGATGACCTGCTGGCCCGAAACGACGCAAATTTCAGCGTTCGTTTTGCCTACGACGAGCAGGGTCTGGTGACGATTGGGATAAAAGTGAGCGGGAATCTGCCGCTGATTTGCCAACGAAGCCTGTTGCCGTACCAGGAGAAAATTGACCGAAGCAGTTTGCTGGTTGTCATAGAGCAGGTGTCCGACCAGGATCATGTGCCGGAAAGCTATGATCCGATATTGGTTGAAAACAGGCGGCTGGCAATCCAGGACATCGTGGAAGAAGAACTGCTGCTGGCCATACCACAGGTCCCGAGAAATCCTGAGGTGGGCGAGATTGAATTATCAACGGATGGTGGGGTCACACAGCCATCCGAAGCTGGAAAAGAGCAGAGTCACCGGCCGTTCGCCGGGTTGGCTGGCCTGATGAAAGCAGATAACAAGGATTGATCCGGAAACCGGGTCGGTCGTGAATTTGAAGAATTTTTATTGATTTGACTTGGGAGAAATAGTCATGGCTGTTCAAAAAAATCGTAAGACGCCGTCAAAGCGCGGTATGCGCCGGTCGCATGATTCACTAAAAGCGCCCACGCTTTCAGTGGATTCAACGACAGGTGAAACCCACCTCCGTCATCACATGACGCCGGAGGGTTACTACAAAGGCAGAAAGGTTATCGAAACACCGATCGTAGAATTTGAAGAAGAGTAAGCTCCAGCCTTGCTGAGTGAGTAACACCGAAAAGACGGTACTGGCCCTGGACGCCCATGGCGGCGACCAGGGCCTTGCTGTATCTGTCCCCGGCGCACTGGCTGCCCTTGAGTCCGATCGACAGCTGGAAATTCACCTGGTGGGTGATGAGCGTCAATTGCAAACTGCGCTGGAGGTCTCTGGTTGCGGTGAGCATGGCCGTTTACATATTCATCCTGCAACCACGGTGCTCGCCGTGGACGCCAGGCCCGCCGATGTTCTTCGGCGAGGCCGGGAAAGCAGCCTTTGGAAGACTTTCGAACTGGTAGCATCCGGTCAGGCGTCAGCATGTGTCAGTAGCGGCAGCACGTCTGCCATGATGGTCATTGGCGTCAAGCTGCTGGGCACCCTGGCCGGCATTCAGCGGCCGGCGCTGATGGCCTATGCGCCCAGCCTGGGCGGCCACACCGGACTACTGGATCTCGGTGCAAATCTCAGGGTTACGTCGCGGCAACTGGTGCAGTTCGCCGTGATGGGGTCTGTCATGGCAGCTGAAGTGGACGGGCGGGATAATCCCAGAGTAGGGCTGCTCAATGTCGGTCACGAAGACAGCAAGGGACATGAGGTTGTTCGCGAGGCGCAGGCTATCCTGCAGGGCTTGCCATTAAACTATGTGGGCTTTATCGAAGGCCATGATATCTTCGGCGGCACGGTCGACATCGCCGTTTGTGACGGCTTTTCGGGAAATCTCGTGTTGAAGTCGTCGGAAGGTCTGGCACGCATGTTTTTGAAAGAAATTCGCGATGCATTCGACAGCAACCTGGCAAGTCGTCTCGGAGGAATGATGGTGGCGCCCTCGCTTCGAAGAATGCTGGCACGACTTGATCCTGCCGCGCATAATGGTGCCCCGTTATTGGGACTTAACGGCGTGGCTGTGAAAAGTCATGGCGGAACGGACGTCGCCGGGTTAACCAGGGCTATCCTGGAAGCGGGACGTCAGGCCCGAAGCCGGGTGCCTCGCAGAATCGAGGCTTCAATACACGAGTATCAATTGGAGACTTCAGCGTGATCTACTCAAAAATAATCGGGACAGGAAGTTACTTACCCGAAAATATTGTCACGAATCATGATCTGGAAAAAACAATGGATACCAGCGATCAGTGGATCAGGGAGCGTACCGGTATCCAAGAACGCAGAATTGCCGAAGACCATCAGACGACCGGCACACTGGCAGAGCAGGCCTGTCTCAGGGCGATTGAGTCAGCAGGCGTCGACCCGGCTGAAATTGATCTTTTTGTTATGGGCACGACAACGCCCGACCTTGTTTTTCCAAGCACCGCCTGCCTGTTGCAGAAGAAGCTCGGGCTGCCTGATTGTGGCGCAATGGATGTCAACGCAGCCTGTTCAGGATTCATGTATGCGCTGAGCATTGCGGATAAATTCATCCGTACCGGCGATGCTAAAAAAGTCCTGGTCTGCGGCGCTGAAACCCTGTCAAGAATCACCAATTGGAAAAAACGTGATACAGCGGTCCTGTTTGCCGACGGAGCCGGGGCGATCGTGCTTGAAGCCTCTGAAGAACCCGGAATTCTCTCAACCCATATTCATGCCAATGGCGATTACGGCGACCTGCTCACTGCTAATGCCGGTGTGTCCAAGGGCTGGGAAGCAGCGAGTGATAACGACGGCAGGCCGGAAGTTCAGATGCGGGGTAACGAAGTTTTCAAGGTGGCAGTCAGGACCCTTGGCAGGATTGTGGAAGAAACGCTGGGCGCGAATCATTTGCAAAAATCCGACCTGGACTGGCTGATTCCCCACCAGGCAAATTTTCGGATTATTACGGCCATGGCGAAAAAGCTTGAGATGGACATGGAGAATGTCGTCGTAACCGTAGACCGGCACGGCAACACATCGGCAGCTTCGGTTCCGCTGGCGCTGGATGAGGCCGTTCGTGACGGCCGTATCAAGCGCGGGGACCTGTTATTGCTCGAGGCTTTCGGTGGTGGGTTTACCTGGGGTTCGGCACTGATCAGATACTGATTGAACCGGAGTAAAAGTATGGAACTGAATCTGAATGGACAGGTCGCGATTGTCACCGGGGCCAGTCGGGGAATCGGCGCGGAAATAGCCAACACCCTCGCTGCGGCCGGTGCCCGGGTGGCCGGAACCGCCACTACCCGGGCCGGGGCTGATGCCATTGCACAACGTCTGTCGGGCATCGCGCAGGATTGTTGTGGAGAAATACTGGACGTCAACGATGCCGATGGCGCGGCAGACCTGGTCGGCCGGGTAACCGCAGAACTGGGCGTGCCGACCATTCTGGTTAACAACGCCGGCATCACCCGGGACCAGATCCTGATGCGCATGAAGGAAGACGAGTGGGATTCCGTGATCGAGACCAACCTTCGGTCGGTTTACCGCCTGTCCAAGGCCTGTCTGCGAGGTATGATGAAAGCACGGACCGGCCGGATCATCAGTATCGCCTCTGTGGTTGGCGCAATGGGAAATGCAGGGCAAACCAACTATGCGGCAGCCAAGGCGGGTATGATGGGATTCTCGCGTTCGCTTGCGCGTGAGATAGGTTCGCGAAATATCACGGTTAACGTGGTTGCTCCCGGTTTTATCGATACGGACATGACCCGTGCACTGGAAGACAAGCAAAGAGAAGCTCTCCTGAAGGACATTCCCCTGCAAAGATTGGGAGAGCCGGAAGACATCGCAGCCACCGTGTTGTTCCTCGCTTCGGCGCAGGGCGGCTACATTACGGGGCAAACTTTTCATGTCAATGGCGGCATGTACATGATTTAGACTGGCATCGAAGCCGCAGATTAACTAAAATCGTCAGACTGAATCCCCCAAAGAGGAATGTATCTCAATGAGCAGTATTGAAGATCGCGTCAAAAAGATTGTTATCGAACAACTTGGTGTCAAGGAAGACGAGGTTACGCCCAGTGCGTCATTCGTTGATGATCTTGGCGCAGACTCCCTGGATACCGTAGAACTGGTGATGGCGCTCGAGGAAGAATTCGAATGCGAAATCCCGGACGAAGAAGCGGAAAAAATCACCAGCGTTCAGCAGGCTATTGACTACGTTCAAGCCCACGTCTGAATTTTCGCTATACGCATTTTAGAAAAACGGCCGGCGTTATGCCGGCCGTTGTCGATTTGAATACGTGGTTCTCCATGAGGTATCGAAAGTGTCAGCACGTCGAGTTGTAGTTACAGGCCTGGGCCTGATCTCGCCTGTCGGTAACAGCGTTAAGGGCGGCTGGGAAGCCGTGTGCAACGGCAAGAGTGGTATTAGGTCCGTTACGGATTTCGATGCTTCGCGCCTGGGAACGCGAATCGCCGGCGAGATCCGGGATTTCGAAGTGACCGATTACCTGACGGATAAAGAAGCTCGCCGTTACGACACATTTGTTCACTATGGCCTGGCGGCCGCCCATGATTCGCTGGCTGATGCCGGATTGAGTCCCGGCGATGAAAAACTGGACCTTGAGCGTGTCGGGTGCGCCATCGGTTCCGGGATCGGCGGCATTTCCGCGATCGAAAAGAACATGTTGATCTACCAGGAGAAAGGTCCGCGACGGATCTCACCGTTCTACATTCCTGGCGCTATCGTCAACATGATCAGTGGCATTCTTTCTATTCAGTACGGCTTCAAGGGTCCCAATATTGCTGTCGTCTCAGCCTGCACAACGGCCACCCACAACATCGGGCTGGCCGCTCGCATGATCGAACATGGGGACGCTGATGTCATGGTGGCCGGCGGGGCGGAGTACGCGACCACGCCCACGTCGATGGCCGGTTTCATAACGGCCAAGGCCATGTCTACACGTAACGATGATCCGGAAGCTGCGAGCCGGCCCTGGGATCGTGACAGGGATGGTTTCGTTCTGGCCAACGGGGCAGGCGTGATGGTCATCGAAGAGCTTGAACACGCCAGGGCGCGGGGTGCGAATATCCTGGCTGAACTGGTCGGATTTGGAATGAGTGGAGACGCCCACCACATGACGGCGCCGCCGGAAGATGGTGAAGGCGCAGCCCGGTGCATGAAAATTGCCTTGCAGGATGCCGCACTGAATCCCGAAGATGTCGATTACATTAACGCCCATGGCACGTCGACCGTACTGGGTGATCGAGCCGAATCCGATGCGGTCAAGACCATTTTCGGAGACCATGCCTACAAGCTGCCCGTCAGTTCCACCAAGTCCATGACGGGACACATGCTGGGCGCTGCAGGAGGCGCCGAGGCCCTGTTCTCAGTGTTGTCCATCAACCACGGCGTGCTTCCCCCAACCATCAATCTCGAGAACCGGGGCGAAGGGTGTGACCTGGACTACGTACCCAATGTCGCCAGGGAAAAGACCGTGGATGTCGTTTTGTCCAATTCCTTCGGTTTTGGTGGAACGAACGGAACGCTTGTTTTCAGACGGTTCCGGAACTGATACCGATTCACGGGGATCATGCGGAGACTGTCGTAACCAGGAGAATTACATGATCGAATGCCTGGTGGACGGTGAAATTTCCGACCAGATTTCAACGGCCGACCGAGGCCTGCAATACGGCGACGGTTTATTCGAAACCATAGCAGTCTCTGGTGGGCATCCACGTTTCTGGCAACTTCACATGGACCGCCTAAGCGCCGGTTGTGAGCGACTGGGCATACCTGTGACACCACAGCCGGTACTTCTTCGTGAAGTCAAAACAGTGTGTGCCGGACAGTCACGATGCATCGTCAAAATCATCATCACACGTGGTAATTCCGAACGGAATTATTCTCCCACCGGCCTTCAGCAGGCCAATCGCATCGTCAGCGCTCATACCTGGCCGCTCGAAGAGCCTGATCCAGGCGTATTTGGCATTCGGGCCCGAGTCTGTGATTTGCGCCTTGGCATTCAGCCTGCACTTGCGGGTATGAAGCACCTGAATCGCCTGGAGCAGGTTCTCGCCCGGGCAGAGTGGGATGACCCGCTCATTGCAGAAGGTATTCTGCTTGACTGTGAAGACCACGTGATCTGTGGTATTTCAAGCAACATCTTCCTGGTCTATGCCGGCCGGCTGCTCACGCCCCGGCTCGATCGATGCGGCATTCGAGGTGTGATGCGGGCAGCCATACTGAATGAATTCCGGGAACGATGTGAACAGAGACGCCTGATGCTCGATATGCTGCCGGATGCAGAAGAGATATTTATCTGCAATACCGAGCGTGGTGTTTTGCCGGTCATTCGAGTGGGGCACTGGGAGTACGAAATCGGACCGGTGACGCGGGAAGTCCGGGAGTGGCTGAAGCAGCAGTGAACGAATGAAGAAAGTTCTGTCTGTCCTCGCGGTTTTCCTGTTGATCCTGACCGGTCTGGCCTGGCATGGCTGGCAGCGGTATCAGGCTTTTCTTTCAACTCCCCTGGATGTTCCGCCGCAGGGGCAGGTCTTCATGCTGGACGCAGGTGCGACGGGTTCGGCGATCGTACAGCAACTGTCCGGTCTGGGCTTGAGCCGGCCAGGATGGGAATGGCGATTGTTGATGCGGCTGGAGCCGCATGTGTACCGCACCGGCGAGTATCTGCTGGAACCCGGATCCGGACCACGGGCAGTCCTCGAGAAACTGTCCAGCGGTGAAGTCATTCAGTATCGCCTGACCGTCGTGGAGGGTTGGACATTCAGCCAGCTGGTCGCCGCCCTGGCGGAGAATAAGACCTTGGTGCGTGAACTGATGGTGGGCCCTGAAAATGGCTGGAAAGGATTGCAGGCCGGACTCGACCTTGAACATCCTGAGGGATGGTTTTTGCCGGAAACGTACCAGTTCACGCGTGGAGATTCTGACCGGGACATCCTGGTAAGAGCGCATGACGCGATGAAGCGGGCGCTGGCTGATGCCTGGGAATCCAGGGATACGGGATTGCCACTGGAATCGCCCTACGAACTCCTGATTCTCGCGTCGATTATTGAAAAGGAAACGGCCCTGGATGCTGAGCGGGGGCAGGTCGCCGGAGTGTTCATACGCAGGCTGGAGAAAGGGATGCGGTTGCAAACGGACCCCACCGTCATTTACGGCATGGGTAAGGCCTTCGACGGTGATATCAGACGCCGTGATCTCAAGGCCGACACGCCCTACAATACATACACCCGTCACGGGCTGCCGCCGACGCCGATTGCACTGCCTGGCAGGGCGTCTCTGCTCGCAGCGGGTCAGCCTGCCCAGGGCGATGCGCTGTACTTTGTAGCCGATGGAAAAGGCGGGCACACTTTTTCAGCGACCCTGGAGGAGCACCAGGCTGCAGTCAATAAACTGATAGGAAGAAATTGATGCGGGGAAAGTTCATAACCATGGAAGGCGGCGAAGGCGCCGGAAAGTCAACCATGATGAAACGGGTCGCCCGGTGGCTGGAAGCCGCAGGTCATCGCGTCATCATGACCCGCGAGCCGGGCGGCACGGTTCTCGCCGAGAAGTTGCGTGAGATATTGCTGGACCGGGATAACAACGCGCTTTCCGGTCAGGCCGAGTTACTGCTGGTATTTGCCTCGCGGGCACAACATCTCGATGAACTGATCCGGCCTGCACTGGCCCGGGGGGACTGTGTTCTGTGTGATCGTTTTACAGATGCGACCTGGGCATACCAGGGGGGGGGCAGAAGCCTGCCGCTGGTGGACATCGAGACCCTCGAAAGCCTGGTCCACGGGGACCTGTGCCCGAACCTGACGCTGCTGCTGGACCTTCCGGTTGAGCAAGGTTTGAAACGGGCGGGTGAACGCAGCCAGGCGGATCGATTTGAACGGGAATCAAGTGCATTCTTCGAGCGGGTGCGAAGTGCATATCTGAAACGTGCCGCGTTGGCTCCCGACCGGTTCGCCCTCATCGATGCATCCGTTGGCCCGGAGGACGTATGGGCGCAAATTGAAGAGACCCTGGTGGACAGGCTGAGCTCATGAAATACCCATGGCTGAAAGCTGTCGAAGATGAATTCACAGAGCGCCTCGAGCACGGGCGTCTGCCTCACGCCCTTCTGCTGTCCGGACCCCGGGGCACAGGAAAGCAGGATCTGGCCATGCAGTTTGTTGCCGGAATTCTGTGCCTGGAAAGCGACTGGCCAGCCTGTGGCTGCTGTCGCTCCTGCCAGTTACTGGTTTCAGGTGCGCACCCGGACTGCCATGTCATTACTTTTGAAGAGCATCCCAAAACCGGGGATTTGCGCAAGGGGCTGATTGTTGACCAGGTTCGCCGCCTGATCGCCACCCTCAACCTGACGACGACCATCAGCAGGAGCAAGGCTGCTTTGATCTACCCGGCTGAGGCGATGAACACCAATGCGGCAAACGCCCTGCTCAAGACGCTTGAGGAGCCTCCGGGTGACACGGTGATCATTCTGGTATCCAGCGATCCCGCCCGATTACCCGCCACGATTCGAAGCCGCTGTCAGAAACTGAACGTTCGTCAGCCCGAATTCGCGCTTGCTTTGGACTGGTTGCAGAACCAGGCAGGTCTCGATCCGCAGGATGCGAAGGCGGCACTGCAGGCGGCTGCCGGAAGCCCCCTGGCGGCACTCAGACTGCACGAGGAAGGAATCACTGACCAGTATGTTCTTCTGAAGGACATATTGGAAAAACTGGGCGCCGGGCGGATGGGTTCCGGCAGCGCACTGGCGGCACTGGCTGACGTGGAACCGGATATCCTGTGGTCCTGGATTTCGCTGTTGACAGCAGGCAAGCTGAAGTCCGGCGTCTACCCTGTGCAAAGGGCCCGTGAGCTTTCGAAACTGCAGTCGGCTGCAGACACAAACCGCAAGTTGGTACCCACGCCTGTTCGTAAAGACTTTCTTCTGCAGGATTGGCTGATACAATGGGCCCGACTCAGCGCTTAGGAAGGAACCATGGCACAACAGGGAATTCTCTCACTTTCGATCAAGGACCGTCAGGCTTTGTACAAATCCTATATGCCGTTCGTGTCTGGTGGCGGACTGTTCGTACCCAGCACCAAACAGTTCAGCCTGGGCGATGAAGTGTTCCTGCTACTCACCGTGATGGAATTCGAAGAGCGTCTGCCCATCCCTGGCAAAGTCATCTGGATTACACCGCAGGGCGCGGCAGGAAACCGGAAAGCGGGGATAGGCGTACAGTTTGCCGATACGCAGGACGGCGCGCATGCAAGGACCGTGATTGAGTCTCACCTGGCGGCCCAGCTGAAAAGCAACAAGACGACCCACACCATGTAGCACTCAGCCATTGGCCGGGGCGAGAATCTCCATGAACCGGCCCGGCACCTGTTCGTCCTGGATCCCCCTACGGACCACCACACTGATGCCGGCTTCGGTCATGCCGCTATAATGCGGTGATGGAAGCGACGATGCAACGGGCCATCATTCACGTCGATATGGATGCTTTTTACGCCGCTGTCGAATGCCTTGATGATCCTTCCCTGAGCGGTCAGGCGGTTGTCGTCGGCGGATTAGGGCCACGCGGTGTCGTTGCCACGGCCAATTATGAAGCCAGAGCATATGGTGTTCATTCCGCCTTGCCCATGAGCAGGGCCAGGCGCCTTTGCCCCAATGCCCGTTTTGTCCGTCCCCGAATGGAGCGGTATCGTGAAAAATCACGGGAGGTTTTTGCCATCTTTCGCGACTTCACGCCATTGATCGAAGGTTTGTCACTGGACGAGGCTTTTCTCGATGTGACCGGCAGCATCCGCCTGTTCGGAGATCAGGAGGAAATTGGCCGGCTGATCAAGGCGCGTATTCAACGTGAAACCGGACTCACAGCCTCGGTCGGCATTTCGCATAATAAATTCCTGGCAAAGCTGGCTTCCGATGCAGACAAACCCGATGGCATGGTGATTGTGAAGCAGGATCAGGTCCGGGCTTTTCTCGATCCGATGCCCGTCTCGCGCCTGTGGGGTATAGGCAAACAGACCGCGCCCAAGCTCAAGGCGCTCGGAATTCTTACGATCGGTCAGCTCAGGAAAACGGACATTTCTATTGTCCGGCAAGTGCTGGGAAATCGTGCCGGGCACTTCAGGGACCTGGCCGCTGGCCTTGATAACCGGAAGGTCACCCCTGGCCGCCCCGACAAATCTATCAGCCACGAAGTGACCTTCGATAACGACATTCTTGACCGCGTGGCGTTGCTGGCCGAGTTGCAACAGCAAGCGGAAGCGGTCTCCGGGCGTTTACGCGCCCAGTCGCTCATGGCCAGTACAGTGGTTGTGAAAATCAGGGACCCATCATTCCATACCATCACGCGCAGCCGCAGCATGCGGGCCTGCTCCAACAGTACGCAAACCCTGTACCGAATGGCGCGCGCCCTGTTTTTAAAATGGCGTGAAGAGCACCAGAACACTCCGGTGCGATTGCTGGGCATGGGGGTTTCCGGTTTACAGGATTCCGCCGTCGCCGGGCAAGCTGCCGGAGACCACCTGGACAAAGTGGCGGACCAGGAAATAGACCGGGTTTTCGACCGGATCAAACAGCGTTACGGCGATTCAAAAATCACGCACGGCCAGGTACTTCGGCGCAAAAGGGACTAAGCGCCTCCCAGCTTTTTCAATTCCTCGTCACGCAGCTCGCGCCGCAGAATCTTGCCCACGTTGGACTTGGGCAATTCATCGCGGAATTCGATGTGCCTGGGGCGTTTGTATCCAGTCAGTTCTTCCTTGCAATGGGCACGCAGTTCGTCGTCTGTCAGCGACGGATCGGACTTGACCACGAATACTTTTACGGCCTCGTTTGACTTGGCGTCCGGGACGCCGATGACCGCGACTTCCAATACCTTGGGGTGCAGCGCCACGACGTCTTCAATTTCGTTGGGATACACATTGAAACCGGAGACAAGGATCATGTCCTTCTTGCGGTCAACGATTTTGAAGAAACCATCTTCGGTCATCAGGGCCACATCGCCCGTGCGCAGCCAGCCGTCGTCAGTCATGACCTTGGCTGTTTCTTCGGGGCGTTGCCAGTAGCCTTTCATGACTTGCGGTCCTTTGATAACCAGTTCCCCAGTTTCTCCCTGGGGCAGCAGATCGCCGGCATCATTCATGATGCCGCATTCCGTTGAAGAAATCGGCAGGCCGATGCAGCCGTTAAATCCTTCCAGGTCCATGGGGTTGATACAGGCCGCCGGCGAGGTTTCGGTCAGGCCATATGCTTCGACCAAAGGCGTACCCGTGACCTCGCGCCACTTTTCAGCCACTGCCCTTTGCACGGCCATGCCGCCTCCCAGCGCGCCTTTGAGTGTGCTGAAATCAAGCTCGGCGAAGCTGGGTTCGGCCAGCATGCTGTTGAATAGCGTGTTGACGCCCGGAATGAACGTGAACGGCACAGTCTTCAGTTCCTTGATGAATCCGGGAATGTCTCTCGGATTGGTAATCAGGACATTGACTCCGCCCATGGCCATGAACACCAGGCAATTCGCTGTCAAGGCGAAGATATGATAAAGCGGCAGGGCGGTGATCACGATTTCGGTATCGTGTCCGACACCCGCCGGAATCATCCAGGCTTTTGACTGCAGCATGTTGGCAACCAGGTTACGGTGCGTCAGCATGGCGCCCTTGGCCACGCCGGTTGTCCCCCCGGTGTACTGCAGAAAGGCCAGGTCATCCAGTTCAAGTTCGACCGGCGTCAATGTCATACGCGAACCTTCCTGAAGCGCCTGGTTGAAACGGGTTGCGCCGGGAATATTGAAATCCGGCACCGCCTTTTTCACATGCTTGAGCATGAAATTGATGATCGTTCCCTTGGGGAAGCCCAGCAAGTCGCCAATCCGCGTCGTGATGACCTGTTCCACCGGCGTCTCGTGACAGACATTCTCGAGTACATGCGCAAAATTCTCCACCACTACGATGGCCCTGGCGCCTGAATCGGTTAGCTGGTGCTTGAGTTCCCGCGCGGTATACATGGGATTGGTGTTGACGATGACCAGGCCGGCCCGCATGGCGCCGAACAGTGCGACGGGATACTGCAGGATGTTGGGCATCATCAACGCGATCCGGTCACCCTTGACCAGCCCTTTGCTCTGCAGCCAGGCCGCAAAGTCGCGTGTCAATCGGTCCAGATCGGCGTAGTTGATCTCTTTACCGAAATTCATGTAAGCGGTTTGTGCTCCGAACTTCGCACAACTCTGGACAAAAATATCCAGGATGGATGAGTATTCACCCAGGTCGATTTCGGCCGGTACGCCTTCGGGATAACTATTTAGCCATGGCTGGTTCACAACGAATCCTCGCAAAAAATACGATGCAAGTTATATCATGCATCAATCAGCTTAATAACATGTTGATGGATGTCAGAAGCAATTATTTCGATCTCGTGGGATAATATTCACCGATTTACGGCGGGGTAGCAACGGATGGGCGAACAAAACGTCAAATTGAACGACGACGAGTCGACACACCAGGCGTTCATGAAAGCTCTGCTGACCGAGGTCCATGCCCTCGAGCGAATGCTGGACACCGGCCTGATAGAGACGGGCGTGCGCCGCATCGGAGCCGAACAGGAAATGTTCCTGATCGACAAGGCCAACAAGCCTGCGCTCAAGGCGATGGAAGTCCTCGACATCGTCGATGACGACAGATTCACCCATGAGCTGGGATTGTTTAACCTCGAAGCAAACCTTTCACCACGGAAACTGGGTGGTGACTGCCTTGCCTTGATGGAGAAAGAGGCCCAGGAAATTTACCTCAAGGCACGTGAAACTGCTGCAAAGGTCGATTGCGATATCGCGCTGGTAGGCATCCTTCCCACGCTCACGAAGGAAAACCTGGGCCTGGAGTCGATGGTGCCCACGCCGCGTTACTATGCGCTCAACGACGCGATCAAGGCGCTCAGGGGCGAGGAGTTCGAATTCACTATCAATGGCATTGACCAGTTGGTGGTGGAGCATGACAACGTAATGCTCGAGGCCTGTAACACCAGTTTCCAGGTTCATTTCCAGGTCAGCCCGGAGAATTTCGCCAAAAACTACAACATTGCGCAGGTCGTGACCGCGCCATTACTCGCCGCAGCGGTAAATTCTCCCGTGTTACTGGGTAAGCGTCTTTGGCACGAAACAAGGATCGCGGTATTCGAATACTCGGTGGATACCCGTTCCAAGGTTCACCAGGAGCGTGGGCTGAAGCCGCGGGTGCATTTTGGCGATCGCTGGCTCGAGGACTCCGTCACCGAAATCTTCAAGGAGGACATTGCCCGCTTCCGCATTGTCCTGACCACCGAAACCGAAGAAGACCCGCTGGGTATGATTGACCGGGGTATCATTCCGTCGCTGAATGCCCTGCGACTGCATAACGGGACTGTCTACCGCTGGAACCGTCCCTGTTATGGCGTTCACAACAACGTGCCCCACTTGCGTATTGAAAACCGCGTGATTCCATCCGGCCCAACCGTGCTCGACGAAGTCGCCAACGCGGCGTTCTTTTACGGCATGATGGCCGGCATGACCGAGCAGGTGACTGACATACGTGACTACCTGACTTTTGGCGACGTCAAATCCAACTTCCTGGCTGCCGCGCGGGACGGCATCAGGGCGCAGATGAACTGGTTCAACGACACGCACCTGCCGGCCAAGGAACTGGTGCTGGAGCAACTTCTGCCACTGGCTCGTGAGGGTCTGCAGGAGGCCGGAATCGACAGCGATGACATTGACCGTTACCTGGGCGTGGTACATGACCGCGTGACCATGCGGCGGACCGGCGCACGCTGGGCACTGGAATCACTGGAAGACATGAAGGACATGGGGACCGAAGACCAGCGCATGCGGTGTATCGTGGGCAGCATGGTGAAACAGCAGTCCAAAGGCAATCCGATCTCGGAATGGGAGCTTGCAAAATACTGCGAGGAGCAGGACTGGCGCGACAGTTACCGGACGGTGGGGTTGTTCATGACCCGCGATCTGTTCACGGTCCGGCCGGACGACATCGTCGATTTTGCCGCTACTTTGATGGACTGGCGTCACATCAGGCATGTGCCGGTGGAAGACGACCTCGGCATGCTGGTAGGGCTGGTATCGCATCGTGACCTGCTGCGCCTGGTCGCACAGGGCAGGATGGGTAAGGATCATCGTGTCACTGTCGAAGAAATCATGAATTCGGAGCCGGTCACGGTGCACCCCGACACTTCAACGGTTGAGGCCATCCAGATCATGCGTAAGCAAAAACTGGCCTGCCTGCCGGTCACACGCGATGGCAAGCTGGTGGGTATCGTCAGTGAGCATGACCTGATCATCGTTGCATCGCACCTGCTGGAGTCCCAGTTGGCAAACGGGGAGTGATCCTGCCCATCAGTCGTTTGTTTTTGACGCTCCTGGCGCTTGCCGGGTTAGCGGCTTGTAGTGAAAACCTTTCCGTCGAGCAGCAAGTCATCGTTACCATTCGCGAAATGGAGTCTAAAATAGAGGCGGGTGAGCGGCGTAGATTTATGGCCCATATCGCCGAGGACTTCCAGGCACAGGGCGGTTCCATGAACCGCGACCAGGTCCGCGCGATGGTTGTTTTTCAATTGAATCGACATGAGCGGCTCAATGCGCAGTTGTTTCCCATCACGGTAACCGAGACCGGCGATACCATGGCAAAAGCATCATTCAGGGCCCTGGTGACCGGAGGTCCGGGCTGGATTCCGGACAGCGGCCAGGTGTTTGATTTTGTGACGCAGTGGCGCCTCGTCGAAGGTGACTGGCTACTGACTTCGGCCAGTTGGGACCCCGTTCCGCTGGAAGAGGCGTTGTAAGGTTCTCAGGTTTTGAGAATCCCCGGGTTAGAATGACACCATGGCCATATCCGGTTTTCATCCCGCTGTACAATCCTGGTTTTCGAAAACGTTCGAGTCGGCTACGCCGGTACAACAAAAAGCCTGGGAGGCTATTCGTACTGATCAGAACGTCTTGATTGCCGCGCCGACCGGCAGCGGTAAAACATTCGCCGCTTTTCTTTGCGCCATTGACGAATTGGTGCGCGACAGCCAGCACGGTGCACTGAACGACGCGGTAAAGATCCTCTATATTTCACCGTTGAAAGCACTGTCCAACGATATCGAGCGGAACCTGAGGTTACCGCTGGAAGGTATCGATGAATGGTTGCTGCAGGAAGACGGCAGGTCTTCCGGCATCCGCGCCATGGTGCGAACGGGGGATACGACGCCGGGTGAACGGGATAAAATGCGGCGAAAACCGCCCCAGATCCTGGTGACCACTCCCGAGTCACTGTATTTGCTGCTGACGTCCGATTCCGGCCGCAGCATGCTGGCGGGTGTGCAGACCGTCATCGTGGACGAAATTCACGCGGTCGCCGGTAGCAAGCGGGGCAGTCATCTTTCGCTCAGCCTGGCCAGGCTGGACGCCCTGGTAAACGCAACCGGGCCGGGAAAAGTTCGCAGAATTGGCCTGTCTGCAACGCAGAACCCCATCATGCTGATCGCAGATTATCTGACCGGCGGGAACCCCTGCGCCATTGTGGACACCGGTCATCAAAAGGACCGTGATCTTTCCCTGGTGATTCCTGAATCACCGTTGTCGCCGGTCATGGCGAATGAAGTCTGGGAGGAAATTTATGATCAGATCGAAGAGCTGATCGAGCAGCATCGGACCACGCTGATTTTCGTCAACACCCGCAGGCTGGCAGAAAGACTGGCCAGGCACCTGGCGGAGCGTATCGGAGAGGAATCGGTCACGGCGCACCATGGCAGCCTGTCTCGTGATCACCGGCTGGAGGCAGAGCAGGCGCTCAAGTCGGGCCGGTTGCGGGCCCTGGTTGCAACGGCGTCGCTGGAACTGGGAATCGATATCGGGCACGTGGACCTGGTCTGCCAGATTGGATCACCCGGCAGCATTTCGGCATTCATTCAGCGGGTTGGCCGCGCAGGTCATGCTGTGGGTGAAACGCCCAAGGGAAGACTTTTTCCGGTATCCCGGGATGACCTGCTCGAGAGCGTGGCGTTACTCAGGGCCGTGCAGGACGGTTTGCTGGATCGCGTCATGATTCCCGAGGAACCGCTGGACGTGCTTGCCCAGCAGGTGATTGCTGAAGTCAGCGCCCGGGAGTGGGGCACTGATGCCTTGCTCCAGGTAGTGCGCAGCGCGTGGCCTTATCGTAACCTTTCAGAAAAGCAATTCGGGGATGTCATCGACATGCTCGCCAACGGCTACGCAACCCGCAGGGGCAGGCGCAGCGCCTACCTCTATCACGATGCCATCAACGAACGCCTGCGGCCCAGGCCGGCCGCACGGTTGACTGCCTTGCAGAATGGCGGCGCCATTCCGGATCACTTCGACTACGAAGTACTGATGATGCCGCAGGGTTTCCGGGTTGGGACTTTAAACGAAGACTTCGCTTTCGAAAGCCTCCCTGGAGATATTTTCCAGCTGGGAAATACGAGCTACCGGATTCTCAAGATCGAGCAGAGCCGGGTTCTGGTCGAAGACGCAAAAGGTCAGCCGCCAACGATCCCGTTCTGGTTTGGTGATGCGCCCGGGCGCAGCGACGAGCTGTCAGCGGCGGTTTCCGGCCTGCGAGAAGACATGGATGAACTGCTGGGCAGGCAAGGCGTCGAGGCTGCGATGAAATACCTGGAAGATGCCGGCATCAAACCAGCAGCTGCCATGCAGCTGGTCAGCTACCTGGCCGCGGCTCGCGATGCCCTCGGCTGCATTCCAACACAACAGAAAATTGTGATGGAAAGATTTTTCGATGATACCGGTGATATGCACCTCGTGGTCCATGCACCGCTGGGGTCACGCATTATGCGGGCCTGGGGCCTGGCCCTGCGTAAACGGTTTTGCCGGCATTTCAACTTTGAGTTGCAGGCCGCCGCCCTGGAGGATTGCCTGATCCTGTCACTGGGTGAGACTCATAGCTTCGAAACAAAGGATGTTCCTGCGTACCTGAAATCCGCTACGGTGCGACAGGTCCTGATCCAGGCATTGCTGGATGCGCCCCTGTTCGAAGTCCGGTGGCGCTGGAATGCAACCATTGCCCTGGCCGTGCAACGCATGCGTAACGGACAGAAATTACCGCCACAGTGGCAGAGAAATCAGGCTGAAGACCTGGTGGCTGTCGTTTTTCCCGATCAGTTGGCCTGTCTTGAAAACATCAGGGGTGAACGCGAAATTCCTGACCATCCGCTGGTGAACCAGACCATCAGTGACTGCATGACAGAATCGATGGATATCGACGGGCTGGAGGCTCTGCTCAAACGCATCGAAGCACAGGAACTGGATATTTTTTGCCTTGACCTGCACGGGCCGTCCCCCCTGGCGGCGGAAATCATAAACGCACGGCCCTACGCTTTCCTGGATGACGGTGAGGCTGAAAATCGCCGGACCCGGGCCATCAGTCAGCCCCACAACGACCTGTCCGATGCGGCAACCCTCAGTATCATTTCTGTGGATGCAACCGAGCAGGTCAGGTCCGAGGCATGGATAAGGCCGAGATCACCGGATGAGCTGCATGATGGCCTATTGCAACTGGGCTTTCTGACCGAGCAGGAGTATTCAACCGGGACTTCAAGCGCTGGAATGGCAAGCAGCGGGGACTGGAGCCACTGGTTCAAGTCCCTGGCCGGAGAATTCCGGGCCAGCTGCGTGACAACACATGACAGGAAGTGGTGGGTGGCGACCGAGCGTCTGGACCAGTTCCTGGCGGTTCACCCCGATGCGGAGCTGTCACCAGATCCCGTTTCTGTTTACCCCCGGGATGAGACGGACCCGGAGCGGGCTGTGATTGAATTGGTACGAAGCCGGCTCTCTGGCCTGGGTCCCGTGAGCGGCGCCATGCTGGCTGAGGATTTCATGTTGAAGCCGGCTGCAATCGAAGCGGCCCTGCTGGCCTTGCAAACTGAAGGCTACGTGATGGTGATGGGGCAGTCCCATGAAGGGGCCAGCCCGGAAAAAACCTGGTGTGAACGCAGGTTGCTTGCAAGGATTCACCGCTACAGCCGGGAGCGCCGCAGAAAAGCAGCGCGTCCGGTGCCTCCTGCCGCATTCATGAGGTTTTTGCTGGAATGGCACGGGCTCGACGAACCCGCGGGAGAACTCGAGCAGGTACTGGGGTTACTGGAAGGTTGGTCTGCACCGGTGGCGGCGTGGGAACAGGGTCTGCTGGCGAGCCGATGCGCAGATTATTCGCCGCAACGTCTGGACGAGCAGTTTCTGAGCGGCTTTGCCACGTGGTTCCGCCCGGCAGGGCAGGGCCAGTCTGCGCATAACCTGGTTGCTGCAACGCCCATCGTTATCGTGCCAAGAAGCCATGCCGATAGCTGGAATCTGCGTGCTGTCATTGACGATGAACCTCCCGGAGGGCTTGCCGGAAAGGTTCTTGAGGCTCTGAACCAGCAAGGCGCCATGTTTATGGTTGACCTGGAACGTACGACGGGTCTGATGCAGCTGCAACTGGAGCAGGCTATCGCTGAGCTGGTTGCCCGAGGGCGAGTGACATCCGATGCTTTTTCACCCCTGCGCTGGCTGATACGACCTGAATCAGAGAAGCGGCGAAAACAGAAATTACTGGCCAGGCGAAAAGTGCGTGTGCAGAGCGGCTTATTGGGACGCTGGAGCGTCAGTGGCGGGATGCTCACTGATTCCGCCAGTCCGAGCGAAAGCGAACTGTTTCAGGACCAGGCCCGGCTCGCTACGGTCTGCGAAGCACTGTTGAGGCGATATGGTGTCGTGTTTCGGGCGGTTATCGAGCGGGAAACCCAGACACCACCCTGGCGATACCTGCTTCGTTACCTGCGGCGCATGGAAGATCGAGGCGAAGTCTACGGGGGTAGATTTGTAGATGGTTTTTCAGGCGAACAGTTTGCCTTGCCGGAAGCGGTGGGCCTGCTGAGAAGGCATGGAAAAGAACCTGCCCAGAACCAGTTTAAAGTCATTAACGCGACTGACCCGCTGAACCTCGGCGGGATCATCACGCCAGGAGTCAAGACCGCATCTAAACCAGGGAATCGTATCCTGCTGAGTAGCGGGGTGCCGGTTGCACGAATCCAGGGCGATGAGCTGGAACTGCTGGCTAAAGGCAGTGCGATCGGCTCAGCTGAAGCGGAGCGCTACCTGCGTGTTGTTCGCGGTTTCCCCCGGTCTCAATCAAAATAAAAAACCCCGGCGTCATGCCGGGGTTTTAATGGTTGCCGAATTTTGATCAGGCAGCGAGTTGACGCAACACGTATTGCAGGATGCCACCGTGCCGGTAGTATTCCGCTTCCTTCGGCGTATCAATACGTACGCGTGCCTGGAATGTTTTCGAAGAGCCGTCTTCAGCCGTTGCAGTAACTGTGACAGTTTCTGAAGAACCATCTCCAAGCCCTTCAATACCAAAGGTTTCTTTTCCAGTTAACCCCAGCGATTCCGCACTTTCACCCGGCATGTAATTCAGCGGTAATACGCCCATGCCGACGAGGTTTGAACGGTGAATTCGCTCAAAACTCTCGGTGATGACTGCTTTGACACCCAGCAGGTTGGTGCCCTTGGCTGCCCAGTCACGTGAAGAGCCTGTACCGTATTCCTTGCCGGCGAGCACGATCAGCGGTGTTTCTTCAGCCTGGTACTTCATCGCCGCGTCATAAATACTCATCTGTTCACCCGATGGCTGGTACGTGGTCCAGCCGCCCTCGGTGCCCGGCGCCAACTGGTTGCGGAGGCGCACATTGGCGAAAGTGCCACGCATCATGACCTCATGATTACCCCGGCGCGAACCGTAGGAATTGAAATCCGCCCGCTGAACGCCACGGCCCTTCAGGTATTCACCAGCGGGGGAGTCTTCCTTGATGGCTCCGGCGGGTGAGATGTGGTCCGTGGTAATGGAGTCACCCAGCTTCGCCAGGCATCGCGCTACCTTGATGGTCGGGATCCCGGGTAAGTCCAGGGTCATTCCGCGGAAGTAGGGCGGGTTTTGTATATAAGTTGAATCATCCTGCCAGTCAAAAATTTCGCCGTGCGGTGAATCAATGCTGTTCCAGCGCTCGTCGCCTTTGAATACGCTTGAGTAGCTGCTGCGGAACATTTCCGAAGTGACGTTGTTGGCCACGACTTCATGGACTTCATGGGTGGTGGGCCAAATGTCTTTGAGGTAGACAGGGTTGCCGTCGCGATCCTCTCCCAGGGGGTCACGGGTCAGATCAACTTTGAGGCTCCCTGCCAGGGCGTATGCGACCACTAAAGGTGGAGAAGCCAGGTAGTTCATCTTCACATCTGCATGAACCCGGCCTTCGAAATTACGGTTACCCGACAGCACCGAACATGCGACCAGGTCGTTCTCACGGATGGCATTGCCGATGGGTTCCGGCAGCGGGCCGGAATTACCAATACAGGTGGTGCAGCCATAACCGACGACGTTGAATCCCAGTGCGTCCAGATCGTCCATCAGGCCGGCTTTAAGCAGGTAGTCGGTGACAACCCGCGAACCGGGACCGAGGGAAGTCTTGACCCAGGGTTTGACCTTCAGGCCTCGCGCTGCAGCGTTGCGTGCAACCAGCCCTGCGCCCAGCATGACCGCCGGGTTTGATGTGTTCGTGCAGGAGGTGATTGCAGCAATCACGACCGCACCGTCTTCGAGATCAAATGATTCCCCTTCGTTGACGACGGGCACGGAGCCTGTTCCCTCGCGGCCGGCCGAGAGCTGCACCATGTTCGTTTCATAGTTGGTTCGCATGTCGCTGAGTAAAACCCGGTCCTGCGGGCGCTTCGGGCCGGCCAGGCTGGGCTGCACGGTCGACATATCGAGCTCCAGTACGGTGCTGTATTCCGCAACCGGCTGGCTGGCGGTGTGGAACATGCCCTGGGCTTTCATATAAGCCTCAACCAGGGCTACCTGTTCATCAGAGCGTCCGGAAAGAGTCAGGTAACGCAGGCTTTCATTGTCGATCGGGAAAATGCCGCAGGTGGCGCCATATTCCGGCGCCATGTTGGCGATCGTTGCCCGGTCCGCCAGTGGCAGGCCCTGTAAGCCGTCACCAAAGAATTCGACGAACTTGCCGACCACGCCCAGTTCGCGAAGCATTTCGACGATGGTCAAAACCAGGTCCGTAGCCGTTGTTCCTTCAGGCAACTCACCGGTCAGTTTGAACCCCACCACCTGGGGTATGAGCATGGTAATGGCCTGGCCGAGCATGGCGGCCTCGGCTTCGATACCCCCAACGCCCCAGCCCAGAACGCCGATGCCATTGATCATGGTCGTGTGGGAGTCGGTACCCACCACGGTGTCGGGGTAGGCCACGCCATCTGAGCCGAACACCACGCGGGCCAGGTGTTCGAGATTCACCTGGTGAACGATGCCGGTATTGGGCGGCACCACGCGAAAGTTGCTGAACGCAGACTGACCCCAGCGCAGGAAGCTGTAACGCTCGTTATTGCGCTGGAACTCGATCTGGTTGTTCAGATCCAGTGAATTGGCTTTGCCGAAACTGTCCACCTGGACAGAATGGTCAATCACGAGTTCAGCTGGAGACAGCGGGTTGATCTGGTTCGCATTACCGCCAAGCGAAGTCATCGCATCACGCATCGCAGCAAGGTCGACAACCGCTGGCACACCGGTAAAGTCCTGCAACACAACCCGGGAAGGAGTGAATGCTATTTCAGTGCTGGGGTCCGCTTTGGGGTCCCAGTTGCAGAGGGCTTCGATATCACTGCGCGTGACGTCAACGCCGTCTTCATGGCGAAGCAGGTTTTCCAGCAGGATTTTCAGGCTGAAGGGCAGCCGTGAGATATCGTGTTGCTGGGAAAGTTTTTCGAGGCTGTAGTAGCGGTAGTCCTGGCCATTGACCGACAGGCTGGAGGCGGTTGAGAAGGAATCTCCCATGCTGTTCTCCGTTATTCGACTGAGTGATTGGTGAACTGGCAATTATCGCCGAAATCAGGACTTGTTCACAGTTATAATCATTATCCATCGTATTTATGGTTGTTCATGAACGACATTTTTTTCAGAATTTAAACCCGATGCGTGTTTGACACGTCCAATCAGTTGATATCGCAGATTGTCCCTAATTAGCAGAACCTGATTCCCGGGAGGAATAACCCATGAACAAGACCCTTTACGTGCTGGCATGCCTGCTGGCATCCAATGTCTGGGCCTATGACGATTGCAAATTCGAGAAACGGATCGACACAACGCTTGATCTGGCAACCGCCAGTCAGTTGAACATCGACGCCAGGGCTGGAGACCTGAAGGTGACCGGGGATGCCCATTCCTCCGAGGCGGTCATTGAAGCTACTATTTGTGCATCGGAGGAAGACTGGGCCGATGAATCCTGGCTGAAACTGGAAAGCGGGAAAACCGCGATGATCAGTGTTCACGATCCGAGGGACGGCAATTCATCGTGGTATGACAATGAAAGCTTCAGTGTCGATCTCACCATAAGCGTTCCAGCCGGCCTGGCGCTGAGCATCAGGGACAGCAGCGGGCCGTTGAGCGTGCAGGGCAGCGGTGACCTCACCATCCAGGACAGCTCGGGTGACATCGATGTCCGCGATATCCAGGGAATGGTCAGTATCGAAGACTCATCTGGCGATATAGACCTGCGCCAGGTTGAAGGCGACCTGGTGATTGAAGGTGACAGTTCAGGCAACATTTCAGGGACTGACATCCGCGGATCAGTCCTGGTCAAGCAGGACAGTTCAGGCAATATCCGTTTCGAAAACGTGCAGGATGATTTCATCGTGGAACGGGATTCTTCCGGCAATATTGTGGCAGACACCATTGGAGGGGATTTCCGGGTTCTGAAAGATGGCAGTGGCAGCATTCAGTCCAGGAACGTCTCCGGTAAGATTGATATCCCCGAAAAAAGCTGATCAGCTCATCAACAGCAATTCGGCCTCGCGAATGATTTTTTTCCGGCCGAACATCAGTTCAAAGCGGCCGCCACCCAATTGATTCCAGAGGGTGGCGGATCGCAGCCCAGCCATCAGCAGGGTCCGGACCCAGTCCACGGTCCGTTCGTTTTTCAGATATTGCGGTCTGCCGCTGACCACGATTCGGGGCGTCAGCTTGCTGACCGTGTCGGTGTACAAACCTGATATTTCGTGCGCTTGCAGATCCTCACGCTCATGCTGCTCCATTTCGACACCTTCCGCAGAAATTTCTCCCAGGCGGTTGCCGACAATGTGCTGATATTTGCGGTTTTTGCGAAACTTCTTTTCAATCTGCAGGAGGCCTACCGTATAACGTAATGATTCCGTGTAGCGGTTGTCACCCTGCAGGACGGCTAACATCGTTTCCACGCCCAGTTTCATGCGGGCAATGCCACCATAAATTTCCGTGGTTGACTCAGCTTCGAGCTGAAACAGGCTGTGCAGGCAGGAAGTGGCCGCGTAACCCGACCAGGTGCCATGATTAGCCGCCTGCCGGACCAGTTCGGTTGCCTGGAACACACCGGCCAGTGCCAGGGTCCTTTCCTTCATTTCAATACCTCCGGCGGTGTATCCGCCCAGGAAATAATACCGCCACCCAGGCAGTTTTGGTTATCGTACAAGACGACGGACTGTCCTGCAGTAACCGCTCTTTGTGGCCGGGCAAAATCCAGCACCAGTTCTTTCCCGTTTACAGCACGGACAGTACATTCCTGGTCAGCCTGCCGGTATCGGATTTTTGCGGTTATTTCCGCGCCTTTTTCGGGCGCAATTCCTGAAACCCAGCTCAACTGTTCAGCCCGTAACGTTTTTGAGTAAAGCCATGGATGGCCGTGTCCCTGACCGGCATACAGAATGTTGTTCTGCAGATCCTTATGCAGTACGTACCAGGGTTCATCGCTGAACCCCCGCAAGCCCCCGATGCCGAGCCCCTGCCGCTGTCCAAGCGTGTAATATTGCAGACCGGTATGTTCGGCGATTAGCTGTCCTTCGGGTGTTCTGATCTCGCCCGGGCAGGGTGGTATGTACTCACTGAGGAACTCACGGAAATTCCGTTCGCCGATAAAACAGATACCGGTACTGTCCTTCTTGGCATGCACTTTCAGGCCAGCTTGCTCTGCAACGGCCCGAACATCGGGCTTCAGCAGTTCTCCGACCGGAAATAACGTCCTTGCGAGCTGATCCTGGCCAATGGTATAGAGAAAATAACTCTGGTCTTTGTTGGGGTCCAGGCCCTTTAGAAGCCGATGCACGCCGTCCTGACAATCGCTGCGCACGTAATGGCCCGTGGCAATGTAATCCGCGCCCAGGTCCATGGCGTGTTCCAGGAAAGTTTTAAACTTGATTTCCCGGTTACAGAGGATATCCGGATTGGGTGTACGTCCAGCCCGGTACTCGGCCAGAAAGTCTTCGAAGACAAAATCCCAGTACTCTGACGCAAAATTGCGGCGGTGCAATTGAATGCCCATGCGATCGGCCACCGACTGTGCGTCTTCTGCATCCTGGGCTGCGGTACAGGCGCCAAACCGGTCATCTTCTTCCCAGTTTTTCATGAACATGCCGGCAATGGGCCGGCCCTGCGCCTGCAATAGCAGGGCGGATGCGGCAGAATCCACGCCGCCTGACATGGCGACCATGATCAATCCGGAGTTGTTCGGTATGGCTGTCATGCGTTTTTAAATGGGGGCAGTCCGTTGAGAAAAAAGCCCGCAAATCTCATGATTACCCGTCGGCACTAGGCGAATAAATTGATCTGGGATAGAATCGCGCCATGGGACAGAATTTGGAATCACACAAGGAACAGGGACAGGGACTGGCGCTGGAAGAAGTCCGGCCGGAGGTCAAGCCGCCGCCCATGTACCGTGTCATCCTGCTGAATGATGATTACACGCCAATGGATTTCGTCATTGAGATCCTCCGAACTTTTTTTGGAATGAGCCACGATCGCGCCACCCAGGTCATGCTGCACGTGCATACCCGCGGAAAGGGCGTTTGTGGTGTCTTTACCTTTGAAATTGCAGAAACCAAGGTTGTGCAGGTCAACGAGTATTCACGACAGAGTGAACATCCTCTGAAGTGCACCATGGAGAAGGCTTGAAACCTTCCGCCCGGATTGCCGGTCTAGACTACTAACCCGTTCGTTTCGAAAGGACGCAAAGAGGTAAGGCGAATGTTCAGCAAGGAACTCGAACTCTCCATCAGTCAGGCATACCAGGAAGCCCGGGAGAAGCGGCATGAATTTCTGACCGTGGAACATATGCTGCTGGCATTGCTCGACAATGCTTCGGCATTGAGCATCCTGAGCGCATGCGAAGCGGATATCGTTGGCCTGGAAACTGACATCCGCAAAGTGCTTGAGGACACGGTTCCTGTGCTGGAGGATGATGACGGCCGTGACACGCAGCCCACCATCGGGTTTCAGCGGGTTCTGCAGCGTGCGTTGTACCACGTTCAGTCGGCAGGCAAGGAAGAGGTGCTGGGCGCCAATGTCCTGGTCGCCGTATTCAGCGAAAAAGATTCTTACGCCAGTTACCTGCTCAACCGCTACGATGTCACCCGTCTCGATGTCGTCAACTACATTTCGCACGGCATCAGCAAGCTGGACAGTGACTCCGCAGATGACAGCGATCCCTCTGTCATGGATGCCGAGGAAGGCGCTGCTGAGAAAAAAGCCAGTGCACTCGAACAGTTCACTACCAACCTCAATCAACGTGCGCGCGAAGACCTGATTGACCCCTTGATCGGACGAAAAAAGGAAGTTCAGCGAACGGTTCAGGTCCTGTGCCGGCGCAGAAAGAACAATCCCCTGTTTGTCGGTGAAGCCGGCGTGGGGAAAACCGCGATGGCGGAAGGCCTGGCCAGGCGCATTGTCCACAAGGAAGTCCCCGAAATACTCGAAGACTCGACGATTTATTCCCTGGATCTGGGTTCGCTGCTGGCGGGCACCAAGTATCGCGGAGATTTTGAGAAACGTCTCAAGGCGGTTATCAAGGAACTGCAAAACATTCCCGGCGCTATCCTGTTTATTGACGAGATCCACACCATCATTGGTGCAGGCGCCGCTTCAGGCGGGGTGATGGATGCCTCGAACCTGATCAAGCCGGTACTGGCCTCGGGCGAGTTGCGTTGTATCGGTTCCACGACTTTCCAGGAGTTCCGTGGTGTTTTTGAGAAGGACCGGGCCCTGGCCCGGCGGTTTCAGAAAATCGACATCACCGAGCCAAGTAACGAAGAGGCAGTTGAAATTCTGCGTGGTCTGAAAAGCCGTTTCGAAGAACACCATCACGTTGAATACACGGACAGCGCGCTCCTGGCTGCTGTTGAATTGTCTGCCCGTCACATTAACGACCGGTACCTTCCGGACAAGGCGATCGATGTCATTGACGAAGCAGGGGCGAAGCAACGCCTGTTGCCCGAAGATGAGCGCAAAATCCTGCTCGATGAAGGCGATATTGAACAGATCATTGCTCACATGGCGCGTATCCCGGCCAAGCAGGTTTCCCGGTCGGATCGTGATGCACTGAAGAACCTGGAGCGTGACCTGAAACTGGTCGTGTACGGCCAGGACGAAGCGATCACTGCCTTGTCAGCAGCGATCAAGATGACACGGGCCGGACTGGGAGAGGAAGAAACACCCATTGGTTCATTTCTGTTTTCCGGGCCGACCGGTGTTGGCAAAACCGAGGTGACACGCCAGCTGGCCATGACCATGGGCATCGAGCTGATCCGTTTCGACATGTCCGAATACATGGAGGCGCATTCAGTTTCCCGGCTTGTGGGCGCGCCTCCCGGTTACGTGGGTTTTGACCAGGGCGGGTTGATGACCGAGGCCGTAACCAGGAATCCGCACGCGGTCCTGTTGTTGGATGAAATTGAAAAAGCGCACCCCGATGTGTTCAACATTTTGTTGCAGGTGATGGATCACGGCACCCTGACAGACACCAACGGCAGACAGGCCGATTTCCGGAACGTCATCCTGGTGATGACGACCAATGCCGGGGCTGCTCAGAGCGCCAGGCGTTCCATCGGTTTTGCTGAGCAGGATCACTCGACCGACGCCCTTGAGGTCATTCGTAAAGCCTTTGCGCCGGAGTTCAGGAATCGCCTGGACGCCATCATCAACTTCAAGTCACTGGATATGCCGGTGATCCTGATGGTAGTGGACAAGTTCATCCTGGAACTCGAAGAACAGCTTGCACTCAAGGATGTGCACATAAATGTCAGCAGGGCGGCGCGCGAATGGCTGGCGGAGCGGGGTTTCGATCCCAAGATGGGCGCCAGGCCGATGAAGCGGGTTATCCAGGAACAGATCAAGCGGCCACTTGCCGACGACCTGCTTTTTGGCAAGTTGTCCGGTGGAGGCGAGGTCAAGGTGACCGCACCCGGTGAGAAGGGCTCAAAAGCAGGGGAAAAGGAGCTGTCCCTGAAGGTCATTGCCCAAAAGGCGAAACCAAAGGCTTTGCCGGCATCCACCAAATGAGATGCCGGTAAATCGTAAGCGGGATTACTTCGTGCGGTAGGTGATTCTTCCTTTGGAAAGATCGTAGGGGGTCAATTCCACTTTGACCTTATCTCCTGTCAAAATCCTGATGTAGTGCTTGCGCATGCGGCCGGATATGTGAGCAGTCACTACATGACCGTTCTCCAGTTCCACCCTGAACATGGTATTGGGCAATGTCTCCATGACAATGCCGTCCATTTCTATAACGTCTTCTTTGGCCATAGGCCCTCGCCTGTCTTGAAAGAAGCGGTATTGTGCCACAAAATAGTGCTTATAGTGTTGACTCTGATCCGGTTTCGCTTACAATACGCACCCTCTGCGGGAATAGCTCAGTTGGTAGAGCACAACCTTGCCAAGGTTGGGGTCGCGAGTTCGAGTCTCGTTTCCCGCTCCAGATAATCAAGCCCGGTCTTTTGGCCGGGCTTTTCTATTATAAACAGACAATTATATTCGAAAGCTAAAGTAGCTTATTCTCTCTCGAATGCTGCCTCCGCAGGTACCAGGGGTTTAATGGTTTATTCAGGGACTGTGACCGGCACACCGCCCAGGCCATCCAGTCGTTGCACATCTTCTTCACGTCCGAGGTACTCCCAGCGTTGCAACGCAATGGGTACATTGCCATTCAGCATCAGGTAATCATGGAAATTGCGAAGTGAGAAGGCGTCTCCCTGGTCCAGCCGGGCATCGGCCAGAAAGGACAGGATCTGCAGTTTGCCGATTTGATAAGTAATGGCCTGGCCGGGATTGAAGGCAAAAAATACGGCCTCTTCCCGTGCCGTTTCCTGATCCATCGGAACGGCTCTTTCCAGGTATTGTGCTGCCTGCTCGATCGTGAAGTCACCAACCGCCAGGCGAATGTCAACTTCGACCCGCAGGGCTCGCAGGCGGGCATAACTGTAGATGATTTCCCTCGAGCGGGGGCTGAAATCAAACAGCCCTGCTTGTAAAAGCAGCTCCTCCACATAAAAACCAATACCTTCATTGGCGCCTGAATCTATGAAGCGCCGTCTTACCGGGTCGGGGTTTTTCCAGGACAGGGCAAGTTGGTAATAGTGACCCGGCACACCTTCGTGAATGATCAGGGGACGCGGGTCACGGGCGGCTGAAAGATGAAAGTAGGACAAATCCGGTGCAGGCTCCCATATATATCGAACAGCGTCTTCATCCAGCCTGGTTTCCGATGTGAGGTCGTCGCCAACGCCCATGAATGACAAAGGCTCGAGATAGTCAGGAATGGGGCGGCTCAGATAGTGTTTCAGGTCATCCGGCACTGTCATCAGGTTTTGCGATTCAAGGAAGGACCTGATTTCTTCTTCCTTCATGCGGGATGCCTGAACCTGTTGACTTGAGTTGTTGAACAGGGGGAGGTCCGGAATACCTTCATTCTGATTCTGTTCAATAACGTCCCAGGCAACTGCCCGATTCCAGGACTGTCGACCCTGGGCCAGCAATTCATCAGGTGTGAACGGGATCAGTGCAACATTGACCAGGAACCACTGGTAGGCGTTTGGACCAATGGCAAATGCAGTTTGCATTCTGTCCATTCGGGAGTTGAGCCATTTGGAATAACTTTTTAACGAGGAAATGGCACGACTGACTGCTTTGTGGAGGCGTCTTTCCAGCCCGTCAGGAAATACCTTGACGAGCCCTTTTTCCATCCGGCGAAGACGTTCTTCAATATCGGCCAGAATATCGACCGTCACGCTGGCAAAAGGTCGTACGGGGCGGTCGAGATTTTTCTTGGCGGCCTTGAGCGTAGCCGGGAAATGCTCAAGACGTAGGATGATGTTTTCTGCCCGTGATTCTGTCATTGGGCTGGAAATAATCAATAATTCGAACACGCTTCCAAGGGTCTGATCCACGTAAAAAAGCGGGTTTCGATGCGGAGTACGAAGGACGTCCAGTTCCCAGTGAACCCGGTGGATTGCCGAGCGCAATAACCTCGCATTTACCTGCGCGGAAACATCGAGACTGCTGACATCAATATCATCCAGTGATTCCAGGAAATAGCTGTATTGTTCACGGTATGTTTCGAGCGCCTCGGGCGAAAAATCAGGAACCCAGCCGTCGGGCCGCTCCACTCTTGGAATGTCATCGCCCTGGGCAGGCTGCTGGACACGCCGCCATTCAAAGAAACTACTGGATAGCAACTCGAGGGATTTGCTGTTGGCAATTTCATCTGCTGGCGCACTCTGGTTTTCCTGCGCAAAAAGCCCCGGTGTCGTGCAGATACCGAACACAGCAGACGCCAGCAGTGCTGTAAAGAGTTTCAATTGCCACCTCTGATAGGCTTGGGATCTCATGGGCATTGTGATCTGATTTCCAGACAAAAAAAAGACCCGGACTATCCGGGTCTTTTTTGATCGATGCCTTATTGCTTACTTGATCGTTATTTCTCTGACCAGGTATTCGCCCGTAATCTTGCGCATCGACGGGTAGTTCTTGGTGATTTCCCGGGTCTTATCCCTATTGGCATCACCCCAGGCTTTCATGAACTTGTCGTATTCCGCCCGATCGGGATCCATGCTGTCGCTGTTCGCATACTTCACGACGAGAATCAGGTTGGCGTCGCCACTTTCAGGCAGCTGGCTGCGAAAAATCTTGAAACTTTCGATCTGCCCCAGGTCTACGGCGACCTTGTTAGCGGCAACCCAGCTATCGCGCAGACCTTCCAGGTAATCATCGCCCATATTCGCGTCGACTTTAACCATGGTAATGTTCCACAGAGCGTCGCTCATATCATAATCTTTATAGGGCTCCAGCTGTGCAAACGCGCTGGCAGAAAACATCATAAAAATTAAAGCTGTCAAAAAACGTTTTGTTAGCATGAAAATCTCCTCATATTTGTCATTGGCCCAGATTTGGGCTCGCACACTATAGCAACGAAACTGTAGCAACGAGTATTTTTTCTGCTTATCCTAGACCTGTTATGACTGTGAACCCCCTCCAGCCCTTTCTGATTCGCCAGGGCTTCGTCCTGTTGGACGGTGGCCTGGCGACCGAAATGGAAAAGCATGGCGCGGACCTGGATGATGACTTGTGGTCGGCAAAAATGCTGATCGAGGCGCCGGAACTGATCCGGCAGGTGCATGGTGACTTCCTGAACGCCGGGGCTGATATCATCGCAACTGCTACCTACCAGGCCAGTTTTGAAGGGTTTGCAAATGCAGGCTATTCTCATGACAAAGCAGAACAACTCATGCGACTGAGCGTTGACCTCGCCGTATTGGCCAGGGAGACATTCTGGGCCGAAACCAGCCTGCGGCATCAACGCTTGAAACCCCTGATCGCAGCTTCGATTGGTCCCTACGGAGCCACCCTGCACGATGGCTCCGAGTATCACGGAAATTATGGTCTGGACAAGCAGCAACTGATCGATTTCCACCGGCCGCGAATGGAAGTCCTGGCTGATACGGACGCCGATCTCTTTGCATTTGAGACCATTCCATCACTGATGGAAGCCGAGGCCCTGTTGGAGTTGTTGACCGAGTTCAGCGGGAAATATGCATGGCTGAGTTTCAGCTGCAGGGATGGGGCCTGTTTAAGTCATGGTGAGCTTTTTTCCGATGCTGCAAAGAGTGCCGAACAGTCCGATCAGGTGGTCGGGGTGGGTATGAACTGCACCGCGCCTGAGTTCATATCGAGCTTGCTCGATTCGGCCGATACGGCCTCGATACCGCTGATCGTCTATCCGAACAGCGGGGAACAGTGGAATCCGGAAGGTAACCAATGGGTGGGTGAACATTGTAAAGTCGTGCCTGTTCTGGAATGGTATGAAAAAGGGGCAAGGGTGCTGGGCGGCTGTTGCAGGGTTTCAGCCGCTGCAATAGGGAACATGCGAAACGACCTGGCTTTGCATATGAAAAGGGCCACTTGACCATGAGAGCGAAAGCCGGGGCCGCTTACATCTATCGATTCATCATCATTCTGTTCACCGCTGGCCTGGCTTCATGCGCGGCTGTCGGGCCGGACTACGAACAACCGGCGGCACCTTTACCTGACCGTTGGGGATCTGCCCAAAGCGCAGGATTGCAGGCCACGAACTATGAACTGGTCGAATGGTGGGAGGTGTTCAATGACCCTGCACTCAACCAGTTGGTCGACGTTGCCCAGGAGCAGAATTACAACCTGGAACTGGCCGGCCTGAAAGTTCTGGAAGCCAGGGCGCAATTGGGCATAGCGATCGGGGCACGGTATCCACAGCAGCAGTTCATTGCAGGTGATGTGACACGCATCGGACCCAGCGAGAACGCAGGGCAGGGGGACATCAATTTCACCCAGTATGATCTGAGTGCATCGCTGGCCTGGGAAATGGATTTCTGGGGTAAATTCAGGCGGGGAATCGAATCGGCCGATGCCGCTTTGCAAGCCTCAGTTGCCAACTATGATGAGGCTGTGGTCCTGATCACTGCCCAGGTCGCCAGCACCTATGTCACCATTCGCACGCTCGAAGAACAGCTCAGGATTGCGCAGGAAAATCTCAAACTGCAGAAGCGCAGCTTTGATATCGCGACCGTGGTTTACAAGAACGGGCAGGATTCCGAGCTGGATGTGCAACAGGCCCTGTCGCTCTACCTCAACACCAAGGCGGCCGTGCCTAACCTCGAGGCGCAGGTCAACCTCAGCCGCAATGCGATGGATACGCTTTTGGGCCAGCAAAACGGCTACACCGAAACCATTATCTCCGAAGGACCTATTCCTGATGTCCCCGAGCAGATCGCGGTGGGTATTCCTGCGGACCTGATGCGCCGCCGGCCGGACTTGCGGCAAGCGGAATTACAGGCGGTTGCTCAAAATGCACAGGTCGGCGTGGCGACTGCTGATTTGTATCCAAGCATTGCGCTGAACGGTTCGCTGGGCGTGTTCAGTGTCTCGCGCGACATTGGCGGGGGAGGCGGGTCCAGCCTGTTCGAGTCCGATAGCATTGGTTACACAGCCGGCGCTTCATTTACCTGGCCAGTACTGAACTACGGCCGTATCCGCAACAATGTCCGGGTGCAGGACGCCCGTCTGCAGCAGGCCATCGTTTCCTACCAGTCGCTGGCGCTGGAAGCCGCCCAGGAAGTCGATGACGCGATGGAATCGCTGGCGGGAGCACAGGCCCAGAAAGAAATTCTCGTCGACGCTGTTGAATCGGCCAGGAGATCCAATACACTCTCGACCCTTCGGTACAAAGAAGGCTTTTCTGACTACCAGCGAGTGCTGGATGCGCAAACGTCGCTGATTACCTCTCAGAACCGCTATGCGGTGGCCCAGGGACAGGCGGTGCAAAGCGTTGTGGCTCTTTACAAGGCTCTTGGCGGCGGCTGGGAGGTCCGTGAGGGCCGCCCATTCGTCGATGAAAACACACTGACCGTTATGCGTGAAAGGACCAATTGGGGAGATTTATTGGATGACCAGTGATAAGAAAAAGGATCCGGTACGCAAATGGACCTTCATTGTTCTGGCGTTATGCCTGGTGTTGTTTGTTCTTTACCTGGTAGGCGACCGGCATACGCCATACACGTCCCAGGCAAAGGTGCATGCATATGTGGTTCCCATGGCACCCCAGGTGGCGGGCAAGGTTATTGAAGTCAATGTCGTCAATAACCAACTGGTCAGCAAGGGAGAACGCCTTTTCAGCATTGACCCGGGCAGCTATGAAATAGCTGTCCAGTCGGCCGAGGCCGTATTGAAAAACACCCGCCAGTCTGTTGAAGCAGGAGTCTCCAACGTGGCAGCGTCACAGGCCAACGTAGAGACGGCGAAAGCGAACCTCAATCGATCCGAGCAGGATGCTGTTCGAATGCGCCGGATTCGCGCAGAAGATGAGGGCGCGATATCGGAAAGGCGAATACAGTCAGCAGAGGCGTCGCTGGCCGCATCACAGGGGCAGTTGGCGGCCGCGCAGGCTGCATTGGAATCAGCCCGCGCTGCCCTGGGCTCAACCGATGAGAGCAATGCCCAGCTGCAGCAGGCACGGACTTCGCTGGAAAATGCGCGTCTCAATCTCGAACGAACTGTTGTTTACGCACCGCGAGACGGCCTGATCACGGACCTTCGGGTAGACCAGGGAAATTACGCAGGGGCCGGCACGGCGCTGATGACGTTTATCGCGGTTCACGACGCCTGGATCCAGGCGGACTTGTCCGAGAATAACCTGGGTAACCTGGAAGCCGGAGATCGAGTGGAGGTGACCTTCGACGTTTGGCCGGGGAAAGTTGTCAAGGGAACCGTCAGGCAAACCGGGTATGGAGTCCAGGTCTCCAGCAATGCCCTTGGCACATTACCGACGATTGATAACAACCGTGACTGGCTCCGGGATGAACAGCGGTTTCCGGTGACGATTGACTTCGAAGCCCGGGACCTGTCCGCGTCAGATTTACGGGTGGGCTCTCAAGCCACGGTGATTGTTTACACCGGAGATAACCCTGTGTTGAATTTCCTGGGCAAGCTGTATATCCGGTTGAGCGCTTACCTGAGTTACGCCTACTGACGTGGATCCCGTCGCTGCCAGGAGAATCATCCGGCTGGCCTTCGGCACAGCCCTGGCGCTGGGGATATCGCAGGTCTTCAGCTGGAGCCTGTCATTCATAGCGCCGGTGCTATTATCCTTTCTGCTGGCATTGCCCATTCCCGCACCGAGCCTCAGAGGTGGATTGAAGTTTATCATCGCGCTGGTGCTGCCCATCTGGTTGACTACCTGGCTGATCCTCCCGTTTTTGACGTTTCAGCCAGCGGTAGGGACGCTGTTATTGATTGCCGCATGTTTTTGGAGCTTTTATTACAGCGCCAATGGCGGATCACCGGTGATGGGGGCCTTTTTGACGCTGGGACTGGCGATTGTCGTGGCGGTCGGTTCCGATTCAGTGGACAACCTGATTGCTGTCAACAAGGTCCTGACATTCAACGCGGTCATTGCAATCGCTTTGCTTTGGCTGGCACACGCACTGTTCCCGGACAGGCCTGTTGAGGGACCCGCGAAGGCTCGCCCAAAGCCCGAAGGGCCCACGCGTGAAGTCGCCATTCGCAGTGCCTGGCGTTCAACTGTAATCGTCCTTCCGGTCATCCTGCTTTTCCTCCTTTATTCAGGCAGTTCGTCCTACCTGGTGATACTGATCAAGGTTGCATCCATGGGCCAGCAGGTCGAAAACGACAATACCAAGGCGGTGGCCAAATCCCTCCTGATGTCCACGATCATTGGCGGGTGCGGCGCGGTGATCATGTGGAACCTCATGGGAATCTGGCCATCACTGATCATCTACGTGTTACTGGTGGCATTGGCCGGCCTGATCATGGGGCGGCACATATTCAATGGCAAAGGAATGCATGCCAATGCCGGCATGTGGTCCTATGCGTTTCTGACCATGCTGGTCATTATTGCCCCTGCATTAATGGACAGCACCGGTGGAGCCGCCGCTGGGGTCAAGTTTTTTGACCGGCTCCTGATGATGGTCTGGGCGACCCTGTACGGCGTTGTAGCAGTTTCCGTTTTTGATGCATTTTGGCGTAGCAAAGCGCCACAGACGGTAGTAGAATAGCGCGCCTTAGCAGTAAACCTGTTACCGGAGGCTAGGTGGCAGAGTGGTTATGCAGCGGCCTGCAAAGCCGTGGACGCCGGTTCGATTCCGACCCTAGCCTCCATTTTTTCCCCTCGCGGCCCGGATGGCGAAATTGGTAGACGCAAGGGACTTAAAATCCCTCGGTGGTAACACTGTCCCGGTTCGAGTCCGGGTCCGGGCACCAAATATAAACAATAAAATCAGCAATATATCGTTACTTTCAGATATTTCCAAAAGCGCCGCACTCTCAAATCATTTGGTTTAGTGACACTTTTGGTAACACCCTGAGCTTATCAAAAGTACCTGTCTATATCCCTTGGCAGGCCCACCAACAAAAACGCGCTCCAGCACCTTCTCAGGCCATCGTAATACGCGTTTCCGAGTTGATTTCCTACAGCCAGGCCGCGCAGGGCAGGGCATTAAGAATCAACGGTGTCCCCCTTGCGGGGGTTCTCGTTGGAGTTTCTCCTATACTCAAAGTATGTGCACCGAGCGTTGTAGAGTAGAAACAACTTGCACAGTTATTGTGGTTATCTGGCTGTTACGGATTACCTTTATCAACCTTTGAACTCGGCCCGTATGCTTCTGCCGTTGCGCTTGAAACTCTTGCAGAAGATGAAGGAACAAACTACTACGAGCCAATTGTTCTCTCGTCCAATGAGGTCAGGATTCAAATCAAGTACCTCACTGTGAACTCAAATGCTATGCACGAGGAAGTCGTGGAACTAATCAAAGACCATTGCGATGGTTCCTACAATGAAACAAGTAGGCAAGTGCGCGAAGGGTGGACAACTGTGGACGCTGAATGCACTAAGAATACTGACAATTAGCTGAGCATTCTTCCTACACAGAAACCGCCCAGCTTCAGGCAAGATAGATTCAACGGTCTTCCCTTGGTAAGGGCTTTTATTTGGGGTGGAAGTGGAAATCAGACCTATACTTAATCTAGTGGTCTTAAACATCCGTCAGGTAATGAAACTAACTATCAGTCTTGTGCTGCTGGGACTGCTCTCTGGCTGTTTTGCGGCTAATGCAGCCCTTCTTGCCGTTAGTGTAGTTCCCGTTCCCGTGGGCGACCGTGCCGAATACGAGCCTTTGCCGCCTAAAGTCGTTTCTTTAACGGATGACACAATCACCGTGAAATACAGGAGCGTCGGTCCTGATGTGCAACATGACGAAGCCATGCAACTCGTAATTGACCATTGTGAAGGCCCCTACATTGAAACCAGCCGGGTGAATATGAGTGGCTGGCTTACCGTCGAAGCAAAATGTAGCCAGGAGGTTCTGTTAACACCCACGTTTTCAAAACCCCAAACGCAAATGGCATGCCCCCCTGGAGGGGCACCCCATCTAGCGGTCTAAGCTATTTACGCCCGCTGGATTAATTGCATTGGTGCGGGTAGGGCTGGTTATCCACGTACTCACCAGCACAGGATGTGTCACAGGGATCGCAGAGGTTCCGTTCCGGCCGCTTGAAGTCGTGGCAGAAATAGCAACCGATACCCGTCGAACCTTTGTCAACGTGGTTGTGCATCCTTTCCCAAGTGCGCGGTAATTTCTTTGAGCCGTCGTGACACTGGTTGCAGACCTGCTCCTTTGGCCCCTTCAACCGGTAACCTAACTCGTCGAGCAGTGACTCGCTGTTTAAGTCCATTCTGCCCTGATGGCACTGGGTACACTCCGCCGCATCCGTTGCCGGGTTAACCCCATGGTTGATCATCTGATAGGTGTCGGTGGTTACCCAGTCGTAAGGCTCGTTGTTTGAAAACCCCATGTTGACCAAGCCGCTTTCGATGGACAGTTCCACATCCCCCGAGCCTTTGAGGTATTCGAAGGTATCCAGTGCGATCAATTGATTGGTAGCGCTGATCAGGGGTTGATCTGCCGTCTTATACTTAAAAGGAGTGAGCATGCCAACGTGGATATCCCCCTTTGGACGGGAAGTAGGATAAGTATCGGTCGCCGGATCCATCTGTGCAACGTCACCGAGCAGATAGTTGTCGCTGGTACCGTCCCAGAACAGGAGTTCCGGAACCAGATTGGCGAGCTTGTCCGTGTGCGGATGTCCCGGGCAGGGGGTCTTATCGCAATTGGAAGCATCCGTACCGTCATGGTGAACTCGCCAATCCCGGTGAACTTCGGTGGGTGCTTTGGCATAGGTGGGAATGTGGCAGGATTGACAGGCGACCCTGAATACGTGCCGGTCAGGCTCGCTTTTCCGGCCGGCACTGGCGTGTCCGCTGCCGGAATCCATGCCTTGGTGGCAGGTTACACAACTCACTTCCGAACCTCTACTCAGATCGTCGGTGGGGCGTAGGTCGGAGCCCTTGCCGATGGTCTTGTGCGACTGGAATACGTGGCAATCCTGGCACTGGACGTTGGATGTCGTGTTCATGTGAACGTCGAGGTGCGGATCCGCGCTATCCATGAGGGCGGAGGAGAGGTCACCGCGCTTTACACCGTCACCACCGCCGGCGAGGGCATGACATTTCAGGCAGGCTGCCCGGGTGGGTGGGCCGATATTCTGGACATAGCTGTCCAGGGTTACCTGCGGGGTTCCTTCGGAGGGGCCCATGGAGCCATCGGGCAAGCGAACCCGGTTCCAGGCGTAGTCGGCGTTGTGGCACACCAAGCAGTCGATGTTGGCCTTGGTATCGACAGTTCCCGGCTTGACGCCGCGACCCGCGTGACAGGAGCCACAAACCGGCCAATTCCCTTCGATGTTTATGCAGTAGCTGTTGACTGCATTGGTGAGCTTGCCTTGCAGGATCGATGCTTGGTTAACCATGTCCGGCGCTTCGCCCAGCCACTGGTAATGGGTGGTATTCCAGACTTCGTCATAATGGGAGCCCGCTTCACCGCCGTCGTGGCAATCGAGGCAGGCGTTGGGATAATCCATCCAGGTAAGGCTGGAGTGGTCTCCTACCGGACATTGCCGGTCAGAACCGCTACAACTCTGGTCTATGCTGTCGCCGCAGATCTCAAGGGCTTCCGGGTAGATGAGCTCATTGCCATCATCGCAGTCGATGAGCCCGCAATCACTACCTTCAACAGCAAACCCATCTCCATCTCCATCGGTACAGTTGGGGCCGGTACAACCTTGCGGCGGTTCCATGGCGCATTCGCCGCAGGAGTTGAGCACCCAGACGGTCGGGTCGTTATCGTTGCAATCGCGGTTGCCTTTATATCCATCCCCATCGTTGTCTACTGGTTTCGCGGCCTGAACTGTAAAGGCGACCAATAGTAATAATAATCCACTCAGTTTTGCCCGATGTGTAGCCGGTTTCATAATCGCTCCTTGCTTCGCTGGTAGGCTGGTAAACGCTGAGCACAGGAACGACGAACCGCGCTTTTGCGGAATTCTGGAAAGTTCTGGCGGCGATCCCTGGTGCTGAGACGAATTGCGGGAACAGCAATACGAAAAAGAAGAGATAATGATGTTGCGCATTGTTGGTCTATTCCCTTAGACGTAAATACAAGTCATTTTGACTGACTTTGACGCTTTTGGAATCCTTTCCCGTAGCGCAAATCAGTCGCTCGCAACGCTCCCGGAAAACTGGATCGGAGTGGTACAAGCATATTTATGCTACGAAATTTGGTCGCCGGACATTAATGACCTATGTCAGGCGTTTCGCTTTAGGCGATTATGAGCCGACTAGAAAGTTGTCGGTCGTTTTGCTCTTGCTGCTATTTTCCATCCAGTACCCACACGCCATCCCATTGGCCATTGGTGGTTTGTGGAGGGTTCCTCCGCAGGAAGTCGCAGCGTTTGATATACATTTCCGATAAGGCATCCTGGGCCTGGAGTTCCAGGCATTTCTGGAATTGGCTGGCTGCATTATCCCAATCCATTGCGCGGTAAAGCTTAATTCCTTCCTGGTAGAAGCTGAGCACCTCCATCATCCTGGGAAATGTTTCTTCGGTGTGGTAGTCCAGCACCTCGTATATGCTTACCGGCACGGTTTTGCCCTTGACCACCACTCGATCTGCCTCACGCATGCGGTAAGTGCCCTTCAGACGCTCCTTTGTAAATTCACTGATAAGAATGCTGGTTTTGTATAGTTTGCAGGCCGATTCCAGGCGGGCAGCCAGGTTGACGCCGTCTCCGATCATGGTGTAATCCATCCGCTTTATGGAGCCGATGTTCCCTGATATTACGTTATCTGAGTTCAGTCCAATACCAATGTTGATAGGTAATTTCCCAATGGAGATACGACTTTCATTCCAGGCGCCCAGTCTTCGAATCATTGACAATGCTGTTCGTAGTCCCCGGTCTTCATCGTCTCCCAATGATTGCGGGATTCCGAAACCGGCCATAATTGCATCACCGATAAATTTGTCCAGGATTCCACCTTCCCGGGAAATACAGTCCACCATGATTTCAAAATACTCGTTCAGCAGATGCACGGTATCCTGCGGTCCCAATTGCTCGGTGAGTGTTGTAAAACCCCGGATGTCGCTGAACAGAACGGTGGCGTGAACATTCTGGCCGTCAAAAATATCTGACTTATCCGCCATCAAACGATCAGCGATTGACGGATCAATATAGCGAGACATCGTCGATTTCATTCGTTTTTCGGACGAAATATCTTCGATCATGACAATGAATCCCATCGATTTACCATCGATGCTTAGCAAAGGCATCACGGTCACATTGGCCGAAATTTTAGTTGTCCCCACCTCGAGGTCAGCATCGATGGTCACATCATTCTGCTTCGATTCAAGGACCGTTCCAATTTTTTCCAATAACCAGGCGTTGGACTTTGAAAATATCTCGGTCGCTGATTTACCACTGATGGGATCATCCGGGTCATCAAAAATGTTTTCACCGGCTTTATTGCATGTTTGTAGTTTTCCATCCTCATCAAAGGTCAGCACGGCATTCGTCATTGAAAGAAGAATGCCCTCGTTATAATTCTTGATGTTTTGAACGTCTGCGAACAGGCTGGCGTTTTCGAGCGAAATAGCGATCTGCGCTGTAAATGTCTTAAGCCTGGATTCGTCTTCTGCCGTGAAACTACCCGTCTTCTTATTCAATACCTGCGTCACACCGATCTTTTTACCGTCCTTATTTACGATCGGAACGCATAAAATTGAGCGCGTAAAAAAGCCTGTTTTGCGATCGAAAGCCGGATTAAATCGCAGGTCAGCATAGGCATGCGGAATATTGATGCTTCTTCCGCTGGTAAACACAGAACCGGCGATACCAAGGTGGTTAGGCAGTCTGATTTGCATCAGGCCCAGCCCCTCGCCAACCTGGGACCAGAGTTCATTCGTTTTTTCATCGTTCAGGAAGAGTGTCGAACGCTCGGCATCAAGCATGCGCGTAGCTTCCGACATCACTTTTCTCAACAACGATTCGATATTAATATCGGAGGAAATTTCAGAGATAACCTCCAGAAACTCTACTTCGTGCCGTCGCAGTTTTTTGATTCGCTCCAACTCGATCATGCTGTCGAGCGCATAGGCCGCATGCGCGGTCAATTCCATCAACATTATCAGATCGTCCTGGTTGAACAGGCCGTGATGTTTGTTCAAAGCCTGTAAAACACCAATAATTTGACCGCGTGCGGTCTTGACCGGGACACAGATAATGTCTTCAGTTTTATATCCGGTATGTTTGTCGATTCGCTGATTGAAACGTGGATCTGAATACGGGTCGTGGATAATCAGTGGCTCGCCGCTTTGAAAGACGGCTCCTGATACACCCGTATCATTCATTATCCGGATTTCTTCAGTCAGATCGCCCTGGGCAAATTGCGTGTAAAGTTCGTTGGTCATCGGATCGTTCAGGAAAAGCGAAGCTCTATCCGCCTGTACTTCCCTGGATGCGATTTCCACGACATGGCGAAGCGCCGAGGGCAAATCTGTGAATGTTGCGATTTTCCTCGAAAGCGAGAGCAACAGGTCTGTCAGTTTAGTTCTGCGCTCTCTTGTTGCGTGTCCAGTCTCTGACCGCTCAACAATTTCAGTTTCAGAATGGGATTCTGTGCGCGCCCTGGAGGACGGTTCAGGGTGGGCTGCCGTTTTGCTCGTGCTTTTTACTTCAGCCATTGTTTTTTATCTGGCCCAGTTGAAGCTTTAAAGCCTCATTTGTTAGCCGTGCCTGCTGCAGTTGTTCATTCAGATGCTGGGTTGCTTTCTGAACGTCAGACTCTCTTGCGGAGTGCTCCTCCTCGAGCCGCATGCGCATCTGGTCAATCGTCTCTTCAAGTTGTTTTATTTGTTCACTGGAGGCCTGTTTTGACGATTGCAGGCGTCGATTGATCTCCATTTGCTTTTTTTCAAGTTCATCGCGCAACGCGTTGATAGTCTCCTTGAGATGGTTGATCTCGAGTTGATAACGTTGTGAATCAGTGTCTGCCATAGATTAAATTTCTGTCAGCTTGGATTATTTGAATATCCATATCAGATCGAGCGTACAAAATCACCACGGGGTGAGAGTATAGGACAGATTAAAGCGGTTTACTCAGAAATCCAAAGTAATCGGGCAGTCTGCAATTTCACCTTTTCACCTTTTCGTTCCACAATGCTGGCGGTTTAGGCGAGCACAAATTTCGAGTCGGGAGTTCCCATAATGGCTGAACTGAGAACTAATCGATAACTCAAATTGCGAACAGAGAAATTCTGCTTACCGCCCGATACCAGAACCCGACCGATTTCGAGGTAATCAGGGCCGCTTCCGGCCCGAAGGGGACGTTCAGAACTCAGGTCGCGAGTGGTAAAAGTGTTGTTACACTCATTACCAGTATTGCCAGTAGTGAGTACACCGCAAAAATACGATGAAATAACAGATTTTCGGTGCGTAAGGCCAACAAAGACAGCACGATTAATGGCCCTACAAACGCTGCATATGGCAAATGGCCGACTATCGAGACGTCTTTTTCCAGCTTGACGATATAATCGATTAAATCAACACAAAGAAACAGCAACAACACACCAAAAAACCAAACCCGGTTTCGCATGAATTGCGCTCGATAGTTATGATCCGCTGGCATGCCTTCAGGAAATAGAAGCGCCATCATGAAGAAAAGAAGCGTTGAATAGACAAGCAGAAAAACGAACAGTGGAAACGTCCACTCCGGCTGTTCCGCGAGCACAAACGTAAACCACCAGAATGCAATGGTCCAGATCAGGATGACCATGGACCACAACAGTTGTACCCAGGAAATGGTCACAGCATCCCGAACGTGGATGATACGTGCGACGTTAGTGAGAAAGGATGTCACGGATAACCCGACAACAACGGATATAAGTACAGTCAAATACTCAAAAACCATCCATACATTATGCGCTACATCGGGAGTAATTCCATTGATGTTGAATCTTTGAATGGCCGCTTCTGGCCGAACTGAGAACTAAACACGCCTGAAATTAGGTGGCAAATAACTTCTGCTTTCCGCTCATCAACGGAACATGTGGAATCCAGGGTGATTTATTCCGAGATCGACCCGAAGGCGAACTTGTTGTCAACTCATGAGTGACTGATGCAATCGGCCAGAAAAGGGAATTGGTAGAAAAAAAAGACCCGGCAGTATGCTGGGTCTTCCAATATGCTCTTATGGATTTTCAGGGCGTATACCAGATCGGGCTGGTGTAGGCGCGTTCCTGGCCGATGGTTTCCGCTTCCGGCGGTATCTCTATGCCGTAGCGGAAAGCATCATAGACCACCCAGCGGGTCGTCGGAATTTCCAGCACCCTGGACAAAAAAAACAGGTGCAGGCTCGCACCTGCACGTGATTAGGGATCAGACAACGCGGTGAAAGCATCAGTACATTCTCCGGATCATCTGACTATTACATGTGATCCTGGACCAGCGATGTCCTTGGCACGACAACAGCCTTCGCAGGGTCGTAACGGTCGGACGAATCGAGCAAGCGCACGTCGTCAGCCGCTTTGATTTTCTGACACCTAAATGTTTTTTCTGGTTGGATCATTGTAAAACTGGTTTCGGCATCGTCCACTCGCCGCTCATGATCTCCGGCTCGGGGAGATAATAGCGTGTGGCCACGTCGAATGGTCCGGCGGGGACCTCGAGACAGTTCAAGTCGCCGTCCTCGCACTTGACCTTGAAGCGGAAGGTATAGGTGCCGTCCTCGTTCTTGACCGCGGTCGTGTTGTTGATGTGGTAGCGGTCATCGTCGTTGGGGTGTAAACGACCGGTGCTGGAGTCATAAACGGTGACCGACCAGAAGGCCTTGACCTGGGGTGCCTCCGTCACCAGCACGTATTCGCCTTTCGAGCCGTCGAGGGTCTCACCGGACGCGTCGTTATACCACGACTCGTAGGCACTGTGAGAGGTGGCCGGACCACCCCAGCCCACCTTGGTACCGGTGGCGAAGTTGAGATACGAAACGTCCCTGCCGGGCTCCTGGCCCGGTCCTGCGATCATCTCGATATAAGGCACGGTTTTCTTCGTTTCCTGCATGCGCTTCTCGGCTTCCTGCACCACCCGCTCGTCGAAATCGCTCAAGACGTCGACCACGGGCAACTGGCTGATGGCGGGGCCTTTGATGGTCAGGCCATCGTAAACGCTGAGCGCATCGGCGAGGTCGGCCGGGTCATTTTTATCCCTAACCTCGATCCGGGTGATGACGGTCGACAGCAGCGACGGGACTTCGACGGCCTGACCGGTGATGTTCTCGGGCTTCTCGCCATGGTAGAGCGTGTAGCTGCCGTCCGGACCGATAATGTTGAGGTAATTCGCATTGCGGTCGTCCTGAAGCTGGAACGAGGTGAACCGCTTCATGGAGGGCGAATTGGAGCTCAGAATCACGGGGCCATCCCCAAGGTAGATCCACGCCTGCCTGTAGACGGTGTCATTGTTGGCTCTGACGATGTTGTCCTCGCCGGCCTTAAGCAGGCCTCGTGGCGAATCGGCCCAGGTGTTCAGCCTGGCCGGATCCTCCCCGGTCTGCACCATCGCGTAGCGATAGGTCTCCTGGTA
>Ga0316191_10000014_pt1 | contig 74874 bp, 76 predicted proteins | sample Eddworburr2cm_MG_FD_204928 | JGI IMG/M metagenome (GOLD analysis project Ga0316191, IMG submission 204928) | Coastal sediment microbial communities from Maine, United States - Eddy worm burrow 2 cm | ecosystem: Environmental > Aquatic > Marine > Coastal > Sediment | place: USA: Maine...
TGCAGGCAAGCTCCCGGGGGTGTCTAAAGGCGACGTAATGCCAGGCCGGAATCTCGTCTGTATGAAAAAATCTTTGCTCAATAGCCGGTCCCTGCTGGAAAACTACTGTCCCCGGTGGTGTCCACCGTCCGCCACACAGGGTGATTTCGGCCTGTTGTTTGGCACTATGCAGGGCGATGTTGAGGTTTGCGAGTGCTACCGACCCGATGGGCGCGTGACCTATGGGTATCTGCGCGACAATCTGGTCATAGGCCAGGCTATCGCGGGGACTGTGGGCGATTATCTGGAACTTTTCTTCAGCTCGTCCTGTATCTGCGGGTGTGTCCGCATAAGTACCTGAAGATAAGCTCATAACTGCCAGAAACAGCGCGAATGGCGGCCAGGTTTTACGGGACGTAATGCAAAACATTGTGTTATAGAATCTCCAGCAGAGGGCCAGCTTAAGCCTGCTGGCACACGAAATCTGTGATCCAGTCGTCAAAACTGTTCTGGCGGGGAGGTCTGCGCTGGTTAATCAACACGTCGAGAGAAAAAAGCGCTGGTTGCGATGGTTGCTCGAAGCTGCCCTGTTGACTGGTATTATCTTTGCTGTTCATCTGTATCAGACCCGGAATACGCTCAGTGGTGAGGCGCCCGGGTTCAGTGCCCGTTTGCTCGACGGGAGCGCTGTCTCTTTGCACGATTTTCGCGGGCAGCCTCTGTTGTTGCAGTTCTGGGCAACCTGGTGCCCGGTTTGCAGTATGGAACAGGGCAGTATTGATGCCATCGCCCGTGATTATGCTGTGTTGTCGGTGGCGCTGGATGAGGTGGCTGCCGATGAGATCAGTGACTGGATGGCGGAGAAGGGCGTGTCCTATGCGGTAATACGCGATCCGTCAGGACAGATATCCGGTCAGTTTGGTGTACAGGGGGTCCCGACCAGCATGATTCTTGATGCAGATGGTAACATCCGGTTTGTAGAAGTGGGTTACACAACAGAGCTGGGTTTGCGGTTAAGGCTCTGGTGGGTGGATGTATGAAAGAAGTGTGTTCGGAAGTCATGGTTGCAATTGACAGGATTTGTGCCCTGGGCTGCGACCTGGTCACAGCGTATATAAGGGCGTTGCAGGCTGGTGAACAACGCCCGGAGTACGCCGGACTCGACGCAATCCAGCGCGCCAGTCTGTTGGTCGAACTACAGTTGATTATGTCTATCTACGAAAAAACCGGAGACTAACCCGCGCGGGCGGAACGTTTGCGTTCGATTTCCTGTAACATTTTCTTGCGTAGCCGGATACTCTCCGGTGTCACCTCAACAAGTTCGTCGTCGTCAATAAATTCGAGTGCCTGCTCCAGCGTCATGCGTATGGGCGGCGTCAGCAGGATAGCTTCATCGGTTCCGGAGGCGCGTACGTTGGTCAGTTGTTTGGCTTTGAGCGGGTTAACGACCAGATCGTTGCTGCGCGAGTGGATGCCGACCAGCATGCCCTCGTAAACGATTTCACCCGGGCTGACAAACATGCGTCCGCGTTCCTGTAAATTGAACAGCGCAAAGCCGAGCACCTTGCCTTTGCCATTGGATATCAGCACACCATTGGCGCGTTTGCCAAACTCGCCTTTTTTCAACGGTGCGTAGTGGTCGAACACATGGTAGAGCAGGCCACTGCCCTGGGTCGCTGTCAGGAACTCGGTGCGGAAACCTATCAAGGCACGTGACGGAACGATAAAGTCCAGCCGAACCCGCCCCTGGCCGTCAGGGACCATGTCCGTGAGGTCGGCACCGCGTTCTCCCAGTTTTTCCATAACCGTACCCTGGTGCTGTTCTTCAACATCCACGGTGAGCTGCTCGAAGGGTTCCTGCAGTTGGCCATCAATCTCGCGCTGGATGACTTCCGGGCGTGAAACGCCGAGTTCGTAACCTTCGCGGCGCATGGTTTCAATCAGAATCGACAGATGCAGTTCACCGCGCCCCGATACCTTGAATTTGTCGGGGTCACCGGTGTCTTCGACACGCAGGGCTACGTTGTGCACCAGTTCACGCTCAAGCCGTTCACGAATCTGGCGCGAGGTGACGTATTTGCCTTCCTGCCCAGCGAAGGGGGAGTTGTTGACCTGGAAAGTCATGCTGACGGTGGGTTCGTCGATGGCTAAAGGTGGCAGGGCTTCAACCTGACCGGGGTCACACAATGTGTCGGAGATGCCCAGCGCATCAACACCCGTGAAGGCGATAATGTCACCGGCGTAGGCTTCAGGGACTTCCACACGCTCAAGACCAAGAAAGCCAAATATCTGCAACATGCGCGCATTACGTTGTTTGCCTTCCGGATCCAGCACGGTAATAGGAGAATTGGCCTTGATTCTGCCGCGATTGATACGCCCGATGCCGATGACGCCGACGTAGCTGCTGTAGTCGAGTGAACTGACCTGCATCTGAAAAGGCCCTTCATTGTCGACGGATGGTGCAGGTACTCTGTCCACAATGAGCTCGAATAACGGCGTCATGTCACCGTCACGGGCTTCCGCCTCCATGCTCGCAAAGCCCTGCAATCCGGATGCATAGACTACCGGGAAATCCAGCTGCTGGTCGCTGGCGCCGAGGCGGTCGAACAGGTCAAAGGTCTGGTCGAGTACCCAGTGAGCGCGCGCGCCAGGTCGGTCGATCTTGTTGATGACGACAATCGGGCATAGCCCCTGTTCCAGTGCTTTCTGTGTGACGAAACGGGTCTGCGGCATGGGGCCTTCCACTGCATCGACCAGTAACAACACCGAATCGACCATGGACAGCACACGTTCCACTTCGCCGCCGAAATCGGCATGACCAGGCGTGTCCACAATATTGATGCGGTAGTCGCGCCATTTGATTGCGGTGTTCTTGGACAGAATCGTGATGCCGCGCTCACGCTCCAGGTCATTGGAATCCATTACGCGCTCGGGCGCGGCGGCGCGCTCATCAAGCGTGCCGGACTGGGACAGCAGTTGGTCGACCAGGGTGGTTTTCCCGTGGTCTACGTGGGCGATTATGGCAATATTACGCAGGCGTTCGATCACAACACATTCTCAAGTGTAAAAAAGCAGCGCATTGTACCTGAATGCAGTGCACAAGGGGCGGCTAAATGCTTTATCAATCATCTTTCCAGGTAGTGACAAAGGGCAGGGGCAGCTACTCGGTAAGCAGGGATATCGGATTACGGCTGGAAGAATCCGGCATTCACGCCGGGATTTGCCTTATATTTCTGCATCATACCAGTGCTTCTCTGATCCTGTGCGAAAATGCGGATCCGGAAGTGCGCGCTGATCTGGAACGCTTTATGGGCAGGCTGGTACCGGACGGGGATCCGATATTCAGGCATGTCGACGAAGGACCCGACGATATGCCTGCTCACGTGCGCAGTATTCTGACTTCGAATTCACTTAGTGTCCCCGTGTCGGGTGGTCGTTGCGACCTGGGGACATGGCAGGGCATCTATGTATGGGAGCACCGCCAGGCTCCTCAGCACCGGCGGGTTACGCTGACGGTGTATGGTGAGTAGGACGTTCTTCAGCGTACAGCTTGTCCAGGTCTGGTACCCGGGGTGTGTCGCCGAAAATGGTTTCCTCGGTCATGTTATCAATGCTGTCGGTTTCCGCGTCTGAAAAAGTGTCGGTGATATTGGTGTCAGGTGCCCGGGAATCTGTATCTGCTTCGCTATCGAGTTTGGTGGTCTGTGGAAAATCCAGGCGTGGTGTGCTGACCGGATCCTGACACAGGGCCTCAGAACCTTTGGCCAGATGTTCGTAAACATTGCGGTAGCTGTCAGTCATTGCTTGAACCAGCTCAGAGGTTTTCTGAAAATGCTGGCCGACCTGATCTCGATAGCTGTCAAATTCCTGTTGCAGTTCATCGAGTTTTTCCTGCAACTCGATTGTGCGGCGACGGCCATTCCCGGCCATCAAGTAGGTAAAACCAGCGCCACACACGATACCCAGGGCAAAAGTGATCAAACCCATTACCCAGATCCAGCCCGAACCGATACCACTTGCCATGATCTCTACTCCACACTGCCTGCTGCCAGTATAGCGGGGATCGGGTTGTGGTGAATAGCAGTTAAGACTTTATTGTCTGGAATCATGGGCTATACTCAAAATTGTCAAGACCAACACACCACCCTGATATCCGTTATCAGGCAGGGAAGGCATAACGTTCCGGTCACCAACGCAACCTGATCAAGGTTCAGTGCCGGGGAGCAAACGGGAGGTTGGGTGTAATAATGAAATCAATCTATGTGGGAAATATTTCATTTGAAACCACAGATGAACAATTGCGTGACTTGTTTTCGGCGCACGGTGATGTCAAATCCGTTAAATTAATTAACGATCGCGACACAGGAAAACCCCGGGGTTTCGCTTTCGTTGAAATGGACGATGACAGTGCCGAGGACGCCGTAGTAGCTACCGATGGTGTCGAATTTGCAGGCCGGAATCTGAAAGTGAATCTGGCCAAGCCCAGAGGGGTATGGCGGATGAGAAGACCGCGCCACTAACGCTCGTCCCGGTAAGGCGCGCCGGTTGCTGCCGGATGAATTACATTGCGCGGTTTCCCGCTCTGAAACGCCAGGATATTTTCGACAATCTCGGTTACTAGCCGCTGCCTGGCAGCCTGGCTTGCCCATGCAATATGAGGGGTGAGGATTAACCTCGGTGAGCGATAACCGAGTAGTGGGCTGGATACCTCGGGAGGTTCGTACTGCGCCACATCGACGGCGGCAGCCGCAATCCGGTTTTCCTTTAGTGCGCTGACCAGGGCCTGCTCGTCGACAATGCCGCCGCGGGCCGTATTAACCAGGATAGCGCTGCTTTTCATGCTGGCCAGCTCAGCTGCTCCAATCAGTCCCCGGGTCTGGTCCGTAAGCGGACAGTGCAGGCTGACAATGTCCGACGTGGCCAGTAGTTCCTGCAGGGGAGTGCGATCCGGTAACGGTGGCCCGTACACACGCTGTGCAATCTGTATCTGCATGGAAAAGGCCTGGGCAAGTTTTGCTACCGCCTTGCCCAGTGTTCCGTAACCAATGATTCCCAAGGTTTTTCCTGACAACTCACTGATAGTCGCGTCGAACAGGCAGAAATGCGGGCTTCGTGACCAGTCTCCGCAACGGACACGTTCGCGGTAGGTATCCAGTTGCCGCGTCAGCGTAAGCAGCATGGAGAAGACATGCTCGACAACAGAAGCGGTTGCGTAGTTGCGTGCATTACTAACGACAACGCCGGCACGGACAGCGGCTTCCAGTGCAATGTTATCCGTGCCGGTCGCCGCGACACAGATCAGGCGCAGTTGCGGTGCAGCGTCCAGATGCTCCTGTGTGATGCGAACCTTGTTGGTGACAATAACGCTGGCATGCTGAATACGCGTTGCAACCTGCCCGGGCAAGGTCTGATCGTGGAACTCCCAATCAGGCAGGCAGTGGCGTAGTGGTGTCAGATCCAGGTCCTGCGGATTCAGGCTATCGAGATCCAGAATGACTGCGTGCAAGATTATTGCCCCAGCAGGCCTGCCTTGAGTGCATCATCGGCCGGATGATCACCAATCCAGACCTTAAGCAAAGCGCTGAAAAAATCGTCACCCTGGATAGTCCCCAGTACCTTGCCGTTTATGCTGAGTTCGGTACCTGTGTCCGGTGCGTAGTCCATGTGCACACTGTCACCCGCATGTAGTGCAGGAAACAGCGCGTTGAAGTCTTTAAGGCGGTTTTCGAGTTGTTTGAACTCCGTATCTGTGACATTGGCCCTGAATCCCTCTTCCCACCCACCGGTGATCTTTTCAGCCTTGACCGCCTTGTAGAGCATGGTCATTTGCATACTCCTGGGGCCCTGGGCTGCGATTAACTCTGCGGCGTTGTTGGTGATCTCACTTGTATAAAGTGCGCCGACATATATTTTTACAAAGAATTTGCTGCGGACGCCTGCACCGTTCAGTTTCAGGGGTTTTCCTCCGAGCTGGTAACTGTCAGCAAGTTCAACGCCAGCGATCTTTGTGTCGGCCCGGGCAAGCAGGGGCGCGGCGAGCAGGCTAATATATAAGAGAGACTGGAACAGGGTTTTCATGGAGAAAATTCCTTCGGGTAGGCAGGCAGTTATGAATAATATCACGGAGTGTCGGGCCGGGGGCGGCATAGCCTGATGGCGGCAGCGCATGACAATTCGTTACGTGTAGCAATTCGGGAAGCCCGCCGGGCCAGCGAAACAGCCTGTGTCAGGGAGAGACTGCAGCGGGCACGACTGGAGCCCGGCCGGGAGCAGCAGATTCAGGAGCGTGCGCGCTGTCTGGCGGAGCGTGCGCGTAATCAGGCCCTGCGCCAGAGCGGTCTGGATGCATTTATGCAAGAGTATGACCTGTCCTCGCGGGAAGGGGTGCTGCTCATGTGCATTGCCGAAGCCCTGCTGCGAATTCCTGACACAGAGACCGCAGATCGACTGATCAGCGACCGGTTATCGAGGGGGCACTGGGACGATCATTTGGGTACCAGTTCGTCTGTGCTTGTTAACGCTTCGAGCTGGGGGCTGCTGTTGACCGGTCGTTTGTTCGCCATGCCGGATACAGCGCAGGCGGGTCCGGAACAACTCCTGAAGCGGCTTGTTGCCAGATCAGGCGAACCTGTTGTGCGGCTGGCGCTGCAAACTTCAGTGCGGCTGCTTGCACGACAGTTCGTGATGGGGCGGACCATTCAGGAAGCCGTGCAAAGGACCGGGCAGCAGGCCCCCGCGCTGCGCTATTCCTACGACTGTCTTGGGGAAGCAGCACATACTGCAGCAGATGCCACACAGTACTTTGAGACTTACAGAGAGGCTCTGCGCTATATCGGTAAGACAAACCGGTCGGGCAGCGTGTTGTTCGAACAACCGGGTATTTCGATCAAGCTGTCTGCATTACATCCCCGCTATGAGTATTCTCAGCGGGAGCGCGTACTCAGGGAGCTGGTGCCGCAAATACAACTGTTGATTGATGAGGCAATGACGGCCGGTATCAACCTCACGCTTGATGCGGAGGAAGCTGATAATCTGGAATTGTCACTGGACCTGATCGAGCGTCTGGTAACTGATCTTCGGGATTGCTCCTGGCAAGGCCTGGGATTGGCAGTGCAGGCCTACCAGAAAAGTGCGTTGCCGGTATTGCAATGGTTGCATCATCTTGCACAGAAATATAGTCAGCACTTTCAGGTGCGGCTGGTGAAAGGGGCCTACTGGGACACTGAAATAAAGCGCGCCCAGGAGCGTGGCCTGGACAGCTACCCGGTCTTTACCCGCAAGGCTGCAACCGACGTCTCTTATCTGGCCTGTGCCCGGTTTCTTATGCGTAACACAGACCTGTTTTTTCCGCAGATGGCCAGTCACAATGCGTTGACCCTGGCCTGGGTCAACGAGATTGGTCATGGGCATGATTATGAACTGCAGCGCCTGCATGGCATGGGGGACAGCCTGTTTAAGGTCTTGCCAGACTATTTCGACGACATGCCGCCAGTGCGCATTTATGCCCCCGTGGGCAGTCATGAGGAACTGCTGCCCTACCTGGTGCGCCGCTTACTCGAAAATGGTGCCAACAGTTCCTTTGTCAATCAGTTGACAGACGAGCATACGGCACTTGACGAACTGGTCGAAAATCCCTGTGATCATATAGAAGGCGTCGAGTGTAAACCCCACCCGGATATTCCCCTGCCCGCTGCGCTGTACAGTGACGAACGTCGTAATGCCAGGGGCTGGGATTTGAGCGATCTTGATGTCGTTTCGGGGTTCAATAAAAAAATAAGCCAGGTCTGCAGCGAAACCTGGAATGCAGCTGCCTGTGTTGGCGGTGAAGAACTGCGAGGTGAGGGTCGGCCGCTCGTGAATCCGGCGAATTGCGGGAGGACACTTGGTTATGTGGTCGAGGCGAATACCGAAACTGTTGATCGGGCGCTGGCGATGGCGGCTGAGGCGGCACCCGGGTGGGATGCTGCGGGTGGTAGCCAGCGCGCCCATTACCTGTATAAAACGGCAGACCTGTTTGAAGCACGGGTTGCCGAACTCGTTGCCCGGATTGTGTATGAAGGTGGCCGGACATTGCAGGACGCAGTATCCGAAGTGCGTGAAGCGGTAGATTTCTGCCGCTACTATGCTTTCAGAGCGGAGCAGGAATTTTCCTCTGCTATGGCATTGCCCGGGCCTACCGGCGAGCACAATGAACTGCAACTGCATGGCCGGGGTACGTTTGCCTGTATCAGTCCCTGGAATTTTCCGCTGGCGATATTTGTCGGACAGATCGCTGCAGCGCTGGCAGCGGGGAATACCGTGCTGGCGAAACCGGCTCGGCAAACGCCGCTGACCGGGTACCAGGCCGTTCGCCTGATGTACGAAGCCGGGGTGCCGGCAGACGTACTGTATTTTTTGCCGGGCAGCGGTGCGGCTATAGGAGCCCAGTTATGCGCGGATCAACGCCTTGGTGGCGTGGCGTTTACCGGTTCTACGGAATCTGCCTGGAGTATCCAGCGGGCGTTGGCAGACCGGCGAGGCCCCATTGTGCCGCTGATAGCCGAAACCGGTGGACAGAATGTCATGATTGCGGACAGTTCGGCGCTACCGGAGCAACTGGTTTCCGACGTTCTGCAGTCTGCATTCAACAGTGCCGGACAGCGCTGTTCGGCGTTGCGCGTCCTTTTCGTGCAGGACGAAATTGCAGATACCGTGATCAGCCAGCTGACGGGTGCCATGGAAGAGATAGCGATCGGGAATCCCGTATATCTGGCAACCGATGTAGGACCGCTGATCAATCAACAGGCCATCCAGGATTTGCAGCCGCACATCGACCGTATGCGACGGGAAGCCAGGATCCTGAAGTGTATTGAGCCGGACCCGGAGCTGGAGGCGGGCTGTTTCTGTCCTCTGTACGCATTTGAGCTGGAGTCACTGAATTTGCTGAATAAGGAGGAATTTGGCCCCGTTTTGCATGTTATTCGCTACCAGGGAGGGCGGCTGGACAGGGTCATCGAAGCGGTTAATGCTACCGGCTACGGGCTTACTTTAGGCGTGCATAGTCGCGTCGAAAAGACCTGGCAACAGGTGCAGGCTAACGCCAGAGTGGGCAATCTCTATATCAATCGCAACATGATCGGCGCAGTTGTAGGCGCCCAACCTTTCGGTGGCGAGGGTCTGTCGGGAACTGGACCGAAAGCAGGTGGTCCATATTATCTGCACCGTTTTGCAACTGAGCGGACCCTGAGCGTGAATATAGCAGCAGTGGGTGGGAATCCCGGCCTGCTTTCGATGCGAGGAGACTAGTACGTTGTCAATGGAATAACGACGGGTTCAGACGTGCACAGCGACCGATATTTCAAATTAGATCTATACTTTGATATAGCTCAATAAAGAAGTGAGTGCACAGGTTTAAAGTAAAGACTTGGGGAGACGATAAGGCCACGATGGATTATAACTATCACTACAGGAGGGCATGTCATGGAGCACCGTTGCAGCATTCGCAAGCCAATCGAATTTCAGCTGCTTTTGTACCGGCAGGGACTCCCGGTACAGAGCGCAGTCTGCAGAAATCTCGGGTTGGGTGGTATGTTGATTTATACCGGCGCCAGTGCATGGCGGAAAAATGAATATCTGGAAGTCGAAATCATGGAATGTAATGACAGGCCGGGGATGAAACTGCCCGCCGTGGTGGTGCATCATTCCGAGAAGGGAACCGGAGTGGTGTTCGACGCGGTCAGTGCTGAACAACGGCGCATCCTGCGCGCCTGGTTATACGACAGCATCCCTGCATCCAAGGTGGAGTCGCAGTCGCTCGCCGTGGCCTGAATGTAAAGTTACACCGGCCCGTTAGTCCAAGGGCCGGTGTTTAATAATTTCTCCGCGCTGTAACGGGAATCCGTTGCCCTCGTTTTTAACCCTGTAGTAGCGTTTCAGTGTCTCGTCCATAACCGGGAAAGCAAGTTTCTCCCATGGGATCTCTTTTTCGCCAAATAGTCTGCATTGCAGACTTTCCTGTCCCGCCGCGTAAATTCCGTCAATTAGCTCACCATGATAAAGCAGATAAACCTGGCTTATATGCGGGATGCTGAATATGCCGAAAAGACCGGCGATTTCCACACGCGCTCCGGCCTCTTCGTGAGTTTCGCGCAGCGCGGCCTGTTCCGCTGTTTCGCCGTTTTCCATGAAACCGGCGGGCAGCGTCCATAAACCGTAGCGTGGCTCAATGGCGCGTTTACACAGCAGAATGCGTCCTTCCCATTCAGGAATACAGCCGGCCACGATATTGGGGTTCTGGTAGTGAATGGTTCGACACTCGTCGCAAACATACCTTTTGCGGTTATCGCCATCCGGTACGCGGAATGTCACACTCGCGCCACAGCTACTGCAGAATTTCACATTGTTTCCTGTTCAGACATTAATAGACCCAGCATGGTTTTACCGTCTACTATTTCGCCATTATGCACCCACTCGATTGCCTGCCGAAATTCGATCCAGTGGACTTCGATGATTTCGTGCGGGTGGTGGTCGGTGTGGGTGCTGGCTAGATTCCGGGCCAGATAGAGGTAGATTCGCTCATCGCAGAAGCCCGGGGTGCTGAGAAAGTTACCCAGAGCCTGCCAGTCCTTCGCAATCAGGCCCGCTTCCTCCTGCAACTCTCTCTGTGCGGTGCGCTGCGGCGATTCCGGTATGTCTATCTTGCCCGCGGGCAGTTCCCACAACCAGCCACCGGCGGCATGCCGGTACTGGCGCAGCAGGCAAACCCGGCTTTTGTCATCCAGTGCCACAACGGCCGAGCCGCCCGGATGACGCACGACTTCCAACTGCATTGTCTGCCGATTAGGCAGCGTAACGGTTTCCAGTCCCAGGTCGACGACCTGACCTTTATAGAGGGGTTTCCTGTTTTTCATCCTATGTCTCTAATGACCGTATACAGCCAGTGTTTGTCCTGCGCCGTCGGGTGAACGGGTATCAAGGTACATTGCCTGCAATGGCATATTGACTGCAGGGTTCAGTTCAGCACCACTGAGAAAAGTATCAAACTTTGTGCCCCCAAGCAGACAATGTGCAGCGGTGTGGTAGAGGCGATCCAGCGCCTTGCCCTGCACCAGTGCATGCAGAACCGAGGGGCCGGCAATGGCATAAACGCGCTGGTAGCCCTGTTCTGCGAGCTTGTCTCTAAGTGTGGAGGCATCGACATCGGACCTATTTCCGCAGGTGATAAGCTGTACCGGCGACGACGCTTTTATTGCGGCCAGTTTTTCAGGGTCTGTTGCAGCGCCGGTAATCAGAAAAATCCTGCGGTCACCGTACCGGTTGAGTGCGGTAGCCGGAATATCCAGGCTGGAACTGAAAACTGCAATATCGGGCTGTGGCGATAAACCCTGCGCACTACGCCAGTCGCGCAAGTCGTCAAATTCAGGTGCTGAACCGATGGGTAACTCTGCCTGGGCTTCATTATCACGGACCTGGCGGAAATAGCGGGCACTGGTGATGATCAGGTCCGCCTGCGCTGCGAGTTCCTGGAAGAGACGCCAGTCCCGGGCATTGGCGATCGCCGGAGGCACCTGGTGGGTACCACGGTTGGGGGCCGGTAAGGCAATACGGCCATCCAGACTGGAAATAAAATTGCTGTAGATGAAAGGTTGTTTGCCGGATCCGGATACCAGTGGTTGGTCCAGGTACAGGCCGTTCAGACAGTGCTTCCTGCCGGGATTGGGATACAGCTCGAGAATATCTTCATCCATGAAGTGATCCTAACCTTTTATTGCGGGCATAAAAAAGGGCTGTCATCACCGACAGCCCTTTTCCAGGAATTAATGCTGGCCCGCGTCGTTATACTCAGGCCACTTTTTCCTGCGAGCTTTTGGTCTTGTAGTCGGAAATAGCTGCCTTGATGGCGTCTTCAGCCAGCACCGAGCAGTGTATCTTAACGGGTGGCAATGCAAGTTCTTCCGCGATCTCGCTGTTCTTGATTTCGCTGGCTTGCTCCAGGGTTTTCCCCTTGACCCACTCGGTCAGCAGCGAACTTGATGCGATCGCCGATCCGCAACCATAGGTTTTGAAGCGGGCATCTTCGATAACGCCGTTGTTGCTTACCTTGATCTGCAGCCTCATGACATCACCGCAGGCAGGTGCTCCAACCATACCTGTTCCCACACTGACATCGTCCTTTTCGAAAGCACCTACATTGCGCGGGTTTTCGTAATGATCCAATACCTTGTCACTGTATGACATGACCTGTTCTCCGGAAACGGTTATATAAAGTCAGTCGGCTCAAGCAGCTGACGATTGCTGGAAACCTGAAGCGAACGGCGTATCGCCGGTATTCGACGCGGTGCTTTGATTAACTGCTTCAGCCAGTGTCAGGCCATTCAGGTAATCATAAATGCGCGCGCTCAGTTGATTCCACATGATCACACTCTGCGGCCACTCTTCACCGGGTATGCGTTCACGACGCGCCGGCATGGCATCGTCTACCGCGCTCAGGATTTCCGCAATAGTGATTTCCGTAGCAGGACGGCGCAGGCAGTATCCGCCACCGGGGCCACGCATGCCGGTAACCAGGCCATGGTTGCGCAGGCGTGCAAACAGCTGCTCCAGGTAGGAGACCGAAATAGATTGTTCGACCGAAATATCCGCAAGGGTGACCGGTCCGTTGCTATGGCGTAACGCTAACTCCATCATCGCTGTGATGGCATGACGACCTTTCGTTGATAATTTCATGATTCGCCTCATTTGACTCCCAGGCGCAACACAAAATGTGATGCGTCCCTGTGTTCATGAACTGATGTGTAATGATAATAATACTTGACTCTTTTAGTCAAGTATAATTCGCAAGGAACCAGAATCCTCCGCCTGAGTGAACCGTGAGCGGAGACTGTATATCCAGTAGAGTCTAGCGGGTATTAGAGCCTGTTCAGGACGGTTGCGTCAAGCGGCGAGACGCCGGGCAAAATCTTCCAGATCATCGGTATTTTCAACTAATTTATTTGTTATATCAATAACCTGCTTTTCACTAAGGCCCAACATTTCAAGGCAGAAAGCAGGCAGGCCCGGTGTGTCAGCTTCACCGATGCCACGCATCGCGAGTGCCCGGTTGGCTATCAGAACCAGTTGGGAAAAGGTTGCATGCTGATCCCAGTAGTCCTCATCGTGATGGTGTCGAACCGCCACAACCAGCTCCTGGGGCAGCCCCCAGGCTTCCATCAGCCAGGCACCGATCTGGTCGTGGGTAACGCCCAGAACGTGTTTTTCCAGCTCACAGGTCGGCATGTCCGGGTTGGCCTGGGCAAATCGGTTGAGAATGAAAAATTCAGGTTCAAAAGTATGTCCGAGCACCAGTCTGCCAAGATTCTGAAGCAATCCGGCAAGATAGGCGGTGCCACGTGGCGGCTGCAGTTTCCCGGGGAGTTGCCGGGACAGCAATTCGACCAGGCGCCCGGCGTAGACAGCGTGCTTCCAGAACGCGTCCAGGCCAAACGGACCATCCTGTGGAACACGCAGGGATTTTCCGATGGAAAAGCCGAGCGCGAGGTTCAGGACATATTCAAAACCCAGCACGCGCGCGATAGCGGTTTGCAGATTTTTAATACTGCCGGCATATCCATACAAAGACGAGTTGGCATAGCCCAGCACCTGCGCTGATAAGCCGGGATCCTGCTCGATGATATTGGCCAAGTGTCGCGCATTGGCACGAGGATCAGCGGCCAGCCGCAGGATTTGCGCGGCGGTTACCGGCAGGGCCGGCAATTCGTGAAATTCCTCAATGTCACGTTTAACCCGCGACGGCGTAAACTGGTTGACGACGTGGGATAGTGAGTGATCGATATCGCTGTAATCTGCGCGTAGCGCAGCAGCGGGGCGGGAAAACCGGCCGTTCAGAGTATCGCCAAGCAGACTACGGTAGGTATCGCGCGACATTTGTACCAGGGTGGTATGAATGCCGGGTTCGAAGGTGATGATGTCCAGATTATTCAGTGAGTCATCAATAATGACATCCAGGCCATAGACGGGCGCAAGCGGTGGGTAGGAACATGGCTCGCAGTCGTCAAAGATAGTGGCCAGCTGGTTACCAGGTACCAGTTCCAGGTCGCGGTTTAGTAGTCTGCACAGCGCCTCGAAATCCAGAACGTGATCTGCAGGCAGAATCGCCATCAACAGACCCTGACCATCAACCAGGATAACGGCTCTCACCAGCTGATGGATAGGGAGTTCGCAGGCATCCGCGGCCTGTGACAGGGTAGATGTTCTCTGGTGCAGCAGTATTTCGTAGTTTATATCCTGGCGATCCAGATATTCACGGATATTTGTTGGTATTCCCATCCTGGGTGTCCTGTGTCCGGTGTATTTGTCAGACGTAAAAGCAAGAACTGAACCAGCGTTGAAAAAAATCATTTAATTCAGTATCCTGAGTGATTCAGAATGTGCAGGGTTGCAGGTAGGTGACAAAGGATCGACGCTTTGCTCTTCGGAAGGAATGAACAGTTTGCTAGAATCCTGCCAAACCCATAATCCCAACGAGCGATTGGAGTGATTCAATGGTAAGCGAAGTTAATGTCGCCAGCGAGCGGCGCGGTCGATCACGAGAAAAACTGGCCACACTGGTCAAAACACGCGGTGAAACGCTGTCGCTCTATTCTGAACTGGCCAGCCAGAGGCCATTTGAGGCCGACGAAGTCACTAGCGAGGCCTTACAGGAATTTTGCCAGGCATTGATTGACTACGCAGCCAGCGCCCATTTCCAGTTATACCGTTACATTTCGGACAAGCTGGAACGCCGTACACCAGTGCTTGATGTGGCCGATAGGATCTATCCGAAAATCGTGCAAACTACTGACTCGATTCTGCGTTTTAACGACAAATATCAGGATGCTGACCTGTTGAATGATGGCCAGGAGTTGCTGGTCCGGCTCGATGCAGATCTGTCAAATCTGGGCGAAACCCTGGCGGAGCGCATTCAGCTCGAGGACCAGGTGATAGGCGCCATGACCGGGAAGGTGCATTAGTTCCAGATCGTCCTGTTTCCGGGACAAACCGGGTTATGAATCCCACACGCTCTGAAAAGGCGCAAGCTGCACTCGCTGAACTGCTGCAAATTATGGCGCGCCTGCGCGATCCGGACGGGGGTTGTCCCTGGGATCTGGAGCAGGACTTTTCCAGCATCGCGCCCTACACTCTTGAAGAAGCCTACGAAGTTGCTGAGGCTATCCAGCGGAATGATGCCGCTGACTTGTGTGACGAACTTGGCGACCTGCTGTTTCAGGTGGTTTTCCACGCGCAGATGGCAAAGGAAAGGGATTGGTTCGAATTCACCGACGTGCTTGCAGCTATCAACCGGAAACTGATTCGACGTCACCCGCACGTATTCGGCGACGAAAAAATTGTTGATGCAAAGAGCCAGACCGAAGCCTGGGAACAGCATAAAATCAGGGAACGGGCGGAGAAAGGGGTGGCGGCTGACAGCGCACTGGATGGGGTGCCGTTAGCCCTGCCTGCGCTGGTGAGGGCACAGAAAATCCAGCGGCGCGCCGCGCGTGTGGGATTTGACTGGGATAATATAAAAGGCGTGGTCGCCAAACTGGACGAAGAACTGGCTGAACTCAAGCAGGCGCTGTCGGCACAAGAGGGTGCTGAACGTGTTCAGGAAGAGCTTGGAGACTTGATGTTCAGCGCTGTAAACCTGGCACGCTTCCTGGACGCAGACGCTGAAACATTGTTACGGAACGCCAGTAACAAGTTTGAGTCCCGTTTTCGCCTTGTGGAAAACCTGGCAGAACAGGCACAGCGCAAGTTGAGCGACTGCACGCTGGATGAACTTGAAAAGTACTGGCAGGTCGCAAAGAAAAATATTAGCTAATACTACTCTGCGGCCCGTAACCACTCCAGGAAAGGTCTTTCGATCAGGTTGAAAAAGCGCTCCGCTGCGTCATTCCGATGTGCCAGTTCATGACGACCGTTTACAGCACAGACCCGGTTAACGAAATGCCTAGCCCGGCGCTCATCGATCTCGGCATCGTAAGCGGTGAGGTTTATCTGTTGCAGGTAATCCCAGAAATGTGGATCTTTGGAAAGGATGCAGGCATTCCGGATGGCAGTGCCACCTGCCAGGCTGTCTTTCAGACGCAGGCGGCGCGCCTGGGTAGAACGGATCTTCGGGCGGGTTAACGCAACCAGGTGTAGCAGGCAGTGGTTATTGTCCCCTGCGGCACCTGATTCTGATCGGCACAGGTAGGGAACTGTGCGTTTGTCGACCACCCGCAGCGTGATCGTACTTCTTGTGTCAGGCGGTGTTGCTGTGGAGTAAACGCCTTGTACCGGATGGTTCATTCTCAAATTCCTTCGTTGATGAAAGCCGGGCAGGAAGACGCGTCCATGCGTCGAAAATCTGTCCCTTGCCAAACATATTGCATCACCTATGCCAGTTTTAAACAGGTGATTCAGGGCGCCCGAATGCAGTGCTGATCTGGCCTCGTGCTGTTCGTTATTGTGCGGGGTATGCCAGATGCACTGCTGTGATTTGATAAATAACTGGAAATCATTATGGTATAGCCCGTCATTAGTTATAGAAAATGTACCAAATCAGAACATCCGGGTGCCCGATTTCGACGGTTTATAACAATTCCCCCGGGTCATACGCGAACCGGGAAAATATAAAGGGGAGTGATATGAGCAGACTATTACAACTGGCAGCGCTGTTGCTGTTACCGGGTGTGGCGCTGGCAGACGACGGTCTGCAGGCAGCGGATACCTCCTGGATTCTGACATCGACAGCGTTGGTGCTGTTTATGACGCTGCCCGGCCTGGCCATGTTCTATGGTGGTCTGGTGCGTTCCAAGAACGTTTTATCCGTCCTGCTGCAGTGTTTTGCTATCGCCGGACTTGTGTCAATTCTATGGCTCATTGTCGGCTACAGTATCGCATTTGCAGAGGGCTCTGATTATTTTGGCGGCATGTCCAGAGTGATGTTCTCGGGTGTACAGGAAGATACGCTCAGTGGTGGTCTGCCAGAGTCCGTGTTTGCACTGTTTCAGATGACCTTTGCGATTATTACACCGGCGCTGATCATTGGTGGTTTTGCCGAACGTATAAAGTTTTCAGTGGTGTTGTTGTTTAGTGCGATCTGGCTGCTGGTAGTCTATGCGCCGATCACACACTGGGTATGGGGTGGCGGATGGCTCGGCAACATGGGGCTACTGGATTTTGCCGGGGGTACTGTTGTGCATATTACTGCTGGCGTGGCAGCACTGGTAGCGGCGCTGGTTATTGGTCCGCGCAGCGGATTTCCCGAAACACCCATGATGCCGCACAACATGACCATGAGCGTGGCCGGCGCCGGCATGCTGTGGGTCGGCTGGTTCGGATTCAATGGCGGCAGTGCGCTGGCAGCAAACGGTGATGCGGCGATGGCGATGCTGGTAACACACCTGTCAGCGGCGGCAGGGGCCATGACATGGATGTTCTATGAGTGGATTAAATTCGGTAAACCGACGGCACTGGGTGGGATAACAGGCATGGTTGCCGGCCTGGGTACGATTACCCCGGCGTCCGGTTTTGTTGGCCCGGCCGGTGCCCTGGTTATCGGTGTGAGTGCAGGCATCGTATGTTTCAATGCTACACAGCTGATTAAGCGAGTGTGGAAGATAGATGACTCTCTGGACGTATTTCCCGTGCACGGTGTTGGCGGCATGCTGGGAACCTTGCTTGCTGGTGTTTTTGCTTCGACTGAACTCGGGCTGTTCAGTGGACAAGGCTTTGCTGAAGGGATCGACAGTATGGGGCAGCAGCTTGGTGTGCAGCTCACCGGAATTGTGGCGACAGTCGCTTATACCGCGATTGCAACCTTTGTCATCCTGAAGGTGGTTGGTGTTCTCACAGGCGGGTTACGTGTCAGCGCGGAAGAAGAAAGTCAGGGTCTGGATATTTCGAGCCACGAGGAGCGGGGTTACGTCAATCAATAAATGGGACACCGCTTATCAAAGATATACACCCGAACAGGTGACAGTGGCACGACCGGTCTGGGCGATGGTTCGCGTACTGACAAGGACAGCCTGCGCGTTGAAGCCTGTGGTACGGTTGATGAGCTGAACAGCATCATTGGGTTGCTGACCAGCTATAAGCTGCCAGACGATCTTGCCAGAGAATTGATCGAGATCGAGCATGATCTGTTCGATGTTGGTGGTGAGCTGAGTATACCCGGGCACAGCGTTATCACAGATAAACAGGTGGAGCGTATCGAACATTGTCTGGACAGTCTGAATGCTGATCTCGAGCCGCTGAAGGAGTTTATTCTGCCTGGCGGCAGTGCCGCCGCTGCTGTTTGCCATCTGGCGCGTACGGTATGCCGTCGTGCAGAACGCCGGGTGGTCAGTCTGGCGCGCAAGGAGAACATCAATGCGACCTGTCTGTGTTACCTGAACCGGTTGTCCGATTTGCTGTTTGTTATGGCGCGTGCCCTGAATCATGCCAGTGGCAGGCCGGATGTCCTCTGGCAACGCGAACGCGATAGCTGACGCGGCAAATATGGCCACAAACGGGTGTTCTATTCGTTTTCCCGTTGGCTATACGCGCGGGCCTGTTCCAGTTGTTCGCACATGAGCTCGGCGCCTTCCAGCACGCGCGGTGTCTGACGTTGAATCAGATCGGGCGGAATGAAGTGCAGCTGCCGGTTTTTCACAGCGGCTAGCTGTGGCCAGGCGCGCCACTGCTCCAGCCGCTGCGCCGCCATACCACTGGCAATGATAACTTCAGGGTTGGCCGCCAGTACCGCTTCGGTGTTGACAGTGGGTGCCAGCGCAGTGAGGCTGGAAAAAATATTATGTCCGCCGCAGAGTTTGATCACCTGGCTGATCAGGTGCTTGCCGCTAACTGTCATCAATGGCTGGTGCCAGATTTCATAGAATACCCTGACCGGTTCTGCCCGCGAGTAGCGCGCTTGCAGTTGTCGGTAGTGTGCGTTGAAACGTGCGGCGGCGGCGTTTGCACTGTCTTCGCTGGCCGCAAGACGGCCCAGTCGTTTCAGATTGCTGGCAATATCTTCCAGGCGTCGGGGTTCGCTATAGAAAACCTGCAGGCCAAGCCGGCTCAGCTGTTCGATCTGTAAGCCGGAATTTCCACTCTTCCAGGCCACTACCAGATCCGGCTGCAGCGCAGCAATCGCTTCAAGGTTGAGACTTTCGTAGCTTCCAACGCTGGCAAGCCGGGTCGCTTCGGGTGGGTAATTGCTGTAGTTAACAGCGCCCACCACTGCATCGCCGGCGCCGGCTGCAAACAGTAATTCGGTAATGTGAGGTGCCAGACTGACAATGCGTTGAGCGGGCTTGTCCAGATGCACGCGCTGACCGGTGTCATCAGTAACTTCCAGGGCCGTGGCTGACACAGGGAGAAACAGTAGCAGGCAGCACCAGGCCGCAATAGCGCATTGCTCTGTGTAGCGGCTTTCCCCGAATAGTGCGGCGCCGGAAATCAGATGTATCATGGGGGCGTACCTTAATCGATAACCCATGGCTTTTAGAAGTGACCGGGGTGAAATCTTCAGGATTCGGGTACAATTTGCATAACACAAAATCCGAATCGGGATACTGAATGGAAAGGGTTCTGGAAAATCTCTTGTACGCGAGCCGCTGGGTGCTGGCGCCGATCTACCTGGGTTTGAGTGCCGGCCTGTTTCTGCTGGGCATAAAGTTTTTCCAGGAAGTGGTGCATACGTTGCCGCTGGTAATAGGGATGAGCGAGGCTGACCTGGTGCTGGTGGTTCTTTCCATGGTGGATATGGCGCTGGTAGGTGGCTTGCTGGTCATGGTGATGCTCAGCGGTTACGAGAATTTTGTGTCACGTATCGAAGTGTCGGAAGGGACAGAGAAACTTTCCTGGCTTGGCAAGCTGGATTCCGGTTCGTTGAAGCAAAAGGTTGCGGCTTCCATTGTTGCGATTTCCTCCATTCATTTACTCAGAGCTTTTATGAGCGCCCAGCAAATCAGCAACGACAAGCTGATGTGGTACGTGATCATCCATCTGACTTTCGTACTGTCAGCACTGGGTATGGCCTACGTCGACAAAATGAACAGTCATTAATGACGCAATCAGTTCGCTGGAGCCGTTTCCCCGATGCAGATACGGTTGCTGCGGAGGCAGTGCGGCGGATATTACAGATCGCAGAGACATCTCTGGACAGCCGTGGTGAATTCCGGATCGTTCTGGCCGGTGGCAGTACACCGCAAAGGGTCTACCGATTACTGTCCACCTGTGAAGCTGACCAGTCTCACTGGCAGCTGTACCTGGGCGATGAGCGCTGTTTACCGGTGGGGCATCCTGAGCGCAACAGCAGCATGATTCATGAAGCCTGGCTTAAACGGGGTCAGGTACCCCCGGACCAGGTTCACTGGATTCCGGCCGAGTCCGGTCCGGTGCAGGGAGCGGATAGCTACGAAAAGGTGGTTCGTGAAGCGATACCCTTTGATCTTGTATTGCTGGGCATGGGGGAGGACGGGCATACAGCAAGCCTTTTCCCGGGACACAAACAGGATCCTGATCGTCTGGTGGTCAGCGTCACCGGTGCGCCCAAACCACCGCCTGAGCGGATCAGCCTGAGTTACGGCGGGCTCGCTAACTCGCTGAATATGCTGGTACTGGTTACCGGGTCGGGCAAGCGGTCTGCGGTTACCCGCTGGCGTGAGGGGGAGTCACTGCCCGTGGCATGCCTCGAGTGTGCGGCCGGTGTAGACGTGTTGCTGGACGAAGACGCGTGGTATAACTAGTACTCCGTCAGTATCGCCTGGAAGGCGGCACTGGTTTCAGGAGGCTTCCGCTATGCCAGAAGAAGATACAACAATAGGTGCTGCGGCATCGCTTATAGGGTGTACGTTAAAGGGATACGGCGTCAGCGTCGACGATGTCTTTCGTGACGCCGGGCTGGCAGCCGCTACGGTAGCCTCTCCTGATGTTCGCTATCCGTTTGCCAAAATGCAGGTTATGTGGCGGCTGGCCGTGGAAAGGACCGGCGACCCCTGCTTCGGTCTTGCTCTCGCCGAACATTTCCAGCCACAGGCGCTCCATGGTCTCGGTTTCGTGTGGTTATCCAGCGATACCCTGTTTGATGCGCTGGAGCGTTTGGTTAAATACCAGAGGTTGATTTCTACCGTTGCCGATATCACCCTGGAGGAAGCAGAGGATTCGGTTCAGCTTAATGTAGCCATGCGCCATTCCTCCGTCGATATTGAATACGCATCGATTGATGCTGCGGTGGGTGTGTTCGTTAACATGTGCCGTTTGGCTACTTGCGATAGCTTTAACCCCGTCCGCCTGACCTTGAAGCGTCCGCGTCCGGCCTGTTCCGATCGCTTCGAAACCTTGTTCAGGTCACCCGTTGAATTCGGTGCTGAATCAGATGTGCTTTATTTTGACCCGGATTCATTGCGCGAACCTCTGCTGGGTGCCAATCCCGAACTCGCACGTGCGAACGACCAGGTTGTTATCGACTACCTGGGACGCTTTGACAGAAAGAATGTTTCGATGCAGGTGCGTTCGCGATTGATTGAATTGTTACCCGGCGGGCAACCCACGCAAAAGGACATAGCCAGTTCGCTGAATTTCAGTGTCAGGAACCTGCAGCGCAGGTTGCACTCTGAAGGTATCAGTTTCAAACAGCTGCTGGATGAAACCCGCAAGGACCTTGCAGCCCAGTATATACAGGACAGCCACCGGCGCATCGGCGAGATTACCTACCTGCTGGGATTTTCTGAACCCAGCAATTTCACCCGTGCATTTCGCCGCTGGACCGGTGTGTCCCCTAACGAGTTCCGGCAACGGGCCTAAGCCACTTCTTCGCGTGCAATGGTAAGCTTTGCAGGTGCCACGATACCAATACGGGCCTGGTTACCGTTTATGCGGGTTAGCGTCAATCGAATAGGGCCGTCCCTGAACAACTCTGACACCGTGGTTTCGGGAGACAGTTCGTCTGACGGAAAAATAAAAATGGATTCGCTGACTCGACGTGTTAATACCAGCATGATTACCTCCTGAATCAGTTTAACTTCCTGGCTAGGAGCAGCAGAAAAGCGGCAGCCCCATGTTCAGGGCCAAGATAGAGGTAAGCTGGAAATACGGTTAATCCTGGCGCGCCAATCCGTTGTCCTGGCGGGACTGCCGGACGGATGTTGGTACCCGGGAAAGCGAGGCCCGCGCTACTCCGCGGACGGTTGTTGAGTTAAGAGTACCGGCTTTCCGGGTGCTTTTAACAGTGCGGATGCGACCACCGATGGCCCACTCAGGGTGTGCAGGAATGCTTTCAGTTGATCCAGTTCTTCCTGTTTCAGGTTGATCGGTAACAGGTCACTGTGCCCGATGGGGGCTTTCCTGGAAGTTGTCGCTTTATTGTAGTGATCGAGCACGGCGTCGAGGTCGGCAAACTGACCTGAATGCATATAGGGCGCCGTTTCCGCCACGTTGCGCAGTGTGGGGGCCTTGAACGCGCCGATAGTCTCGTCTTTCATGGTCTTGGCGAAGCGCAGTTCGGCACAATCCTTCTGACCGGCATCGCTGTATTCGCTCAGGCAGTTGAATTCATCTTTAAGCGCTTTCTGCACGCCCTGGTAGCGTCCCCAGTCCAGGTGTAATCCCTCGGCAAAGGGTACACCGATGTTGTGAAAACCGTGGTCTGTTAACAGCGGGCCGTTATGGCAGCGGATGCACATCGCTTTGCCAACGAACAGCTTCAGGCCGGCGACTTCATTCGCTGTCATGGCTTCTTCCATCGCCGCTGCGTTGTTTTCCTGCAAGGCTTCCACATAGTTATCAAAGCGGCCCGGGCCTGGCATGAGCAGGCGCTCATAGGCGGCAAGGGACTTGCCGATGTTGACGAAAATCCAGGTGACCAGTTGCTGGTCGCCGGCAGACATGGCGTTCCAGGCATCGGTGATATTCCGGTCAGCAGACGGCCCGGCCCGTTTGGGGAAACGCTTTGTATCGGATAAGTCGGGCAGGGCACCGAACAGGGTCTCATATTCGGCATGGTAGTCGGGATCTTCGACGATCAGACGCGCGAATTCGACACGGGTACCACCGTGTTCCAGGCCGCTTTCCAGCGGCCCCAGGGCCTGTGCCCATTGGCTGTCACGGCGGCCGTCCCAGAAAAACCACGCATAGTAGGATGCACCCAGCAGGGTAGGTGCGCCGCGCGGTGTTGTTGCAATGCCCTGGGCCTGTCCGAGTCCGTCGGTAAAGTAATGATCCGGCTGGTGGCAGCTCGCGCAGGAAACTTCGCCGTTGGCACTCAGGCGGGGATCAAAAAACAGCTTCTGTCCCAGCGCAGCGGCGCGTGGATTGTCAGCCACGGCATTGGAGGGGTCTGGTTGCAGCGGCGTCAGGCTGTGCAGTGAAAGCGAGCGCAGCATGCTGATCTCGGCGTCACTCCAGACGCCGTCCGCGCCCTCGTCAGTTTCGGTGGCAGTTGCGTTACCGGCGAAACCTGACAGTGCCAGTAACGCCATCGAAGCGGTCAGCAGGTGGTATAGGGGTGAGATCTTCATTGTGTTTAGCTGCCGTTTTAGTTGTTTTCAGTAGCCGCTATTGTGCGGAGTTTTCTTAAAGCCGACTATCAGGGTACATCAAAGCTGATAATCACCTTGTCATCCTGGTCCAGTGCCCTGACGTTGAACCACATCTCCCAGCGACCGGGCATGTTGAATTTGACGCCTTCAATGCGATAACGTCCGTCGCCCAGGTTCGCGGTCACCTCTGGTTTGGAGGGGAAGCCGTGCTTGTGCTCAGGCATGCCGCCGTACACCATGAGGATGGCATCATCGACAATCCGGCCTTCCGGAGTTGTGATGCGCGCTGTCCAGCTATGGATGCGATTCAGGGGTAACGGGGCCTCATCACTTTGGAGGGTCACCTGAAACAGCCCGTTTTTGCCCACTTCTGACAGCGCGGGTCCCTTGGCGGTGTTGTCTGCAGCGTTTGGCGTTTCTGCTGTTTCCTGCGCTGCCTCCGGTTTGCCCGCAATTGCAGCGGGTGTGTCAGATACGGACTTCTCGTCACTGCATGCGCCCAGGCAGAGCCCGATAGCCAGCAGGAAACAAGCCGGAAACCGTTTTCCGGTACGCATCGGATTTGTGTTTCTCATACTACGACTTCCTCTTCTCGTTCTTCATATAAAGCCGAATACAGCTCCTGGAAATTATATCCGGAACCAGTAAAAAAGGCGCTACCTCTCTATCCGTGAGAAGTAGCGCCCGGGTTTAGTTGCTATACTGACCCATGTTTCAAAGGCCAGTAATTAACTCCCTATTTGGCAGGCTCTGTCACCAGACGACCTAACCAGGTCGGACCTGCACCGAAGGCCGGCTGTACTTCGCCGAAGTCGGAATCAGGCACACCGTCGCAGTTCTTGTCCAGTGCCGGCGGATTGTCCGGGCAGCCGTTGTAAGGCACCGTTTCGGTGTTCTTACGCTGCGGACCATGATCGGCAAAGGTCACGACGTTGTTTTTCAGGTGCTCACGCAGTACCTGGGCAGGAACCCAGAAATCATTGGGTGCAACCTGCAGCACTGCCGGCCTGCGGGTGACGTCAACGATGTTCTCTGTGTTGAGCGGCGGACAGACACCAACCACGCTCGGCGTGTTCAGGTCCGGGTTGAACGGACCGCATGGGAAACGCATGTTGCGGCCACCCGAGGTCCGGCACTGGCGATCGGTGCCTTCACCATTGGGATAGCAGCTGACCACGGTGTAGATCTTGCTGGGATCGACCGCTTGCCCATTCAGTTCCATGGAAAGAATGCGGCCACCAATGGTCTGCAGCGGTACCGAGGTAGGAGACAGCTCCAGGTCCAGCACGAAACGCATGTTGTCGGAGAAGCCCATCCACCAGCCACCGCGGTGACGGAACGCGTGCGGGTCGAAGACACCTTCCAGGAAGCCTTCATAGCGTCCACGCAGCAGGCCGCCGGTGAATTCAACCAGCGACACGGCCGGGGTAAACGGCATGAAGTTGTAGATTTCACCCACGGTAATGGCGCCGTCCGAGAAGCCACCATCCGGGCCGTCCAGCGGTGTACCCATGCCGAACACCGGGATGTCGAAGCGGAAGCCGTTGCTGATGGCGAAGGCCGTATCGTCGGTAATGGCGGGATCACCGGTGGCTTTACCCAGTGCCAGTGTGGCATCACCGATGAAGTTGTTCATGAAGTCACCGATGACATCGCGGCGCTCCAGCTCAACTTCGGTGTAACCTGCCACTGAATCCAGCGGTGTGGCCAGCGTATGGCCAAAACCGAACTTGAAGCCGCCGGGACCAAAGGTATGGGGTTTGAAGTCAGGACCGGAGTAGAACTCCTTGGTGATATCCTCGACCAGTGCCTTCAGACCACCGGCAACAAAGTAGTCACTGGTATCTTCAGGAACTTCATCGGTCATTTCGTGCAGGTTAAACTCAAAGTTCTTGATCTTGTTGCCGTCTCTGATGTCCAGAGTCAGCTCGCCAAGATAAGAATCTTCGCCCGATTCGACGATGATAACGTCCTTGCCGGTGAACACGTTCTTGATGGTAATAGCTTCCGGAATCGATTCGTGGGTGTCGCCACTGAGAATGACGTCAATACCTGAAATCTCCTTGGCTATTTGCAGGTTGTCGCCGAGGCCAAGCTCGGTTGCCAGCACGATGATGTCCGCCCCCGCTGCCTTGGCGTCCGCAATATCCTGCGGCAGCTCGTTGTAGCCCTTGGTGAAGCGGAAGCCGAGGTTGAACGGCGGGTTCTGCACAGGCAGGCGGCTCGAGGTGATACCAACATAACCGACCTTGACGCCGGCCGCCTCTTTAATGACCCAGGGCTTGAGCACACGATTACCCGGATCGAGATTCGGTTTGCGCGCTGCACCGGTGGCTGCCTCGGGGAACCAGTAGACATTGTTCGCCACCGTATCGTAGTTGGCTGCGATAACGTTGCAGTCAGCCGGGCCTGCAGTACCGTTACACGCTGGTATGGTGGAGCTCAGTGTGGTCTGGTTATTGGGCGACATCGGGATGGTGCCCTTCAGCTCGTCTACGTAGCGGTTACGGGTCACGCGGGTGCCGTAGGCCCAGTCCCAGTTACCCATCACGAAAGCATCAATGCGGTAGGCGTTGAAAATGGGCATGATGGCATTACCCAGCGTAAACAATACCTCGGCACCACCATGGGTGGCGTCACCGACCATGAACGTCAAACTGTTATCTTCACCAACCCGTTCCCTGATTCCCTTGATGCCAGTACCCAGCCTTGCCACACCGCCGGAGTTCTCGCGGTTGCCGGCAAAGATGAAATCTTCATCGTGCTGGCGTATGTGGCCGTGGACATCACTGACGTGGATTATTGTGAGAGATTTTTTCCCGTCATCATCAGAGTCATCGTCATGACCGGCGGTGGCTTGTTGAGCAAGACCTGTCATCGCCAGCGACAATATCAATGAACCCAATGCTTGAGGAATAAATCGCCTTGTGCGTTTTCGTATCATTGTTGACCTCCATAGTCGTTATGAATAGCACTGCGATGTATCGCAGTGTGTTTGTTTCTTGATTTAATAACTGGCGGGACCCCCTGCGCTTACAATAATAGGGTTAACCCTAGGCGCTGCTTACTGCTCCTGTGCCTGTCAGGAACTGCTTTTACTTTTTAAAATACTCAGTGTCGGTCAGTATTAACTGCGCGATGCTGATTTCGTCTTTGCGCACTATTTAATGAATTGCTGAAAAAATAGATAACAACAAAGTTGTTTTATAATGAAACCTCCGGTGTTTCTTTGTATTGAAATGCCAGGAACAGTAATGATGTTCCGACTGATTAGAGAATAGTATGCAGGCTTTTATTCCACGTTTGTTCGTTTTTGTTTGGCTAATGTTATTTTGTTGAAAAAATGCGCAATAAAAGTTTGATAGGCGCTGAATGTTCCAAGGGTAAACCCTATAAACATCCTGATGTTGACCCTAGGGTATGCGTCATTGTTAATTTAATTTGCCGTCCTTGTTGGTTGCCTGAAAAATCTCAGGCTCAGGTGGATTATTTCAATCCTGATACCACCGTTTGGTAATCCGACATCGAAATCTGCAGTGGGCCTGTGGAACTGGACCAGCTGAATTGGAAATACTTATTCGCTTGCAGTGTCTTCGTTAAGAGGAAGGCCCACGATCGGGGGCTATGCAGCTGCACAACGATAGCCACTCGTGTGTAATCACACTTCATGTCTAACGTTGAATGGGTTGAAGGCGGGAAGTTTCGGGCTATATGTAACCGGTAAGCACCGTAGCAAATTGGTCGGGGCGAGAGGATTTGAACCTCCGACCCCTTCGTCCCGAACGAAGTGCGCTACCAGGCTGCGCTACGCCCCGATTCAGTAATTGCGGTTAACTGAAAAGTCGACCAATCCGTACAAGGCTTCTTTATAGGGGCTGGCAGGGAGTTCAGCCAGTGCCTCTATAGCCAGATCCGCTTCGTGTTGTGCGGACTGCGCAGTGTACGCGATGGCATGGGTGGATTCAATTGCTTCCTGAACCTTGTCGATATTCTCAAGACCATCGTTTTCTATGGCCTCTCGAATGGCTTTTACCTGTGCCGGAGTGCCCACACGCATGGCATAAATAAGGGGCAGGGTGGGTTTGCCCTCTGCCAGGTCATCGCCTATATTCTTGCCGATATCCTCACTGGTAGATCCATAGTCCAGCGCATCGTCAATCAGCTGGAAGGCAGTGCCGAGGTGCATACCGTAGCGCCCCATAGCCTGTTCTATGGTCTCGGGCTGCTTGCCCAGGACCGCACCCAGTTGTGACGAGGCCTCAAACAGCTTGGCTGTCTTGTAGCGGATGACGTCGCGATACAGTGCTTCTGTGGTATCCGGGTCGTGACAGTTCAGTAATTGCAGGACTTCGCCTTCGGCAATGGTGTTGGTGGTGGTAGAGAGGATTTCCATGACGCGCATGCTGCCTACGCTGACCATCATCTCGAACGAACGCGAGTACAGGAAATCGCCAACCAGGACTGCAGCTTCGTTACCCCAGATGGCATTGGCCGTCTGGTTCCCGCGCCGCAGATCGGAAGCGTCGACCACGTCGTCGTGCAGCAGCGTTGCGGTATGGATGAATTCGATGACCGCGGCCAGTTCGATATGATCGTGACCACTGTAGCCGCAGGCACGGGCGGCCAGCAGGACCAGCAACGGCCGCAAGCGCTTGCCGCCACTATTAATAATATAGCGGCCCAGTTCGTCGATCAGCGCGACATCAGAACTGAGGCGCTCCAGAATCAGCTTGTCGACCGCCAGGGATTCGCTGCGGACCAGCGCCCGGATATCCTGGATATCCAGATTATCCCTATGTTTTTTAAGAATTTCCTGCACTGGCTGTGACATGCTGATTAATTCTGAATCCGGCGATATTAGAGCGTTTAGTCTAACCGCGAACCGCGCATGGTACCAGAAAGCAAATGGTTTGACCGAAACCCCCGGAATCTATAGAATTGCGCGTCTTTCGGATGCTGTCAGTTGGAGAATAAGCGATGTATGCAGTTATTGTAACTGGCGGAAAACAATATCGCGTCAGTCAGGGCGACAAGCTTCGTGTCGAGAAGCTGGACGCCGCTGAGGGCGAGAGTGTGGATCTGGATCAGGTCCTGATGGTCGTCGATGGTGACGATATCAAGATCGGCGCACCGGTCCTGGACAGTGGCAAGGTTACCGCTGAAGTGAAGTCACACGGCCGCGGCGACAAGGTGGACATCATCAAATTCCATCGCCGTAAACACCATATGAAACGCCAGGGTCACCGTCAGGCGTATACAGAACTGGAAATCACGGGCATTTCAGCCTGAGTTTGAGGTAAACAGCAATGGCACATAAGAAAGCCGGTGGTAGCACCAGAAACGGACGCGATTCAGAATCCAAACGTCTGGGCGTGAAACGTTACGGCGGGCAGGACGTCCTCGCGGGCAACATTATTGTCCGTCAGCGCGGCACTCATTTTCACCCGGGAGTGAATGTCGGTTGTGGCAGGGATCATACCCTGTTTGCCAAGGCAGACGGTGTTGTGAAGTTTATTACCCGAGGCCCGAAAAACAGAAAATTCGTGGACGTGGTTTCGTCCTGACCGGATCCCGGTCTTGCCGAAAAGCCCCGTCCTGGTACGGGGCTTTTTTATGTCTGGTATATTCACCCACTAACACACGACCCTTTTAGCCCATGAAATTTGTCGATGAAGCTGCAATTGTTGTCAAGGCCGGAGACGGCGGGAACGGTTGCGTCAGTTTCCGGCGTGAAAAGTATATCCCGCTGGGTGGGCCGGACGGTGGTGATGGCGGTGATGGCGGTAGCGTTATACTGCTGGCGGATGCCAACCTGAATACCCTGGCTGATTTCCGCTACGAGCGTAACTTTGCCGCACAACGGGGCGAAAACGGGCGTGGCCGGAACTGTACTGGCGGTAAGGGTGATGACCGGCTTATCCGCGTGCCGGTGGGTACGCTGGTATACGAAGAAGATACTGACGAATTGATGGGTGACCTGGTGGAAGAGGGTCAGCAGCTGGTGGTAGCACGCGGAGGTTTTCACGGACTCGGCAACCTGCGCTATAAAAGCTCCACCAACCGTTCGCCACGTCAGTCCAAACCGGGGACGCGTGGTGAACAGCGTTCGTTAAGGCTGGAGCTGAAGTTGCTGGCGGATGTCGGCCTGCTGGGAAAGCCCAATGCGGGCAAGTCGACGTTGATCAGGGCAATCTCTTCGGCAAAACCAAAAGTGGCGGATTATCCGTTCACTACCCTGTACCCGAATCTTGGCGTGGTCCGGGTCGAGGCGCACCGCAGTTTTGTGGTCGCCGATATCCCCGGTTTGATCGAAGGTGCGGCAGAAGGCGCAGGCCTGGGAGTACAGTTTCTCAAACATTTGTCGCGCACCGGTTTTCTGTTGCACCTGGTCGATGTGGCGCCGATGGATGGCAGTGACCCGGTGCAGGATGTCAAAACGATTGCGCATGAACTGGAAAAGTTCAGTACCGCGTTGGGCGGGCGCGAACGCTGGCTGGTGCTTAACAAAACAGATTTGCTGCCGGATGATGAGCGCGAAGCGCGTTGCCAGGACATTGTGCAGCGCCTGGACTGGCAGGGGCCGGTGTTTGCCACGGCAGCGGTTTCAAAACAGGGTACACAGGCGCTGGTGTTTGCAATAATGGAAGCTATAGAAAGTCGGCGACAGGCTGCTACTGAACTGTCATGAGCGATAGAAAGCAAAGACCGGAGGTGGGCAAGGCAAAACGCTGGGTTATCAAGGTTGGCAGTGCTTTGCTGACCGATAATGGCCGCGGTCTCGACAGGGTGGCTATCCACGCCTGGACGGAGCAGATAGCTGCCTTGCGCCAGCGCGGCCGTGAACTGGTGCTGGTATCTTCAGGGGCTGTCGCGGAAGGTATGAGCCGGCTGGGCTGGGAGCGTCGGCCGCATGAGCTGGTGTCCCTGCAAGCGGCTGCTGCCGTTGGTCAAATGGGCCTGGTCGAAGCTTACGAGTCAAACTTCCAGGCCCACGGTTTGCACACCGCGCAGATATTGTTGACGCACGATGACCTGGTTAACCGTACACGCTATCTGAATGCGCGCAGCGCGCTGCGAAAACTCCTGGATCTTGGCGTCATTCCGGTCGTGAACGAAAATGACACGGTTGCCTGTGACGAGCTGCGCTTTGGTGATAACGATACCCTGGCGGCATTGGTGGCAAACCTGGTAGAAGCTGATCTGCTGGTGATCCTGACCGATCAGAAGGGCGTTTATGATAGCGACCCGCGTCATAGCGATAATGCCCGGTTAATCGAGGATGCTGCGGCCGGTGATGCCGGCTTGCTGGAAGCGGCCAGCACTGCAAGCAGCAGCGGCCTGGGGCGGGGTGGCATGGCTACCAAGGTCAGGGCCGCCGAGCTTGCAGCACGTTCCGGTACGGTGACATGGATTGCCTCCGGACGTGAGGAAAAGGTGCTGGAAAAAATGGCAGCCGGCGAGCAGCTGGGCACGCTGATCCACCCGGCCAGTGATCCACTGACATCACGCAAACAGTGGCTGGCGGGACAATTGCAAGCCAGGGGCAGACTGTATCTGGACGCCGGGGCTGTACAAGTCTTGCGCCAGTCCGGGTCCAGTCTGTTACCCGTCGGCGTTACAGAAGTGAAAGGCGAATTTCAACGTGGTGATCTGGTCAGCTGTCACGACGCCGCAGGTGTGGCTGTCGCGCGCGGTCTGGTAAATTACCCTGCCGAAGAGGCGCGCAGCATCATCGGTCATACGAGCGCAAGAATTGAGCAACTGCTGGGCTATGTGGACGAACCGGAATTGATTCACCGCGACAACCTGGTGTTGCTGTGAGCGACGCGTGGACACAAAAAAGCCGGTCAGGGACCGGCTTTCTCGGGAACCAGGGAGTTGTTCGTGATCAGCTTTGCAGTGCGCGCACGTGTTGACCAAGGCGACTTTTATGACGAGCTGCCTTGTTCTTGTGAATCAGTCCCTTGCCAACAGATTTATCGATCACCGGAACAGCCTTCCGGTAAGCCGACTGGGCAGCATCCGCATCGCCTGCGGCAACCGCTTTAACAACATTCTTGATATGTGTGCGCAGCGCAGAACGCTGGCCGGCATTGCGCTGACGGCGGTTTTCCGCCTGACGGGCGCGTTTACGTGCTTGAGCCGAGTTTGCCAAAATGGTGCTCCTGTTCCTGATTCCAAAGAGCCGGCTACTATACGGATTTTCCATGGAATTGTCTATGCAGCCTGATTTCGTGCGCGTGTCCGTAAATTGGCGCCGATGCCGCTGAAATGACTCGCAAACTCGTCAAAAGTACCCTCACCGTGGGTTCTATGACCTTGATTTCAAGGATTTTAGGGCTGGCGCGCGATATGGTGTTCGCGCGCTTCGGCATCGATGCGGGCATGGACGCCTTTTTTGTCGCCTTCAAGATTCCCAACTTTATGCGTCGCCTGTTTGCCGAAGGGGCGTTTGCACAGGCTTTTGTCCCGGTGCTCAGCGAGTACAAGGCGCAGCGCGAGCAGGCTGAGGTCAAGGCACTGGTCGATCGTGTAGCCGGTACCCTGGCGGGGGTGCTTGGCTTGCTGGTACTGGTCTGCGTTCTCGCCAGCCCGGCGGTGGTGCTGCTGTTCGCGCCGGGGTTCTGGAGCGACCCGCTGAAATTCGACCTGACGGCTTACATGCTGCGTTTCACTTTTCCTTACCTGTTGTTTATGGCGCTGGTGGCGTTTGCCGCGGGGATTCTTAACAGCTATGGGCGATTCGCAGCCGCTGCATTTGCGCCAGTGTGGCTGAACGTGGTGTTGATTGGTGTCGCGCTGCTGGTGGCTCCCGGCCTTGAACATCCTGTCATGGCACTGTCCTGGGGTGTACTGGCAGCCGGTTTTGTACAGTTGGCATTTCTCCTGCCAGCGCTGCGCCGTATACACCTGTTGCCGAGGCCGCGCTGGCGTCCAAAAGATCCAGGCGTGCGCAAAATCATGAAGCTGATGGTGCCTGGCATCATAGGTTCTTCGGTGTCGCAGATTAACCTGCTGTTCGATACGCTGCTGGCTTCCTTCCTGATTACCGGCAGCGTTAGCTGGCTTTATTATGCCGACCGGCTGGTCGAGTTCCCGCTGGGAATTTTCGGCATTGCCCTGGCTACCGTGATTCTTCCGGTACTTTCCCGAGCGCACTCAAACGGTTCTGCAGAGTCATTTTCCCATACCGTCGATGCCGGTCTGCGCTGGGTGCTGATTATAGGACTGCCGGCCGCCGCAGGACTGATTATTCTATCCAGACCGGCGGTGTCGACGCTATTCCAGTATGGGGATTTCCGGCAGCAGGATGTGGATATGGCAGGCCTTGCACTGGTGGCTTACGGGCTCGGTCTACCCGGCTTCATGCTGGTCAAGGTACTCGCACCGGCTTTTTTTGCACGCCAGGATACCCGCACCCCGGTGAAAATCGCAGTCCGCGCCATGCTCTCCAACATGGTGATGAATGTCCTGTTCGTGGTACCGCTGGTTTTGTTGAAAGTCCCTGGTGCGCATGCCGGACTGGCGCTGGCGACAGCGCTGGCCAGCTATATCAACGCCGGCCTGTTATATCGTCAGCTGTGTCGGGATGACGTATTTCAGCCAAAACCCGGCTGGCCTCGCCTGCTGGGGCAGCTGTTGTTTGGTATCAGCGTCATGGTTGCCGTAGTGGGCTGGGGTGCACCTGACGCGGAACTCTGGGCTGGCCTGTCCGGCGCGCAGCGTGGTGTGCAGATCAGTCTCTGGATAGCAGCCGGAGTGGCGAGCTACCTGCTGGCCCTGAGAGTGGCGGGGATGCGCTTGTCCATATTGTGGTCGCCGGCTGATAAATCCGGGGGGACATTATGACACCGCTGCTAACTTCATTATAATCCTGTGTTTTCGCCAGTGCCCGTCCGATGCGACTGATACGAGGATTCCACAATCTGCATCCCGGCCACCAGGGCGGGGCGGTGACCATTGGCAATTTTGATGGACTGCACCGGGGTCATCAGGCGGTGCTGCGTCAACTGCACCGGCACGCGGCCCGGCACCGGCTGGTGACCACAGTAATGACGTTCGAGCCGACGGCGCAGGAATATTTTTCACCCCAGACAGCACCGGCGCGTTTGCAGCGACTGCGTGAAAAACTGGCCATGCTGCAGGGACTGGAAGTAGACCAGGTGCTCTGTTTGCGTTTTGATCGGAAACTGTCTGAACTCAGCGCGGAGCGCTTTGTTCGGCAGATCCTGGTAGACGGTCTGGATGTACGTTACCTGGTGATAGGTGACGATTTTCGTTTTGGCAAGGATCGTACCGGCGATTTTACCCTTTTACAGGAAGCGGGCAGGCAGCACGGGTTCGAAGTGGTAAGTACCGGAACCTTTCTGGAAGGTGAGGACCGGGTTAGCAGCACGCTGGTCCGACAGTCGCTGGCCGCAGGTGCGCTGGATATGGCAGAGCGGTTGCTGGGACGGCCTTACCGGATTTGCGGGCGGGTGGCTGCGGGGCAGAAACGTGGTCGTACTATAGGTTTCCCAACCGCGAATATACATTTGCACCGGGTTGTTTCTCCGCTGAACGGCGTGTTTTCGGTGCGTGTGCATGGCTTGGGCGCAGCAGCTCTAAACGGCGTTGCCAATATTGGTACACGGCCGACGGTTGATGGCAGTTATCGGGTGCTGGAAGTACACCTGTTCGATTTTGAGTCCGATATCTATGGCCGGCATCTGGATGTTGAGTTTTGTAACAAGCTTCGCGACGAAATTAAATTTGAATCGTTCGAGGCATTAAGGGAGCAGATTGTCGCTGATGCCGAGCAGGCGCGGCGGTTTTTCAGTTAGCGAGCGAGTGAGTGCGAGTGAGTAACTATAAAGATACCCTGAATCTACCCGGAACAAAGTTTCCGATGAAGGCTAATCTCGCTAATAGGGAGCCTGAAACGCTTAAATACTGGGACGAAATCGGTCTGTACGCAAAGATGCGCGAGCTCGGGCAGGACCGGCCCAGGTTCACCTTACATGATGGACCGCCCTATGCTAACGGCGATATTCATATAGGCCATGCTGTCAACAAGATTCTCAAGGACATTATCGTTAAAAGTAAAACCCTGAGTGGTTTTGATGCGCCCTATATTCCGGGCTGGGATTGCCATGGTCTGCCTATCGAGCTCAATGTGGAAAAAAAATTCGGCAAGGTAGGGCAGAAAATCGATGCTGCGACTTTTCGTTCAAAGTGCCGGGAGTACGCGCGCAAACAGGTGGACGGTCAGCGCGAGGATTTTATCCGGCTGGGTGTTACGGGAGACTGGGAGCATCCCTACCTCACCATGGACTACCGTTTTGAAGCCGATATTATTCGTGCGCTGGGACGCATACACGCCAACGGACATTTAACCAAAGGCTACAAACCCGTTCACTGGTGCACCGACTGTGGTTCGGCGCTGGCTGAGGCAGAAGTGGAGTACGAGGACAAATCGTCGCCGGCCATCGATGTGCGTTTCCGGGTGCTCGACGAGGAAACGCTGCTGGCGCGTTGCCATCATGCCGACGGCCATAAAGGAGACGGGCCTTTGTCTGTGGTTATCTGGACCACGACGCCCTGGACCCTGCCGGCTAACCGGGCAGTATCGCTCAATCCTGAACTTGAATATGCAGTGGTACAGGCTGATTTGGGGCGCGGGCCTGAACGCCTGGTGCTGGCCGAAGCGCTGCTGAAAGACGCGATGCTGCGCTATGACTGCGAGCACTACCAGGTGGTTGCCTATTGCAAGGGCGAGCAGCTGGAACACCTTTTACTGCAGCACCCGTTTTATACCCGCGAAGTGCCGGTGATCCTGGGTGATCATGTCACCACGGAAGCCGGTACCGGTGCCGTGCATACCGCGCCCGGACACGGTCAGGATGATTATGTTGTGGGGCAGCGTTATGGCCTCGCAGTTGATAACCCCGTCGGCTCGAACGGTGTATTTGTGGAAGGCACGGAATTTTTTGCCGGCAAGCACGTGTTCGCGGCCAATGATGATGTAATCGATGTGTTGAAAGCAAAAGGTACGCTGGTACACATTCAGGCCTTGCGGCACAGCTACCCACATTGCTGGCGGCATAAGACCCCGATTATCTTCCGTGCCACACCGCAGTGGTTTATCAGCATGGATCACAAGGGTCTGCGCAGTTCTGCGCTGACTGCCATCAGGGATGTGCAGTGGGTGCCGGACTGGGGGCAGGCGCGCATTGAGGGCATGGTCGAGGGCCGGCCCGACTGGTGTGTTTCCAGGCAGCGTACCTGGGGTGCACCCATGGCGCTGTTCATACATCGGCAGACGGGCGAATTGCACCCTGATACCGCGCGCCTGATCGAAGAGATTGCGCTGCGCGTGGAACGTCACGGGATCGATGCCTGGTTCGAACTGGATACACAGGCTCTGCTGGGGAACCAAGCGGATCAATACGAAAAAGTAAGCGATACCCTGGACGTCTGGTTCGACTCCGGTACGACACACCAGTGTGTACTGAAACGCCGCGAAGAGCTGGACTTTCCTGCGGACCTGTATCTGGAAGGTTCCGACCAGCACCGCGGCTGGTTCCAGTCTTCCCTGCTGACTTCTGTTGCCATGCACGGCAAAGCGCCTTATCGCCAGGTGTTGACACACGGCTTTACCGTCGATGCGCAGGGACAGAAAATGTCCAAGTCAAAGGGCAACGTGGTAGCGCCACAAAAAGTGGTCAACAGTCTTGGTGCTGACATCCTGCGGCTGTGGGTAGCGGCGACCGACTACCGCAACGAAATCACGGTTTCTGATGAGATCCTTAATCGCACCGCGGACGCCTACCGGCGTATGCGCAATACCTCACGCTTCCTGCTGGCGAACCTGGCGGGCTTCGATCCGGTGGAAAATGCACTGGCGCCGGAAGGCATGGTTATGCTGGACCGCTGGGTAGTGGAGCGCGCGCGTCAGCTGCAGGCCGACGTGGTTGCGGCCTACGAGGCTTACGAGTTCCATCATATCTACCAGAAGGTACATAACTTCTGTGCCAACGACCTCGGTGGTTTCTACCTGGACGTGATCAAGGACCGCCAGTACACCACACGGGCTGACAGTGCTGCTCGCCGTTCCACCCAGACCGCGATGTACCTGATAGCAGAAGCACTGGTGCGCTGGCTGGCGCCCATCCTGAGTTTTACCGCCGAGGAGATCTGGCGCAACCTTCCGGGTGACCGGGAGGAGTCGGTGTTCCTGGAAACCTGGTTTGAGCTGCCGGAGATGTTTCTGCCCGGGGAAAAGGCCACTACGGAATTCGGCATGGACTACTGGCAGGATGTGCTGGTGGTACGTGACGCGGTCAAGAAGGAAATCGAGAAGGTGCGCGTGGCCGGTGATATCGGTTCTCCGCTGGATGCAGAGATCGATCTTTACTGTGACACCGTTTGGTTGGAAAAGCTGTCCCGCCTGGAGGATGAACTGCGTTTTGTGCTGATTACCTCGTATGCGCGTCTGCATCCACTCGATGAACAGCCGGCTGATGCAATCGATACAGACATCGGCGGCGATCGCATGGGTATCCGCGTAACCCCGTGTACGCACGCCAAGTGTGTGCGCTGCTGGCACCACAGGGAGGACGTCGGTTCCGTTGACGCGCACCCGGAACTTTGTGGCCGCTGTGTCGAAAACATCGATGGTGATGGCGAGCGACGCAAGTATGCCTGAAGCAGGGGGCAGCCCCCGTTTTTTGATGGGTAAATGGCTGGGCCTGTCCGTCGTGGTGATTGTGCTTGATCAACTCACCAAATATCTGGCTGAGGCAAAACTTGTCTACGCAGAGCCGCTTGCGGTCGTCCCGTCGTTCAATCTGACCTTGCTGTACAACCGCGGCGCAGCATTCAGTTTTCTGAGTGACGCAGCCGGTTGGCAACGCTGGTTTTTCGTGACGATATCCCTGTCAGCCTCGGTATTTATTGTATTCTGGTTACGCAAGCTCGGGCCGCAACAACGGTTACTGGCACTGGCGCTGTCACTGGTACTTGGCGGTGCAGTCGGAAACCTGGTCGACAGGCTGGTGCTCGGCCACGTGGTCGACTTCATCCAGGTCTACTACCGTGATTTCTACTGGCCTGCCTTTAATGTTGCCGATTCGGCAATTACCGTGGGCGCGGTATTACTGGTCTGGGATGCCCTGTTCGTAAGGCCAAAGGATTCCTGACGTGCAGATCGGTATGGGTTCCGGGGTGACCATGCATTTTTCCCTGAGACTGGCGGATGGCATGCTGGTGGAGAGCAGCTTTGACGATGAACCGATCAGCTTCGTGCTGGGTGACGGCACTCTGGACAGGGGGCTGGAGCTGGCCCTGCTCGGACTCGCAGCGGGTGACAGGCAAACACTTACGCTGATGCCCGGACAGGCCTATGGCATGCGCGATGAAGCTGCGCTGCAATGGGTCCGGAAATCTATGTTTCCCGAAGGTATGTTGCTGGAGCCGGGCCACATCGTGGGCTTTTCCGGTGAGGATGGCGAGGATGTAGCCGGGGCAATCATCGAGATCGGGGATGACGATGTACAGGTGGATTTTAATCACCCGCTTGCCGGTCGGGAGATCGAGTTTGAAGTTCATATTCTGGCTGTTGAAAATCCACCAGCCGGGTAGGGCTGAATCTAGTGGCCAGCGCGTATAATCCCCGGGTACTACGTTAGGCAGGTTAATTTATGGATATCATTGTGGCGAACCCGCGCGGCTTTTGCGCCGGTGTTGATCGCGCTATTGAAATCGTGGACAGGGCCCTGGAAATGTTCGGCGCGCCTATCTACGTGCGCCATGAAGTGGTTCACAATCGCTATGTTGTAAAGAATCTGCGTGACAGGGGCGCGGTATTTGTCGATCAGCTGGGCGAGGTGCCGGATGATGGAACGGTTATTTTCAGTGCGCACGGTGTGTCGCAGGCGGTGCGCGCGGAAGCTGACCAGCGTGGCCTGAAGGTATTCGATGCGACCTGCCCGCTGGTGACCAAGGTGCATCTGGAAGTTGTACGTTTCAGCCAGGAGGGCAGGGAATGTGTGCTGATCGGGCACCAGGGCCATCCTGAGGTCGAGGGTACAATGGGCCAATATGATGCATCGACCGGCGGAGGCATGTACCTGGTTGAGACAGTAGGGGATGTGCACAATCTGAAGGTCAATGCTCCTGAGCGACTGAGCTATGTTACCCAAACCACCTTATCGGTGGATGACACCGCCCGTGTCATCGATGCGCTGCGCACGCGCTTTCCAGCGATCCAGGGACCGCGCAAGGATGATATCTGTTACGCAACCCAGAACCGCCAGGATGCAGTCAGAGAGTTGGCTGGCAAGGTGGATGTGCTGCTGGTCGTGGGGTCGCCCAACAGTTCAAATTCGAACCGCTTGCGGGAGTTGGCGGAGCAGCGCGGAGTTGTTTCGTACCTGGTGGATGATCCCGCCCAGATAGAGCGTGGATGGCTGAATGGTTGTTCCTGTGTCGGTATCACAGCAGGCGCTTCTGCACCTGAAGTGCTGGTACAACAGGTTATAGCGCAGGTGCGAGCCTGGGGAGCGGTTAGTGTTGATGAACAGACTGGTCGTGTGGAACACGTGGCTTTTACGCTGCCTCGCGAGTTGAGGCCCGGTTCGTAGTTCTGGCAGCCGGCTATCGCCAGCACTCGGCTACCGGCGGTTGTGGTTAGTCCGCCGGTAACAGCAGGCGGGTATCGGAGGCACGTGAGACGATGTCTGTGACGACCTCAAGACTGACTGTCTCTGACCCGCTCCGCTCCTCCCACTCAACATGGATTTGGGTCTCGGTAAGTTGTTCGTCCGCACTGAATGATACCGTCGAGTTGTACAGTGTACCGCCACGCAGGGCCTGCAAGGGTGGGTCAGGGATAAGGTCGGGGGCAATCATCTGTCTGGCTGACACTATTTCGAGATATTCCGTGCCCAGCAAATATGCGTTACTGGTTGCGTGAAGTTTCGCCGAGGAAGACCAGAGACGTGCCTGTAACTGTCCGAGACCCAGCAAACCAATACTGAGAACGAGTAGTGTGATCAATGCTTCGATCAGACTGATCCCGTGTGAGTGCTTGTTCACTGCTAGAAATCCTTCCAGGTGCCCGGCACCTGTACACTGCGCAGGATCGGGAAATCGAGCCGGGTCTGCCGGTTATCCGCAACCTGTATATTATTGAGTTGCATTCTCGAGTCTGCGATGTTCAGGCTGCCGTTTACAACCAGTGAGCCAATGATCGACACGTTGTAGCTGGCGACGGGATCGGGGCAGCTCGTATCGATATATACAATTCCGTAAATAGTGGTCCCGGGAGAAAAGACCGGGCAGCCTGCCTCTGCCGGGAAGTACACTACCACCGGGTAAGTTGCATTGCCCAGGTCACTGTTCCAGGTGTGCGATCCCGGCCTCGACGCCTGCGCTACCCGGTAGCGTTGGTCCTGTTCAGGAAGGAATTTATCCTGTTCTGCGAGCAGCACGAACTCTTCCCTGCTGACCGAAAAGACTAGCGGCCATAACCCGTTAGCCATATTTATGCTGTCCAGCGAACCGTTATGGATATCCATAGATTCAGGCAGTGAGCATGCTCGCTCAGCATCAGACCACATTGAAATACCAGCTTGTTCGGTGTCTGCGTCCTTTGGACGTATATCGATGGCTTGGGGAAAACCGGTCGGACAGCCGCTAACTACCAGAGGCGGTAGCGACTCCGCCAGGGGTGTCAGTACCGAGAGCAGGCGTACGTACTGGCTGATGCGCGCCAGAATATTCGAGCCATCATTTCTACGGGCTGTCGCCTGTACTGAAATCATTCGGTCAAAATTTATTGCCCGGCTGAACACCAGGTCTATGCTGATATCAGGCTGGGCCGCTTCCAACGTTATTCGACTGCTTTCTGAGTTGTTGTTCCCGGCGCTCCAGGACAGGTTCGCGACGCTGCTGTTCAGGTAAGTAATCCCTCGGGCCAGTCCGGATTCTGCCTGCAGTGACAGCTTGGTATTCCAGTTTTCGTTGTTTGAAATGCGCTGTTCGACCAGCTGTGTGCGTGCGACAGCCAGTGTGATGACAGTAATTGACATTGTCAGTACCAGTGTGATCAGCAAGGTCGCAGCACCCTGTTGCTGCACTCGCCAGTGCGGGCTAGTTTGCATCGCGTTCTCCTTCCCTGATCAGGTCATTTCGAATCCGCACCCAGTGGGTGAGGGTAATACCCGAATCCGGTTTGTTACTGAGCTGGCCATCAACCCGGATTTCAATACCGCCTTGTATCAGTTGCGAGGACTCAGGGGTACAGTCGCTGTTGTTCTCGGTCAGGTTAAGGCATTGCGATCGCCGTTCGAAGCGCAGCTGCGTGATTTCAATATTCGGATCATTAACTGTTTGCCAGTAGCCACTCTGGCAATCGAATCCGCTACCGCCAAAGCGCGACTGTATCCGCGCATCATTCAGTCTGAATCCAAATTGCTCGACATTATCGTCGTCTATCGGGCCGGTGCAGCCGGAGTCATTACAGCGGCCGACACCAACAAGGCCGTCCTTATCCAGGTCGTAGGAAAACAGGATGCAGGAGCCCGGGTTTTCCTCGCCATAAGACTGGACTCGTACCTGGTTAGTCGGGTTCTGGAATGGATTGCCGGAGGGCGCCAGCCGGTTGGGAGAGAAGGACCAGTAACCGGCACGCTTTAGATCGCTGCTGATCAGGTGCATCAGGCCACGCAGCTGTTGATGAAGGTGCGCCTGCTGCAGTTGTTGCGAACTGTGGTTTGCAGTTGCGCTGTATACCGTTATAACGGAAGACAGGGCTATCAGGGCAATCACGCTGGCAATCATCAATTCGGTCAGCGTCATACCACGCTGCAGGTAGTGGCGTTTCAACATGACGGGTATCGAGGATTGTCGATCGCGCAGATTCTTATTCTGCCAAGCGGGCTTACAACAATGCGCAACTCACCTGCCTCATTATTCAACGAGAACGAGTCGGCGCTGGCCGTTCCACGTAGGGGTGAAAAACGGATACTGCGCGAGGTGCCGGAACCGTTTGTGCTCAGCTGGACAGTGGGAAACTCTGACGACAGTTGACGGTGAACCAGGTTCTGGTTGCCATCCTGTGTATTGCAAACTGCTGTTCCGGGGCCGGTAGCATCGCAGTCACAGTTCTCGCTGTCACTCCAGCCGTAACACCATTTTCCAGGGTTAACGGACAGCGAAAAATATACGGGCTGTTGGTACGTAAGGGCGTGGTTTCGCGCGAATTGCAGTTGCTGTGCCAGGGCTTCGCCTGCGGAACGCAGCCTCGCATTGTCAACGAAGCGTCCCATCGCCGGCACTGCCAGACCGGCCAGTACAGCAGCCAGCGCCAGTGTCACCAGCAATTCAATAAGCGTAAAACCGGAATGCCTTGCATCTTCCATGATCAGGCTCCAGTGCAACTTGTTCCATGTTGTCGTGCCGAGTATAGTCGGAATCTCCAAAGGTTCAAGGATGAACTGAAAGAGCGAAAGGAGTTGCGTCATGGATAGACCCAACACGCCGGGTTTCTCATTACTCGAACTACTGATCACGCTGGCCATTGTTGCGATTCTCGCCACTATTACCGTTCCTTCCTACACCGGGCTGGTTGCCAAATCGCGTCGCGGCGATGCCATGGCTGCGCTGGCACTGGTGCAGCTTGCGCAGGAACGCTGGCGCGCTGCTAACCGGGCTTATAACCAGGATCTCGGTGAGCTGGGCTGGGTTACCGCTAAGTCACCCGATGGATATTACGCGTTGCATATTATCGCCGCGGATGCGACAGATTTCCTTGCGGTTGCACAGCCGACGGGTGTGCAACAGTCGGATCGTTGCGGAAGTTATGCACTTGACCCGAATGGTCCGGTGTACAGCGGCGGCTACGCAGGCGTGGAGTGCTGGAAGCGCTAGAGGCTCAAACTATCCAGAGTTAAAACGATGACTGACTGTGTGGTCATCGGTGCCGGCCTGATCGGCATGCTGAGTGCCTACGAGCTGGCGAATGCCGGTATGCAGGTGACGGTGCTGGAACGGGGTCAGCCTGCGCGTGAATCGTCCTGGGCGGGTGGCGGGATACTCTCACCGCTTTATCCCTGGCGCTACCCGGACCCTGTCAATGAACTGGCGAGCTGGAGCCAGCGCGTCTATCCGGACTTGTGCCGGCAGCTTGAAGAAAGCTCGGGTATCGATCCGCAATGGACCCGTTCCGGTTTGATGATTGTGGATATCAATGACCGGCAGTCCGTTCAGCAGTGGATGGAGCGCTTTGGGGCAACGCTGGAATGGCTTGACGGCACTGACGCGCACAACATAGAGCCCGGACTCGGACGGGTCCCGGAAACGGTCGCCTGGTTGCCTGAAGTAGCGCAGGTGCGCAACCCGCGCCTTGCGCAGGCACTGCGTGCAGCGCTGGTGAACATGGGTGTTGAAATCCGACCGGACTGCCCGGCTCAGGGCTGGATAATCGAGGCCAACCGTATCAAGGCGGTACGCACACCTGTGGGCGAGGTGGGCGCTGACTGCTTTGTCGTCGCCAGTGGCGCCTGGAGCACGGAATTGCTGCAATCGACCGGTATCAATCTGCCCGTCGAGCCGGTACGTGGCCAGATGATTCTGTACCAGGGGCCGCCCGGGCTGGTCACGCCTATTACATTATATAGGGGGCGCTACGTGATTCCGCGCCGGGACGGCCGTGTGCTGGTCGGCAGTACGCTGGAATATGTCGGATTTGATAAACGCACCACGCAGCAGGGACTGGATGATCTCAGGCAATCTGCCATTGAGCTGATCCCTGCTCTGGCAGCGTTACCGATTGAGAAACAGTGGGCGGGGTTGCGGCCGGGAAGTCCTGACGGCATACCACTGGTGGGACCGCACCCGGGTATCGACAATCTCTTTATCAATACCGGCCATTTCCGTAATGGCGTAGTAATGGGTCCGGCAACCGCCAGGATACTGGCGGATCATGTGCTCGAGCGTTCTGCGACCCTTGAACAGAATTTCTATCTCCCTGAAAAAACAGTAGATATAAATGCCATTTAAGCGATCTGGACTTTGTCTAAATCGCCGGCGTATACTTGGTCGATGAGCGATTCGGTACCATTTGCTGTCCTTGGGGACGATGAAGCCGCCAAGCGGTTGCGCGAATACGATATTCTGCCCACACAGCAGCGTGTGCAGATCGCCCGGGTACTGTTGACAGGCGATCAGCATCTGAGTGCCGATCAGGTGCTGGAGCTGGTCGAAGCGACAGGCAGCAAAGTCTCCAAAGCGACCGTCTACAACACACTGGGACTGTTTGCCGGCAAGGGCATTCTGCGCGAGCTAAACGTCGATCCCAACCGTGTTTTTTACGACACCAATAACAGCGTGCATCACCATTTCTATAACATCGACAGTGGCGAGCTGTCTGATATCGATCCCGGCCAGATTCCTGTCGAGCAACTGCCGGATGCGCCTGAAGGCAGCGTAGTGGATGGTGTAGAGGTCATTATTCGTATCCGCAATCAGTCCGTTCCGGGCATCTAGAAATCTCTGGCATTCTCTTTGGCGCGCAGTAAAATGCCAACAAATTCATAGCTAAAGTTTCAGATTTTTCCTGCAGTGGTGCCGGAAGGAGACAGGTATGGCCGTCGGCGGTTATATGAGCGGGATTTTTGGCAGTTCGCCTGTCAAACCCATGCAGCAACACATGGCCAAGGTTCTGGCCTGTGTGTCAGAACTTATCCCGCTCTTTGACGCTGTTATCCGCGAAGACTGGGACAGTGTTGCCACATCCCAGCAGAAAATTTCCGCAATGGAAAAAGAAGCGGATGTGCTGAAGAAAGAACTGCGCCTGCAGTTGCCCAAAGGCCTTTTCATGCCGGTATCGCGCCAGGACCTGCTGGAAGTGCTGACCATGCAGGACAAGATAGCCAACCGGGCCAAGGATATCGCCGGTGTTATTCTGGGACGGCATATGATGCTTCCCGCTGTAATCCACGATAGCTATAAAAAATATGTACGCCGTTGCGTGGATGCCTGTGAACAGGCCAATCGTGCCATTAACGAACTCGATGAACTGGTGGGTACCGGCTTCAGCGGCCAGGAAATCAAACTGGTCGTTGAAATGATTCAAAAACTCGATGCAATCGAGAGTGATACAGATACCTGGCAGGCGGATATACGTCTGCAGTTGTTTGCAGTTGAAAAAGAGTTACCACCGGTTGACGTTATATTCCTGTACGAGATTATTGAGTGGACAGGTGATGTCGCTGACCGCGCCCAGCGTGTCGGCAGCCGCTTGCAATTGATGTTGGCGCGTTAGCCGCGTAGGACGCATGGATATTATTGTCACCTACGGTGCGGTATTCCTTATTCTGGCTGGTGTATTTGGCCTGTTCATGGCCTGGGGTATTGGCGCCAATGATGTAGCCAATGCCATGGCGACGTCTGTGGGATCCAGGGCGTTGACTATCAAACAGGCGGTTCTCATTGCCGCGGTATTCGAGTTCGCCGGTGCCTTTCTGGCCGGTGGCCAGGTTACCAAGACAATTCGTAAAGGTATCGTTGATGCAGACCTGCTGGCTGCATCGCCCGAGCTGTTGATCTACGGCATGCTGGCTTCATTGCTGGCGGCGGGAGTATGGCTGCTGATTGCCTCGAAAAACGGCTGGCCGGTTTCGACAACCCATTCTATCGTCGGTGCCCTAGTCGGGTTCGCCATGGTGGGTATCGGCATGGATGCGGTCAAGTGGGGAAAGGTGGCCTACATCGTGGCAAGCTGGGTCGTGTCCCCGTTGCTGGCAGGATTTATATCGTACACTCTGTTTCGCAGCGTACAGAACCTTATTCTCAATACTGATGATCCGTTCAACAGGGCAAAGAAATACGTCCCCTATTACATGTTCCTGGTTGGTTTCATCATTGCACTGGTTACCTTTCTGAAGGGCCTGAAACACATAGGTCTGGAAAACAGTATCCTTGAGAACTACGCTTACGCCTTGCTTGTGGGCACGGGGTTGATGCTGGCAGGTAAATACTTTGTAAGCAGAATCAAACTCGATCCCTCGGCAGACAAGGACTTCCATTATGCCAACGTGGAGCGTGTCTTCGGTGTGTTAATGATTGTCACTGCCTGCGCCATGGCATTTGCACACGGATCAAACGATGTGGCGAATGCCATTGGCCCGGTTGCAGCGGTTGTGAGTATCGTTAATAGTGGTGGTGAGGTCGCGGCGAAGTCGGCGCTGCCAGTCTGGGTATTAATGCTCGGCGGTATGGGTATCGTTCTTGGTCTGGTGATGTACGGAAAGCGAGTTATTGCGACCGTTGGTAACAGCATCACGGAACTTACACCGAGTCGTGGGTTTGCGGCAACGCTCGCTGCTGCTGCTACAGTCGTTCTGGCCTCTGGAACCGGCCTGCCGATTTCAACCACACATACACTGGTAGGTGCAGTGCTTGGCGTAGGTCTGGCACGCGGTATGGAAGCACTGAACCTTACAGTGGTGCGCAATATCTTCATGTCCTGGATCGTAACACTGCCGGCAGGCGGCCTGCTGTCTATCCTGTTCTTCTTTACTCTCAAGGGTATTTTCAGCTAGCCGGGTAGCTGCGGGGTGTAAATTCTGCAAATTCCCGGTAACATGCGCCTTCCCCGCAGCACACCCTTGCGGCGGCCAAAGTGGCCGAACAGAAGTTAAATGCCGGAGTAGCTCAGTCGGTAGAGCAGCTCACTCGTAATGAGAAGGTCGGGGGTTCAATTCCTCTCTCCGGCACCAATCGTTCCTGACTCCCCGCTCGCTAGTCAAAGCGCATCGAGAGATCGATGGCGTGTACATCCTTGGTCAGGGCCCCCACTGATATATAGTCCACGCCGGTTTCGGCATAGGTGCGAATATTGCCAAGTGTGATCCCGCCGGATGCTTCCAGTTCTGCGGCGCTATTGGTAACTGTTACTGCCGCTCTAATTTCTTCAACGCTGAAGTTGTCGAGCAGGATACGGTCAGCGCCGGCCTGCAGGGCCTGTTGCAGTTCTTCCTGATTCTCTACTTCAACTTCAACCGGTAGCTCCTTCCCCATGGTACGGGCAGTCTTTACTGCTTCAGCAATGGAGCCTGCTGCCATGATGTGATTCTCCTTGATGAGAAAGGCATCGTACAAACCCATCCGGTGATTGTGGCAACCACCGCAGCGGACGGCGTACTTCTGTGCGCGACGCAGGCCGGGAATGGTCTTTCGGGTATCGAGAATCCGGGTATTCAGACCGTCGACCTGCCTGGAATATTTATGCGCAATCGTTGCCGTACCGGACAGTGTCTGCAGGAAGTTCAGTGCAGTGCGTTCACCGCTTAACAGACCGCGTGCCGGCCCCTTAAGTGTGCATACGACCTGGTGCGGTTTAACGGGATCACCATCGGCGCTATACCAGCTTACATCGATACTGGCATCCAGGTGCCTGAACACGGCATCGAACCAGTTGCGTCCGCAGAGTATTGCCGAATCTGAGGTATACACGCTCGCTTTCCAGATCTGACCCTGCGGAACGAGCTGAGCAGTGATGTCGCCGCTGCCCAGGTCTTCTTCCAGGGCATTGCGGATGTCGTGTTCAATCTGTGTTTCCAGTGCTTCGAGAAGCATCTATTCAGAGAGTTCCAGCAGCTCGATTTCGAAAATCAGTGTGGCATTGGGCGGAATAACGCCGCCTGCGCCATTTTCACCGTAACCAAGTTCCGGCGGTATGGTCAGCTTGCGAACGCCGCCAACCTGCATGCCGACCACCCCCTCGTCCCAGCCAGGTATGACATAGCCACAATCGATGGGAAAGCTGAACGGATCGCCACGGTCCTTGCTTGAATCAAATTTCGTTCCATCTTCCAGCCAGCCGGTATAATGCACGATGGCGGTCTGTCCACGACCTTTGCACAGGTCACCATCGCCAATGTCGATATCCTGGTATTTCAGTCCGCTGTCAGTGCTCGTTTCGCTCATAGGTCTGCCTTGCTGTTATCTATCATAAACGGTCGTGAAAAATACTCGTTCTTGAGGCGTTGCGCCAGTCCTGCCAGCAGGGCCAGACTCAAAAGATTGGGCAGGGCCATGAGGATATTGGTGACATCAGCGATGTTCCATACCAGCTTAAGGGGAATTGCTGCCCCGATCATAACCAGAAAGGTATACAACACCCGGTAGGGCTGCACCGCACGTTCACCAAACAGGAAACGCGCCGAGCGGTCACCGTAGTAGGACCAGGCGATGATTGTCGAAAAGGCAAACAGGCTCAGGCCGATACCCACGACGCTTGCACCGGACACCCCCAGGGAACTCTGGAATGCATGGGCAGTGAGCGCTGCACCCACCAGGTCGTCGCGTTGCAGCGTATAGGCGCCGGTAACGATAATGACCAGGCCGGTCATGGTACAGATTACCAGCGTGTCGATGAACGGTTCCATCATGGCAACCAGACCTTCGCGTACCGGTTCGTTGGTGCGTGCTGCTGCATGTGCCATGGGTGACGAGCCGAGTCCGGCTTCATTGGAAAACAGTCCGCGCGCCACACCCCAGCGTATTGCTTCACCTACCGCAGCCCCGCCAACTGCCCAGGGATTCAGGGCATGGTTAAGGATGGTGGCAAGTGCGGATGGAATCCTGTCTGCATGGTTGAACAGTACCAGCATGGCTGCACTGATATAGAGTAATGCCATGACAGGGACGATGGCGCTGGCGACGCGGGCAATGCGACTGACACCACCCAGTATGACCATGCCGACCAGGAAGGCCAGTATGCCGCCGACCAGCCAGCTGTTATTGCGAACCTCCGGAAACAGGTAGCCCAGACCGTCGACGACCGAGTTGGCCTGTACCATGTTGCCGATACCAAAGGACGCTACCAGTGCAAAGCTGGCAAACAGCACGGCAGTACGTTTCATCTTCAGGCCATGCAACAGTGTGTACATTGGCCCACCGGAGATATCCCCGGTTTTATCGATCTGCCTGAATTTCAGTGCCAGTGTGCACTCGGTAAACTTCGTGGCCATGCCAAAGAAGGCCGTTACCCACATCCAGAACAGCGCACCGGGGCCCCCCAGTGAGATAGCTGTCGCGACGCCCGCTATGTTGCCGGTTCCGACTGTTGCTGACAGTGCCGTTGAAAGCGCCTGGAAGTGGCTGATCTGCCCTTCGTGGTCCGGGCAGCTGTAGGTGCCGGCTATCAATGCGATGGAATGTCGGAAGCCGCGTATCTGTACCAGTCCCATGCGCAAGGTCAGGTACAGCCCCATGCCCAGCAGGAGAATCAGCGTTAGCCCGTTGCCCCACAGCAGACCGGACAGAGCGCCACTCCACTCGGTAAGCTGATCGATAACGCTATTCATTCGGTCTGAGAATCAGGGTATCTCCGCGCTGGGTGAACTCGACATGTCTGAGTACGCTCATCCCCAGCAGGATCTCCATATCACGCATGCCGGGGTTGATGCTGGCTGGTACAGAGCGAATGACCATCGGACCAATGGAGACGCTGTCTATCGTCGTGCGGTATGCGGTCACGACACCGTTGGCCGTTTGGTACTGTACCGGTGCACCACGTTCCAGCCCCAGTTCCTGCGCAAGCTCTGCAGGAATGGCGACGTCGCTGGCGCCTGTATCCAGCATGAACTCTACGCTTCGTCCATTCACTGTACCGGTAGTGACGTAGTGCCCAAAGCGATTGCGTTTCAGGATGACTTCAGGTGTCCCGGCATCGCTGATGCGGCTGTAGACAGCCTGATTGGGGTTGCGCTGGCTGTCCAGCTTGTTATTGAAGAACAGGGTCAGCAGACCCAGTGCGATGATCCATGCCGCCAGGGTCATGCCCTTGCCAAGGCGGCTCGTACTCTGTTTACCGGAATCAGCCATGCGCTGATTGTAAACTAACTGACAGTGCTTGTCGGCCTGGCCTCCATTTCGCCCTGGCGAATCAGTAGACCAGCCTTAGCCCGGCAAATATGTGACGTTTGTCGGCTAAATAGAAGTTTCTGAAACTGGGGCGTTTTATTGCCGGCCGGGTGTGCAGGCTGCCACCGCGCAGGCTGAAATGCCTGCCGTCCAGCCAGGGCTGGGAGTACTCGGGGTAGGGGAATGGTGTAAAGCCCTGGTAGGGATGAAAGCTGTTGTCACACCACTCCCAGACCCGCCCGGTCTGTTCCAGAAGGCCGATCCGGCAAGCAGCTTCCCACTGGTACTCGTGGGGCAGGCGCGCCTTTGCCCAGCGTGCAAAGGCGCGTGCTTCGTAATAGCTGATGCCGGACACCGGTTCGCTGCCTGCCAGGTCGTAACCGCCCTTTATGCTGACGGCATACCAGTCATCGGTATCGGTTTTGCACCAATGATCCGGAGCGCAAATCCCGTTTTTCTTCCGCCAGTTCCAGTCATCGTCCTGCCAGAATTCACGGCGCTGGTAGCCCTCGTCTTCAATAAACGCGAGATACTCGGCATTGCTGACCGGTGTTTTACTGATGGCAAACGGGCCGAGGTCAGCCTGTTGTGGCGGGACCTCATTATCGTAGGCAATGGGTCTGTCGCCACCAATCCGGTAGTGACCGGCCGGGATATTAATCAGTTCGGAGTTGAGTTCGGTGGGTTGCAATGGCTTGTGCGGTCTACTGCTGCTCGGCTGTTTCCTGAGTGCCTGCTGGGTAAGGACCATCAGCATGGTCTCATAGTGTTGACTGTTATGCTGGATCAGGAAATGAATGAGGTAATCGTCTTCAAGCAGTGCGTGGTTTCGCCATTCCGGGCGCAGGTTGCGCAGATAGTGAAGATTGAATGCCTGCAGTTCCCTCGCCCAGTCTAATAGTGCCTGTCGTGGTGGCAGGAGTTTGCCACGTTCGGGTTTTGGTGTACGCGGGGGCGTATACAGGTCGGCAATTGGTTTTGTAACACTGTTATCGTCACGCAGTTTTTCGTGCAGCCACAGGCATTCGGTAAATACGCAATGTCCGAGGTGCCAGCCCAGCGGGCTCAGGTCAGGGTGGTACTGGCTGCGCAAGGTCGTCTCATCGACGTCCTCTGCCAGTGCTACTAACAGCGCCTGTGTCTGGCCCAGTTCAGTAATCAACGCTTCCGTGCTCACAACGACAGCAGTTCCGGGGGTTCCTCAGGGTCGAGTATCAGTATATGGTGTTCCGGCACCGCTTGCCAGAACGCGGATTCGGTAAGTCGTTCCGATGCTATTAACTGCGCATTCGGGAACGCTTCATCGTCTACTGTATAATAGAGTGTCGGCGGTTCATCATTGAGTGCATGGCGTACTGCATATAAACGTTCGCCGTCACTCACGACTATCGTCAGTAATGACTGACGCCCGTTCGTCCACCGTTCGATGCGTTCCATGAGTTCGGCCAGTGCAGATTCCATGGACAGATCGGGGTCTTCCGCCAGTAGCTGGCGCAGGGCGGCAAACAGATACTCGGATTCTGTATTACCCTGAATAGTGGGCAGGTACCGGGAATCCAGATCGGCAACCAGCCGCGGTCGAACATGACTGTGGAACTGATCGATCAATCCATTGTGGTCAAACAGAAATTCCGTATCGACAAACGGCTGGGTGTTGGCATGATTGACCGGGTTGCCCTCGGTAGCGCTACGCACACTGGCAACCCAAAGGTCACTCACCAGTGTGCGGGCCAGATGCCGCAGGTTGGGGTCGCTCCAGATGGGGCCGGGATTTACATATACTGCAGGTTGGCCTTCATTGTCATACCAGGCAAATCCGTAACCGTCGGCATTGAGTTTGGCATAGCGTAGTTCCTGCGGCGCCCAACCCTGTACCTGCAGACTGTGCGGCGGGTCCAGTAAAAATCTACCGAGTGGAACCGGTTCTCCCAGATAAGCGGCTATTCGACACATGTTGAAGGTGTTCCTGTGTTGCCGGGCTGGCTGGAATGGTAGCCTATGGCGAGTGCATGTCCAGTCAGGTCGGGCCCGGAGTAATTTTCAGGCTGTTGTCATACAATTGTAACATTGCTGGGGTGTACTGTTGTATGCAGCGATTTCCGGACACGTAGATGAGTAGCTAGAATGAAGCAGATCCTGGTAGTGGAAGACGAGTGCGCAATCCGTGACATGATTGGATTTGCGCTGAAACAGGCCGGTCTGCAGTATGAGGAATCAGGCGACGCAGAAGATGCGCTGGCCGCGATCGCGTCAAATCCGCCCGATCTGATATTGCTGGACTGGATGCTGCCCGGTATGAGTGGGGCAGACCTGGTGCGCAGGCTGCGCAGCGAAGAAATTACTGCCGGGCTTCCCATTATCATGCTCACAGCCCGGGTGGAAGAAAATGACCGTGTGCACGGCCTGGAGCTCGGGGCGGATGATTACATTACCAAGCCGTTTTCACCCCGTGAGCTGATTGCGCGCATCAACGCCGTGTTGCGGCGTACCCAGGAACCAGCTGACGAACTGCCAATCGAGTTTGCCGGCTTGTCGCTGGATCCGAGGGGACATCGGGTCAAAACGGATGGCGAGACGCTCAACCTCGCACCTACCGAGTTTCGCCTGCTACATTTCTTCATGAGCAACCCTGACCGGGTCTACAGTCGCGAGCAGTTGCTGGACCGCGTCTGGGGCCGGGGTATTTTCGTGGAAGAACGGACCGTCGATGTCCATATTCGGCGTTTGCGCAAGGCCTTGGCGATCAGGGCCTATGACCGCTTTATCCAGACCGTTCGCGGCGCCGGATACCGTTTCTCGACAGGCACCTGACAAGCTGCTAAAAACCCAGTGTGAGTAACCCCTGGCAGAAAGAATTCTGGCGTATTTCAGGTCTGATCCTGGCTGGCCTCGTGTTTGGTTTCCTGGCTGGAAATCTTGCCCTGGGCTTGCTTGCCGTTCTTGTGCTCTATATTGGCTGGCACCTTTATAATATATACCGGCTACTACGCTGGCTGCGTGAGGGCAGGAAATTCCAGCCGCCGGAGGCGCGCGGTATCTGGGATGATGTTTTTGAGCATATCTTTCGGCTGCAGCAGCGTAACCGCAAACGCAAGCGTGAATTACGCCGTATGCTCAAGCGTTTTCATAAAATTACCGTCGCACTGCCCGATGCGACGGTAGAGCTTCGTCCCGCTAGTGATCAGATTGAATGGTGGAATAGTGCGGCAACGACATACCTCGGATTTCACTACCCACGTGATACCGGACAGCGCATCAGTAACCTGCTCCGGCACCCGGATTTTGTGGAGTACCTTAACCAGAAAAATTATGACCAGGCCGTAGAGATACCGTCCCCGGTTGATGAAGGCATCACACTTCGGATTCGTATTATCCCCTATTCGGGTGATCGTCGACTGGTCGTGGCCCGCGACATTACCCGTATGCAAATGCTGGAGAGAATGCGACGGGACTTCGTCGCCAACGTTTCGCATGAACTACGCAGCCCGCTCACTGTTGTTTCCGGTTACCTGGAAACCCTGATAGATTCAGAAGGTGTAGGGGCTGAATACGTCGGGCAGTTAAAAAGCATGCAGCAACAGACCGAGCGTATGAATCGTATCGTAGATGACCTGATGCTGTTGTCGAGACTGGAAAGCGAAACTCCCGGCGCTGATCCGCCAGCAGTGTCTGTTGCCGCGCTGATCAATTCGATCGTTGATCAGGGGCGCCGGCTCAGCGGTTCTGCTGAGCACATTATAACGCTGGATGTAGACGAAACCCTGTGTATCAAGGGTTATGAATCGGAATTGTACAGCGCGTTCTCAAACCTGGTGTTCAACGCCATCCGTTACACACAGCCAGAAGGGCATATTACGATTTGCTGGAAACTGTTCGATGGCGAACCGGTTTTTTCGGTGGAAGACTCAGGCGCCGGCATTGCGCAGCATCACCTTCCGCGCTTGACAGAGCGTTTCTACCGGGTAGATACAGGCCGGTCCCGGGCGACTGGCGGAACCGGGCTTGGGCTGGCCATTGTGAAGCATGCCCTGCTGCGGCATGAAGGTGAGCTGGAAATAGACAGCAAACCGGGCAAGGGCAGCTGTTTCCGCTGTCGCTTTCCGCGCAATCGCTGCGTCGAGTGCAAAACGCAGAATGCTGGCGTGTCATACAATCGTAATAATTGAGGAATAGTATCCCCTCTCAGTAACACAATGTGATTCTGTTAATTAACTTCTTGAGGAGATAACCCGATGAAATCCAGCATGTTTGGTTTGCTGGCAGGCGCCCTGTCAATAACCCTGAGTTTAAGCGGTACCGCTGTGGCAGAGTCCAAAGTGGATTCCGGCCTTGCCGATTACAGTCGTGCCAGCGGCGTATCCGGTAACCTGTCCAGTGTGGGTTCTGATACTCTGGCCAATCTCATGACCTTGTGGGCTGAAGAGTTCAAACGCAACTACCCCAACGTCAACATCCAGATTCAGGCTGCAGGTTCTTCAACAGCACCGCCTGCACTGACCGAGGGAACCTCCAGCCTGGGGCCGATGAGCCGCAAGATGAAGGACAAGGAAATAGAGGCATTCGAAACCCGTTACGGTTACAAGCCGACAGCGATCCGTGTCGCTATCGACGCGCTGGCGGTATTCGCGCACAAGGACAATCCTGTTAAGGGAATGACTATTCCCCAGGTGGACGCAATATTTTCGTCGACACGCAAATGCGGCTATGCGGATGACATCAACAACTGGGGTGCCCTGGGTCTGGACGGCGCCTGGAAGACGCGCTCTATCCAGCTCTATGGACGTAATTCGGTTTCCGGGACCTACGGGTATTTCAAGAAAAAGGCGCTTTGTAAGGGTGACTACAAAAACAACGTAAATGAGCAGCCGGGATCCGCGTCTGTTGTGCAGTCAGTGTCAGCCTCGCTTAACGGCATCGGTTACTCCGGCATCGGCTACAAGACCTCGGGCGTACGTGCGGTTCCGCTGGCTAAGGAAGAAGGAAAGCCTTTCATAGAAGCAACGCCGGACAACGCGATCAGTGGCAAGTACCCGCTTTCCCGCTTCCTGTATATCTACGTTAACAAGCACCCCAACAAGCCGTTGCCACCGCTGGAGCGTGAGTTCCTGAAAATGGTGCTGGCAAAATCAGGTCAGACAACCGTTGTCAAGGACGGTTATATTCCGCTGCCCGCAAAGGTTGCAGACAAGGAACTGACCGAGTTGCAATAAGCGGGTTCCTGTCCTGCCGACAAATGGCCTCCGCCTCGTGCGGAGGCTTTTATGTCTTTAATGATAGCTGTTGCGCTGCTTCAGGCCGCGTTGAGCATGTAACGCAAAGCGTCAAATTCGCGGTAGCCGACATGCTGCAGCATCAGGCCTATGCCTCCGTCACTGCCATGCACTACGTAGGCGGGAAGGCGGTGTTCTACGGGTTTGCCGCGAATATCAGTAGTAAAGCAGATTTCCAGCCGGGCCTGTGTCGGAATGCGTACCCCCTCGACATTTACATACATACCCTCAAGGCTGACATTGCGGGTTTTGCCGTTAATCATACCGACCGGCGGGTAGTATAGATTAACGTTCATATTGATCTCTTTACGAGAACTCCATCGGTGTTCAACGCCCATTGGTATTTCCTCTCTGGCACGTGGTTTAGGTGCAGTTGTTTGTTTGAGATGGAGTAAAGCAAATTCAATGCCAGCGATGGGGGAAACGAATGCCGCCGCGCTGTCACACAATCGTCATATTTCCCGCGTAAGATAGGCTCGTTATGTCAGAGCCTGGTGTACCCACTTATGAGAATCGCAGCACGCACCTGCGCCTGCGACTCCTGAAGGACAGTATCGCTCGCTATGGTGTGGCCGCCGGAGGCGTTGGCGTAATATTCTCTATCCTTCTGATTTTCTTCTACCTTTTTATTGTTGTTGCCCCTCTGGCCGAGGCCCCGGAGATGGATGAAGCCGCAGTTTATACGCTGCAGGCCGAGTCGCCGGTTATTTACCTGGCGATAGAGGAACAGGCTGAAATCGGTGCGGTATTCGAGCAGAACGGTAGCGTAAGGTTTATCTCCACCAGTGACGGCGCCCTCATCAAACAGGTGCAGCTGCCGGTACCGACAGGGGTCAAGATAGTCAGTTTCTCGGCGGCACGTCCGACTTCCGGCGTTGTGGCACTGGGGCTGGACAACGGGCAGGCACTGGTAGTTCGGCACCGCTACAAGCTGAGTTACCCGGACGATCAGCGCGTCATAACTCCCCAGGTTGACTACCCGCTTGGTACTGCGCTGGTGGATGTGGCGGAAGACGGCCATGCATTGCTCAAGGTGGCGATCCAGGAAGAAGAATCTTTTACCCTGGTTGGTTGGAGCAGGGGCGGTATGCTGTCAGTCGTGCGCGCTTCTCTGCAGGAATCCCTGCTTGAAGACGAAGCGACGTTCGAGTTCGAGCGCAGCAGTGGTTATACCGATCTGGAAGATATCCTGGCGCTACTGGTTGATCCGGTGCAGAGCAATCTCTATGTGATCAGCAGGGATGGCAGCCTGGCCTGGTTTAATATCTCGGATTTATCGCACGCTAGACTGATGGAGCAGCTGAGCATAACCGCGCCCGGTGTCAAAGTACTGGAGTCCACCCTGCTGGCCGGTGGTGCATCCATCATGGTTGCCAGTGACGATGGTGTGATCAATCAATGGTTTTCGGTACGTGACGAAGAGGGTGCACGGCATCTGCAGAAAATTCGCAGCTTCGAGGATGGAGGTGCTGTGCAGGTGTTGGCCCCCGAACACAGCCGCAAGGGGTTTTACGTTGCTGATAATGACGGGAATATATCGGCGTTTCACACTACGGCTAATCAACTACTGCTTAAAGAATCCATTGCGGACACGCCCATTGTGCAGCTTGCCATTGCGCCACGGGCCAATGCACTGTGGGCGCTTGATGACAACAATCAGTTGCATTTCCTGCGCATAAGAAATGAATACCCGGAGCTTTCCTGGAGTTCGCTCTGGTCCAAAGTCTGGTATGAAGGTTATGACAAGCCCGAATATATCTGGCAGTCTTCTGCGTCTAGCAACGACTTCGAACCCAAGTTCAGCCTTACCCCTTTGACTTTCGGCACCCTGAAAGCGGCGTTCTATGCCATGTTGTTCGCGATTCCGCTATCCATAATGGGTGCGGTTTTTACAGCGTATTTCATGGCGCCGAAAATGCGCCAGGTGGTTAAACCCACGATTGAAATAATGGAAGCCCTGCCTACCGTTATCCTGGGTTTCCTTGCAGGATTGTGGCTAGCACCGCTGATCGAGAATCATTTGCCGGGATTATTTGCCCTGCTGCTGTTGTTGCCGGTGGTGGTCCTGCTGGCGGCTTTCCTGTGGAGCCGTCTGCCGGTTACGCTGCGTAAGCGTATTCCCGATGGTTGGGAGGCGGCCCTGTTGGTGCCGGTGCTGATCGGTGCCGGTGCCTTGTCGCTGGGTCTCAGTCCGCAACTGGAACAGTGGTTATTTGCCGGTGATATGCCCGGCTGGCTGCAGCGTGAAATGGGTATCGGCTTTGACCAGCGTAATTCTCTGGTGGTCGGCATGGCCATGGGCTTTGCAGTGATTCCAACCATATTTTCTATTGCCGAGGACGCTGTTTTCAGCGTGCCGAAATATCTTACCTATGGTTCGCTGGCGTTGGGTGCGACGTCCTGGCAGACCCTGGTGAGGGTTGTCCTGCTGACTGCCAGTCCGGGTATTTTTTCAGGTATTATGATGGGCGTGGGGCGCGCGGTCGGGGAGACCATGATCGTGTTGATGGCGACAGGTAATACACCGGTGATGGATATGAGTATTTTTCAGGGTATGCGAACCCTGTCTGCCAACATCGCCGTAGAGATGCCTGAATCGGAAGTGGGCAGTACACATTACCGTGTACTGTTTCTCGCCGCGCTGGTCCTGTTCATATTCACCTTCGTTTTTAATACAGGTGCTGAAATCATCAGACAACGCCTGCGCGACAAGTACAGCAGGCTGTAGGAGACGGGCACTGCAATGACATCAGCTGTCGGACAATGGGCAAAAAGTGGTGAGCCGTGGATATGGCTCACGGCTGCTGCAGTGGCCGCCAGCCTGGCTATGGTACTGGGGCTGTTACTGCTGATTGCAGTAAACGGTCTCGGCCATTTCTGGCCCTCACCCGTTTGGGATATCCAGTACCGGTCCGCTGGTGGTGATGTACAACAGCTCGTTGGCCAGATTAGTGAAACCGAACAATTCAGTGTCGAACATTTGCGAGTTGCCGGGGAGACAGTTACCGAAACTGCCGATGGCATGGTTGAACGCCTATTGCTGAAAACAGCTAACCGGGATGTTTCCGGTCTGGATTTTCGCTGGATACTTTCGGATGCAATTATCGAGCGTTCCAGACCCGATAAACTGGTGGTGCTGGAGCGCCTCGAGTGGGGTGACTTTTACGGTTTTATCCGGGCTCTCAGGCGCAACGGGCAGGTTGTTGCAGAAGGCGAAGCTGCCTGGCAGGAGTTACAGGCAGGGCTGGAATACGTCGATAAACTTCGCAGCAGGATTCGGCACCTGGAAAAGGGTGAGATCGGGTCGATCAACTACAGGATCGAAAGACTCCGCCTGAAGAAACGCAAGCTGGAACTGGAGGGTGAGGATTCACCCGGGGCATTAGCAGACCTGGAGCAGCAGCACGAAAGCCTGCAGGCAGAATTCAGCGGACTGCAGCAGGGTTTGAATGATCTGTACAGCAAAATACAGCGTGACACGGCGAGCATGACAGTGATGGGCGGGCGCCAGGTCGAGATACCGCTTGCGAGCATTGTTCGAGCCTATCAGCCCAATGCCATGAATCTGACCGACAAGGTCGTCTTTTATGCTGCCAAGGCGTGGGAATTTATCAGTGATGATCCGCGCGAAGCAAACACAGAGGGCGGTATTTTCCCGGCCATTTTCGGCACCGTCATGATGGTGATGCTGATGTCGGTGCTGGTGACACCATTTGGTGTTATTGCAGCTATTTATCTGCGTGAGTATGCGAAACAGGGGCTGTTAACCCGTTTGATACGCATTGCCGTGAACAATCTGGCAGGCGTGCCCTCTATAGTTTATGGGGTGTTCGGTCTCGGCTTCTTTGTGTATTTTCTTGGTGGCAACATCGATCAGCTGTTCTTCCCGGAAGCCCTGCCGGCACCGACATTCGGTACACCGGGCCTGATGTGGGCGTCCCTGACACTGGCGTTGCTGACGGTGCCCGTGGTTATTGTGGCTACCGAGGAAGGCTTGTCGCGCATTCCGATGGCTATTCGCGAAGGCAGCCTGGCGCTGGGGGCGACCAAGGCGGAGACTTTGTGGCGTACTGTATTGCCGATGGCCAGCCCGGCCATGATGACTGGAGTGATCCTGGCAGTGGCGCGTGCTGCGGGTGAGGTCGCGCCACTGATGCTGGTGGGCGTGGTAAAACTTGCCCCCGCACTGCCACTGGATGGCAACGCCCCCTTTATCCACCTGGATCGCAAGTTCATGCATCTGGGCTTCCATATCTACGATGTTGGTTTCCAGAGTCCAAACGTAGAGGCAGCGCGACCGCTGGTTTTCGCAACGGCTTTATTGCTTGTGGCCGTTATTGTTATGCTCAATCTGGCTGCGATTACCATTCGTAACCGGCTGCGTGAGCGCTATCGTTCAGTGGAGCAGTGAGACCTGTTGGTATGAGAATGGAAATGAAGAACACACAGAGTATTGATGCCGGTATTATAAAAAGTACAAGTAGCGCGGACGACCCCGGTGCAGAAGATATTTGCCTGGAGGTGAATGATCTCAATTTGTACTACGGCCACGCACAGGCACTGGACACTATCAGCATGCGTATCCCGCGCAAGCGTGTGTCCGCATTTATTGGGCCAAGTGGCTGCGGAAAGTCGACGTTGCTACGCTGCTTCAACCGCATGAACGATCTGGTCGACAGCGTCCGTATCGAGGGTAGTATACGGCTGGATGGCGAGGATATTTTCTCCCCTTCGGTACAGGTTGCCCGCCTGCGTCAACGTGTAGGAATGGTGTTCCAGAAGCCCAACCCGTTCCCCAAGAGCATTTATGAAAACGTGGCTTACGGGCTCCGTCTGCAAGGGATAAAGAGCCGTCGTACCCTGGATGAAGTTGTTGAAAAGGCCTTGCGTGGTGCGGCTTTGTGGGATGAGGTCAAGGCGCGCCTGCATGAAAATGCACTGGGTATGTCCGGTGGTCAGCAGCAGCGCCTGGTTATAGCGCGCGCCATAGCCGTTGAGCCGGAAGTGCTGTTGCTGGATGAGCCGGCCTCTGCGCTGGACCCGATTTCGACGCTCAAGATTGAGGAGTTGATCGATGAACTAAAGGAAAAATATACTATCGTGATCGTAACTCACAATATGCAGCAGGCCGCACGTGTCTCCGATTACACGGCCTTTATGTATATGGGTAAGATGATAGAGCATGATTCGACGAATAAAATATTCACCAATCCGTCAGAGAAAATGACGGAAGACTATATTACCGGCCGCTACGGTTAGGGGTGCTACCGAATGGAAAAGCTGAATATAGATCATCATATTTCAAGGCGTTACAACGAAGAGCTGGAGGATATACGTAATCGCGTACTGGCGATGGGTGGACTGGTCGAACAGCAGATTCAGGGGGCAATGGACGCCCTGGAAAACAGCGACGTGAGCCTGGCCAACAGCGTTATCGAGAATGACTACCAGGTAAATGCCATGGAGGTCGCGATTGATGAGGAATGCAACACTATTCTCGCGCGACGGCAGCCTGCCGCAAGTGATTTGCGCCTGATCGTCGCCGTTGTAAAAACAATTACAGACCTGGAGCGCATAGGAGATGAGGCGGAACGTATTGCTCGCATGGCAAGCCGGCTGGCGGGCCAGGAACATACTGAAGGATTGTTTACCCAGATACACAATCTCGGCCAGCATGTACGTGGCATGGTGCATGGCGCGCTGGACGCATTTGCCCACCTGGATACCGACAAGGCAGTGGAAGTCTGGAGTGAGGACCGCAGGGTGGACAGTGAATACGATTCACTGATGCGGGAATTGATGACATACATGATGGAAGATCCGCGTTCCATCCCGAGTATTCTGGGGGCCATGTTTGCAGCACGCGCTATAGAGCGTATCGGTGATCGTGCCACCAATATCTGTGAATATGTTATCTACCTGGTAAAGGGCAAGGACGTTCGCCACACGCGGGTTGATCAGCAGACTGAAATATAGTCAGGGCTGAACAAGAACCTCAGGTCATCAGGAATTCCAGCAGCGCTTTCTGGGCGTGCAGGCGGTTCTCCGCTTCATCCCACACCACACTTTGTGGATCATCGATAACGTCTGCAGTGACTTCCTCGCCACGGTGTGCGGGCAGGCAATGCATGAATAATGCATCCTTGTTGGCAATGCCCATGAGTTCCCTGTTAACCTGGAAACCCGCAAAAATTTTCTGGCGCTCGAGTTGTTCTTCCTCTTGCCCCATGCTCGCCCACACGTCAGTTACCACCAGGTCGGAATTTCTTGCGGCCTCCAGCGGTTGTTCAAACAATGTAACGCGATCACCTGCGGCAGTAACGATGGCTGAATCCGGTTTATAGGAGGCGGGTGTGGCAATGTGCAGCTGGAAATCAAACTGTCGTGCGGCATTGATGTAGGAATGGCACATATTGTTGCCGTCGCCGATAAAGGTCACGGTCGCGCCTTTTATGTCACCGCGGTGTTCAAACCAGGTTTGCATATCAGCCAGTAACTGGCAGGGATGGTACTGGTCGGTCAGAGCATTTATTACCGGCGACACTGAATATTCTGCAAACCGCTCGATTTTCTCGTGTTCAAAGGTGCGTATCATGATGGCATCTACCATGCGTGATAGCACCCGGGCGCTGTCTTCTATCGGTTCACCACGCCCGAACTGGGTATCCCTTGGTGACAGGAACATGGCGTGTCCACCTAACTGAACCATGCCGGTTTCGAACGAAACACGGGTGCGGGTGGAAGACTTTTCGAACACCATGGCGAGCACTCTGTTTTTCAGGGGCTCATGAATCTGTCCCTGCTGCTGCCACTTTTTGAGTTCGATTGCCCTGTCGATAAGCTGGCGCAGCTCTTCAGGTGTCAGGTCCATCAGGGTCAGGAAACTACGTATACTCATTAGGTTTTATCCAGAAAGTTCTCGATGAGCTCGCACACCGCCGAAACAATGTCGTCTGCCTGCTCATCGGTAAGAATCAGTGGCGGTAACAGGCGCACCACAGTATCTGCCGTGACATTAATCAGCAGCTTGTGTTGCAAGGCGCGCTGCATCAGTTCACTGCAAGGACGATCCAGCTCGATGCCCAGCATCAAACCTTTGCCGCGTATGGCGATGACCCCGTCGAGTTCTCCCAGGCGCTGCTCGAACTGTGCCAGCATCAGTTTGCCCAGCTCTGCTGCACGTTCGACCAGATGTTCCCGATCAAGTGTGCGCAGTACAGCCAGCGCGGCGCTTGCGGACAATGGGTTGCCACCAAACGTGGAGCCATGATTGCCGGGTTGGAAAACGTCCGCTGCCGCGCCGCGTGCGAGGCATGCCCCGATCGGCACCCCGTTGCCCAGGCCTTTTGCCAGCGTCATCACGTCGGGTTGTATCTCTGTGTGCTGGTGTGCAAACCATTGGCCGGTACGCCCCATACCGGTCTGTATTTCGTCCAGCATGAGTAGCCAGCCGTGTTCATCGCATAATTGACGAAGACCACCAAGATAGTTTTCGGAGGGGATGCGAATGCCACCTTCACCGGTGACAGGTTCTACCAGCACCGCGACTACACTGGAGCTGTTTCCGGCGATGGTGCGAACAGCATCCAGGTCGTCGTAGGGTGCGCGCAGAAAGCCGGACACCAGTGGCTCGAATCCGGCCTGTATTTTGCGATTACCGGTTGCGGTCAGGGTTGCCAGGGTGCGCCCGTGAAAGCTGCCTTCGGTCACGATGACCTGTGGCATGTCGATGCCCCTCTGATGACCGTAGAGGCGCGCCAGTTTTAGCGCAGCTTCGTTGGCTTCTGCGCCGGAGTTACTGAAAAACACGCGATCCATGGCAGCGGCCCGGCACAGTTCGTTGGCCAGTTCTTCCTGCAAGCCGATCTGGTAAAGGTTGGAGGTATGCAGCAAGCGCTTCGCCTGGGCACAGATCGCTTCGCTGACAGCCGGGTGTGCGTGTCCCAGTCCACACACGGCGATTCCACTCAGGGCATCCAGGTAGCGTTCGCCAGTGTTGTCGAACAGGTATGCGCCTTCACCATGAGTGAAACTGACGGGCAAGGGTTTGTACGTTTTCATCAGGTGTTCGGTCATCCGGCGCCCCAAAAACAAAAGGCAGCTCCGAAGAAGCCGCCATAGCAAAAACAGGATTCTATAGTGTCTCCAGGTGTTTTCCAAATAAAAAACCCGGCCTGTGGCCGGGTTTTGCTGGTCTTGCAGCGGCTGTCTAGAAGGGCAGGCCGTGCATGTGCCCGGTCATGCACATCAGCATGGGGATTGACAGCAGGGTGTTAGTGCGTGATGCCATCAATGCAACTTTCTTGGCACCGGCAATCTGCTCCGGTGTGGCTTCGACCATACCCAGGATTTTCTTCTGGTTAGGCCAGATAAGTACCCAGACATTGAACAGCATGATGGTGCCCAGCCAGGCGCCAATACCGATTACCTGAAAGCCTTCACCAAGTGTGAATGCCTGCATTGCGCCGCCTTTAGACAGACTCTCCAATGCACCAACACCGGTCAGCCAGGTTGCTACGGCGCCCCAACGGAACCAGAGCAAAGCGCGCGGAGCAACGTACTTGTTGATAGCTGCCGGGCCGGGGCCGCCGCTATCGGCTTCAGCCAGCGCCTGTCCAACCGCCGGGACCTGCACGAAGTTGAAGTAGTAGAGCAAGCCTATCCAGACAACACCCGCCAGAACATGGAACCAGACTCCAATTTCTAACAAATTGACGCCAGAGGTGCCCAGCGCAAACACGATCACTACGGCAAGTATAAATCCGGAGACGATGGTGCCCAGGATGGAAGTTAAAGGGTTCATTTTTGACTGCTCCTCAAAAATTAGGTTTGGACTTTAAATGTTCGAACCGGTAGAAAAACCGACTGATTCACTAAGGATTGCGGAGTGTAAGGTTCGGGGTGTTCGAATGCAAACTTAAAGAGCCTGAAAAATCCCTTCTGAGGCATAATGAAAAGCATGGATGTCATTCAGCTCAGTATTTTTTCCAGTCGTATTTCGGCGTTGTGTGATGAGATGGGCGCAGTGCTCAGGCGCGCCGCGTTTTCGCCTAATATAAAAGACCGTCTCGATTATTCCTGCGCAATTTTCGATCCGCAGGGGCAGCTCTGTGCGCAGGCGGCACACATCCCGGTTCATCTCGGCAGCATGGCTTATGCAATGGCTGGCCTGGTGGCTGAAAGGAGCTGGTCGGACGGCGATATGGTGGTGCTGAACGATCCCTTCCAGGGTGGTACACATCTACCGGACATTACCCTGGTGGCACCGGTGTTTGTGGACCAGCAGTGCGTTGCTTTTGTCGCCAATCGTGCGCACCACGCCGATATCGGTGCTGATAGCCCCGGATCCATGCCTATTGGAAATTGTCTGGCGCAGGAAGGCCTGATTATTCCACCGACCGTCCTGGTCAGCGCAGGGGAGTTGCAGTCAGATGTCCTGGAAGAGATTGTTGCGGCAACGCATAACAGGGTTGTTACTGAGGGCGATTTCTCCGCTCAGATCAGTGCCAACCGTACCGGTGTGCGGCGCGTGCATGAATTGTTGACGGGATTGGGCAGGGACGACTGGCTACGCGGGTTGGACAGGTTGAATGATTATGGCGAGCGTATGGCGCATGCCGCGCTTGATACGTTACCGGACGGAGAATACCGCTTTGAGGATGTCATGGATGATGACGGACAGGGCAACAGGGATATCCCTCTGCGAGTCTGTGTGGTGGTTGACGGGGGACGGGTCGATGTTGATTTTTCCGGTACCGCCAACCAGGTGGAGGGTAATATCAATTGCCCGTTGTCGGTTGCGGCAGCAGCTGTGTTCTACGTATTTCGCTGTCTGATGGATGAACGAACTCCGGCCTGCGCGGGGAGTTTCCGGTTGATACGCATAACAGCGCCGGAGTCCTGCCTGGTCAATGCCAGCCCTCCGGCCGCGGTCGCTGCAGGCAATGTGGAAACCAGCAGCCGTATAGTCGACCTGTTACTGGGTGCGCTGGCACAGGCAGTCCCCGAACGGGTTGCGGCTGCCAGCCAGGGGACCATGAATAACCTGGCTATGGGAGCAAGAGGCGCGCAGGGTGGATGGGATTACTATGAAACCCTCGGCGGTGGTATGGGCGCTCACGCGCAGAATAATGGTCTGTCTGCTGTGCAGACCCACATGACCAATACACTGAATACACCTGTCGAAGTGCTGGAGACGGCCTATCCATTGCGTATTCGCGGCTACCGGGTGCGCAGCGGATCAGGGGGTGTTGGAGTCAGAAAAGGGGGCGATGGTTTGAGTCGTGAATACGAATTTCTTGCACCGGCACAGGTGACGCTGCTTACCGAAAGACGCAGCCACCGTCCCTGGGGACTGATGGGGGGGCAGGCCGGGTTGCCTGGAGAAAACAGCTTGAATGGTCGGATTTTGCCAACCAAGGTTTCGCTGCAGGTGGCTGCCGGAGACCGTTTATTAGTCGAAACGCCTGGCGGTGGCGGATATTTGACGCCTGAATAATTAAAAATGTAACCAAAGTCACTTAAATGCTTGTGACGAAATTTTAAAAAAACAATAGTTATCAATGCGTAAGAGATGCGAATCACTAAGTTTGTGAACCAGTTCAGATTTTTGACGCTTAGCCGTTATACATTCAACTGACTATTGGCCGGGTGGCTAACTGCGCGCGATCGGCAAAATCAGGATTTGCCGGGCAAGATTTCAATTTATGTACGGAATGTATCTTATGAGTAAAAGACTCGTTTCATTGCTGCACGCTTGTACTGCTGTCTTGCTACTGGTTTCTGTGGCGGGACGCGCTTACGCAGATCAAGATGCAATTGTCACCGGCGCCGGTGCGCACTTTGCCTGGGTGGTTTTTGACTCGCTGAAAGCCGACCTGGAAAAGGCTTCCGGCAGGAGCATCGAACTGCACGGCCGCAACTCGACACTTGGTATGGGCTGCAATGCGGGCATCAAGACTGCGCTGTTGAATGCGCCGGGTCACGAGACCTTCGGTTTTGTTTGCTGTCCATTAAGCAAGGAGGAAGTGGACAGCAAGAAGCTGCTGGTTTATCCGATCGCACTGGAACCGGTACTCATTGTGGTCAATCGGGCCAATCCTGTTTCGAATCTAAGCGCAGACCAGGTACGCGGCATTATGCGTGGCGATATCGTCAATTGGTCGGAAGTAGGCGGAAATGATGAGCCCATCGTTCTGGTAGCGCGCCTGCATTGCAAAAAGCGACCGGGACACTGGAAAACGATTCTTCCTGATGCGGCCGAGTTCCGTCAGAAACGGCTCAACGTGGGTAGCGCTGCGGACATGGTACAGCGCGTAGGTGATTTCAGCTCTGCATTGGGGCATATTGGTTCGACCTGGGACTTCGGGTCTGACAGCAACCTCAAGGTCCTCAGTGTCGATGGCTATCAGCCCAGCGCGGAAAATCTGCGTAACAAACACTATCCGTTCTTCCGCAACCTGTCTGCGGTTACCAACCAGGCGCCCGGTGAAGATGTACTGAAGATTATCCATGAAGTCCAGACGGGGCCCGCATTCAAGGTGGTTGCCAAACGTTATAACCTCCTGCAACTGGAAACCGCCGACAAGCACACTCAATGACGTACAGATCACGACTACTGCTTTATGTAGGGATGCTGGTTGTATTATTAATAGGGATGATGACACTGTCGTTCAAAGCGGCACACGATGTCATTGTGGAAGGCGCTGAAGAGCGCTTGCGCCATGCTGCCCTGCGCAAGGAACAGGATGTGCATGCCGAGCGCCAGGAGTTGTTGCGCTACGCAGGTATCATTGCAGATGATCAGCGTTTGCAGGAATACCTTTATATCATCCTCGAGCTTGGCACCAGTCACGAAAGCCTGGCGAGCTATGTCGACAGACAATTTGGTTCGTTGCCGAACGATGCATGTCTGATAATCTCCAATAAGGGTGAAGTGCTCCTGGGTGAAGGATACCCGCGTGTTGCCGAGGAGGTGCTCCAGTACCGGAAATCATCAGAAGGTGATTATTTCTATTACGGGTCTCAGCAGGGAGTGGTGCTTGTAGTGATGGCACCGGTAATCTACCAGGGGCAGCGAATAGCGACTACAGTCATTGCCAAAACTCTGGACCAGCGGTGGCTGGGGCAACAGGAGAGCAGCTCCAGTGATTACCTGCTGTTGTTTGAAAAAGACAGAAACATCCTATGGAGCAGCAATGCGCGCTACCAGGGGACGGGATTTAACGAGCATGCAGGTATATTGGAAGATAAAAACGAGCACATCCACCTGCGCAAGGTAACTCTTGGCAGAGAAAACCGCGAAGTACCGCGCTTATGGATTGGCATTTCCGAGTCAGTTCTTGTTAACTTGCTGGCGAGCTACCAGCGCTGGGTCTACTCTTATTCTGCAATGGGTGTGCTGGCAGTATTACTGGTAGGCTGGTTGATGGTGCGCAATTTCAGCGGGCCGTTCAGCCAGCTTATGAATATCACCGACGAGATGGTTAAGGGTAAACTGCCAGTGATGAACCGCTCCGCATCCAGGACTGAAATGGATCAACTGGTGAACCGGTTTGCCGATGTGCTGGATGCATTGCGGCTTGAGCAGACACGTGTCAGGCGTGCACATACTAAGCTCCAGGAAACAGCCATCACCGACAGCCTGACGGGATTGTATAACCGGCGCTACCTGCAGGAAATAATTGCCGGCCTGTTTGCCCAGGTAGTGCGTGACAGGCGTTATCTTACAGCGATTATCCTGGATCTGGATTACTTCAAGGCAATCAACGATTGTCACGGCCATCTGGGCGGTGATGCTGTGCTGGTGCATTTTGCCCGCTTGCTTAAGCATAACTCGCGGGCCAATGATTATCTGTTCCGGATTGGTGGTGAGGAATTCCTGATCCTTAATGTTTCGGAAAACACTGAGTCAAGCTTCGCTCTGGCCAGCAAGATTCGTGAACTGGTGGACCAGTCCCCTGCAAATTACCAGGGCCTGGAGATTCCGATTACTGTGAGCATTGGCATCAGCTGTTGCCAGGGTGGGTCCGGTGAGACCTCTTTGAGCCAGTTGATGCGTGCGGCTGATAAGGCGCTGTACGAGGCCAAGTCCAATGGACGAAACCAGGTTGTCATGCACGCCAGTTGCCTGGATGCCTCTTCAACCAGACGCCCGCATCAGTTGACCCTGGTCAGCTCGCGTTCTGCTGAAGAATCAGAAAACTGATCATCAGGCAGGTCAGCGGGTGCAGCCCTGTATCCAGCCACCCTTTTGTCGTAGACTGAAGCGTAATCCCCCGTCCAGGCTTTAATGACTGTCAAGGCAGCGTAGAAACTGTTGCCACCGGTCGTGATGCATTCTCCGGCGGGGTGTCCGGAATAAAGCCAAGAGCTGAATAATGTGTGGAATCTGCGGTGAATTGAAATTCGATGCTCAGTCGCCTGACAAGGGTGTTCTGAGTCGTATGCTGGCGCAGCTGGAGCGGCGCGGGCCAGACCATGAAGGGCAATATTTCGACGGCATGGTAGCGTTCGGACACCGGCGTTTGTCAGTTATAGATTTGTCAGTCGCTTCAAATCAGCCCTGGGTTGACAGGGAGCGAGGCCTGGCCCTGGTGTTCAACGGCGCTATCTATAACTACAAGGAGCTGCGCGCTGAGTTGATCAGCAAGGGTTTCAGCTTCAGCAGCGAAGGTGATACAGAGGTTGTTCTCAAGGCCTATGTGGCCTGGGGGGAGTCGTTTGTTACGCGACTACACGGTATGTTTGCACTTGCGATCTGGGACAGGCAACAACAACAGCTGGTTCTTGCCCGGGATCGTTTCGGTATCAAACCCCTGTATTACAGTCGTGATCACCGTGGTTTCCGGTTTGCCTCAAATTCCCAGGCCTTGCTGGCTGCTGGCAATGTGGATACCGGTTTCGATCCGGTAGCACTGCACCACCACTTCAGTCTGCATGCCGTCGTTCCGGCCCCACGAACCGTGCTTAAAGGAGTGCGCAAGCTGCCACCAGCGCACATGATGGTGCTTGCTGCGGACGGGAGCGGACGTGAGACTTGCTACTGGAAGCTGGATGCATCGTCGGTCCAGCCTTTGCCTACCGAAGATGAATGGCTGGAAGCCACGCGTGTAGCCCTGTTGAAAGCGGTGCGTCGCCGCCGGGTGATTGCAGATGTGCCGGTGGGTGTTTTGTTGTCAGGCGGGTTGGACAGCAGTTTGCTGGTGGCGCTGCTGGCTGAACATGGAGGCAATGATCTGTTGACCTTCTCGGTCGGCTTTGAAGACCACCCCCATGAGCAGGGTGATGAATTCGAATTCTCTGACCAGGTAGTGGAGCGCTATGCGACCAGGCATCACAAAATTCATATCCCCAATCATGAAGTGCTGGAGCGTTTGCCGGAGGCCATCGATCATATGGCGGAGCCCATGGCAGGCCAGGATGCCATCGCCTTTTTTCTGTTGTCCGAGAGAGTGTCGCAACATGTCAAGGTGGTGCAGAGCGGTCAGGGAGCAGACGAGGTATTTGCGGGATACTTCTGGTATCCACAAATGCAGCAGGCCAGCGGTTCAGATCTGGAACGGTTCCGGGGTTTCTACTTTGATCGTGACCACGATGAATACCTGCGCATGATCACTTCCGGGTTCGCAGGGCAGGATTACACAAGCGCGCTGGTTGAAGCGCGGCTGCAGGCAGCTAACAGCGATGACTATCTCAATCGCGTTCTGCATTTTGACGTTACCACGCTGATTGTGGACGACCCTGTAAAGCGGGTGGACAATATGACTATGGCCTGGGGTCTTGAGGCGCGCGTTCCGTTCCTTGATCACGAGCTGGTGGAACTGGCTATCAGGATGCCATCGGAACTCAAACTGCGTGAACACGGCAAGTATCCACTCAAGCAGTTGGCACGGGGCCTGGTACCGGACGCCGTAATCGACCGACCCAAAGCTTATTTCCCGGTACCGGCCCTGAAGTTTGTACGGGGCAAGTTTCTGGAGTTTATGCGCGATTTGCTCAATTCGCAGGCCTGCCGGGAACGCGGCCTGTACCGCGAGAGCTACGTGAAATCCATTCTGGATGATCCTGAACACAAGCTGACCCGGCTGAACGGAAGCAAGCTGTGGCATCTGGCTGCACTGGAATTCTGGCTGCAACGCAACGTGGATAAAGCCGCCTGACGGGCCTGTTCAGGCTATAACCATGCTAAAAAAGACTTTTTGTACTGCGGTTTGCTGGGTAAACTGTTGTCAATCTATGCAAAATTCATTTATGAGGGGTATACGTATATGGACGTGATGGAACGGATAAAGCAGACCGTAGAAGGTAATCCTATCGTCATTTTCATGAAAGGTACGCCGCAGATGCCGATGTGTGGTTACTCAAGCCGTACCACGCAGATGCTGCAGGCCTGCGAAGTGGAATTTGCCCATGTGAATGTTCTGGCTGATCCGGAAATTTTCGAAAATTTGCCGCGCTTCGCCAACTGGCCGACATTCCCCCAGGTCTATGTGAACGGTGAACTGGTCGGCGGGCATGACATCGCGCTGGAAATGTATCAGAAAGGCGAGTTGAAACCCCTGTTGCAGGAGGCCGTAAAAAAGGCCCACTAGTGCACAGAACAGGTTTTATGTGTTGCCAAGGCAGAGTTAGCACTCTGCCTTTTGCTATCCGGCGGTAAAGAGTTTTGCGTTAACCAGAAAGTGCACCCAGACACTTGCGGCATAACCAAGTGCAATCGCCCAGCTCCATTTCAGGTGTGAAAAGAAGGTGTAGATGCCACGCGCCTGTCCCATGACTGCCACACCTGCGGCGGAACCGATGGATAACAGCGAGCCCCCCACCCCGGCCGTGAGTGTAACCAGTAGCCACTGACCCTGATCCATGTCCGGCTGCATGGCGAGCACCGCGAACATAACGGGAATATTATCGACAATTGCGGAAAGGAAACCGACCAGAATATTGGCCTGGGTCGGACCCATATCGCCATACATCAGCTCCGACCCTAGCGCCAGGTAACCGAGCGCTCCCAGTCCGCCCACACTGAGAATGATGCCGTAAAAGAACATAAGGGTGTCCCACTCGGCACGTTCCAGGGATTTGAAGATATTGAACTGGGTTTGGCCGGTCGGGGGAGGTTGTTTTTCTAGCTCAAGAGTGCCGCCATCGAGGGATTCCACAGCCACTTCGGCCAGTGACCAGGAACGGCGCTTGAGGTAGTACCCGTACAGTTTGAGGAAACCCAGGCCGGTCATCATACCCAGCACCGGTGGCAGATGCAGGAAGTTGTGCGCGGATACCGCCATGGTAATGGTCAGGATAAACAAACCGACAACGACCCACGCGCCGTATAGCAGTTCGGCTTTCTCGCTGCTGGCTTCCGGCGCTATGCTGGGAACTGTCAGGCCCAGGATGACGGCAGGCACCAGCCAGTTTACAACTGACGGGACGAACAGGACGAAGAATTCCTGGAACTGAACGATACCTTTCTGCCAGACCATCAGGGTGGTGATATCACCGAAGGGGCTGAACGCACCGCCGGCATTGGCGGCAACTACAATATTGATGCAGGCAACAGCGATAAACTTGTGGTTGCTGCCGCCTACGGCCATAACAACAGTGGACATCAGCAAGGCAGTGGTGAGGTTGTCGGCGACCGGTGAAATGAAGAAGGAGAGTAAACCGGTTATCCAGAAAATCTGGCGCAGTGAAAAACCGCGTGTCACCAGCCATACGCGCAGTGCATCGAACACGCCGCGTTCATCCATGGTGTTGATGTAGGTCATCGCTGCCAGCAGAAACAGAAACAGCTCGCCGAATTCCTCCAGATTGTGTTTAACAGCCAGCTCTGCGCTATGAGTGTCACCGTTTGCGGCATAGACAAGGGCTACAATGGCCCAGATCAGCCCGGCCGCCACCATGGTGGGTTTCGACTTGCGCATGTGCAGCGCTTCTTCGGCGATGACGAAACTGTAAGCGAGGACAAACAGCCCAACGGCCAGCCAGCTTGCCCAGTGAGAGGTAAAGTCCTGCAGGTGGATTCCTTCAGCGGCAAACGAAACGCCAGGCAACAGCGTCATAAACAGTAGCCCTGTCACAGGCAGCCAGTGCCGATGAAGAAGAGGCGCTTGATTCATCCCATTATCCCTGATCCTGTCCGTGGTGCAGTGTATGTTTTGCCGGCAGTTCAGGCAACGTTGAGCACGCTCTGAACATCTTCGTCGTGAGTCGTTCCGGATTCCCTGGCTACCGGATAATGATTCCGTTCGGGTATGCCTGCAGTGGCAATGGTTGGGGAATATTTCGTGAATCGGGGGTGACTACCGGTTTTTGTTCAGTGACTCGTGCGGGTGTCCAGATTTGCCAGTTCGTTGAGTATGGCAAGCACCAGTTTCTCACCATCTTCGCTCATCCCTTCGGTCAACTTGTCGGCATCTCGCTCGCCCTGGACCAGTGGGCGCATAATCGCGGCCAGACGGGCCATATCACCACCGGCCTTGAGCATCTGCTGTGCCATTGTGCCCAGTAACTGCAGGGTTTCCAGGTTACCGGTGCGGGCGCCGTTGATCATTGCCGCAATACCCGGGGCAGCCATGGCACCGTCTGCACCTTCGCCAAGCTTAGGCAGGGTCGCCGGATTCTGCAGTCCTCGCAGTATGGATTGCACGATGACCCGGTCTTCATCGTCCAGGCCGTTGAGCACCGTTTCGTTATGTGTTCCGGCCAGTATTTTTCGGATGGCGCCTACCAGCTGGAGCCAGCCGTTTTGCTCGGCCTGCTTAAGAATGTCATCCAGGTCGGGTACCATACCGCGATTCTGGCAGCCAATGACCACCCGGTGAATCAGCCCGGTATGGGCTTCGATAATTTGTTGGTCTCTGTCGGGCAGGGTAGCCATCAGGTCACCTGTACGTCTGGTTTCACTCGCCAGAAAAATAGGCTGGAACGAGTCTAAATCTCAACTGCCGTATCCCGTATTAACTTAAAGGAATTGAGGCTATGAAGCTCAAAACGACTCTATTGTCCATTGTTTGAACGCTGGCGACAAATGCTGCGCAGGCGTATGAATGGCAGGCATTGCCGGACACCGCAATGCGCTGCAAGAGCAGCAACAACGCGGCATGAAAACCTTACAAGGATCTTAACGATGCGCAGGTAGCCGATATTGTTGCTTTCCTGAACGCACTGACCGGCAACACATGGTTGGACTTTAAGCGGTAGCGGAAACGCAAGGTAACCTAAGCAAACGATTTAGCTGTAGGAGCGGCCTCATGGCCGCGAACGGGGTTTAGCGCGTGCCTCACCATTCGCGGCCATGAGGCCGCTCCTACAGGGAGATTTTCGATTAGCCTGCCAAGTATCAGCTGATAGTCGAGTCCCAGCGGTTCACGATAGTGCAGAACAACTCTGCGGTCCGCTCTGCATCGTACTTGGCGGAGTGTGCCTGTTCCTGATCCCATTCGATACCGGCGGCTTTCGCTGCGCGGGCCAGGACCGTCTGGCCGTATGCCAGCCCTCCCAGCGTGGCGGTATCAAAGCTGCTGAACGGGTGAAAGGGATTGCGCTTGATTTTGCAGCGGTCGGCGGCTGCATTGACAAAATTCAGATCGAAAGACGGGTTATGGCCAACCAGAATGGCGCGTGTGCAGGCGTTGTCCTTGACCGCGTGGCGAATGGGTTGAAAAATCAGCCGCAACGCTTCTTCCTCCGGCTTGGCCATGCGGAACGGGTGGTAGGGATCGATGCCGGTGAATTCCAGCGAAGTCACATCCAGGTTGGCGCCCGGAAAAGGTTCCACATGGCAGGCATGGGTTTCCACGGGATGAAGCTGGCCCGCACTATCGAATTCAAGAATAACAGCGGCAATTTCCAGCAGCGCATCCCGCTTCGGGTTAAAGCCAGCCGTTTCAACGTCGACAACCACGGGAAGAAAACTACGGAACCTGTTGGCAATTTTTGCTGATACAGTATCGTTTGACATCTTTACAGCATACCGGAAGCGGCTTATGAACGTGAAACTATCAAACCAGTACCGTTACCTTGCCTGGCGTTTTGTAGTGGTGCTTGCCCTTGCCGCGGCTGTATTCAGTGTTCAGGCCGGCGGCCGGTTCGACAAGGGACTGTTGTGGAAAATCGAGCCCGCCGGCGCTGCACCGAGTTATCTGTTTGGCACCATGCACAGCGATGATCCGCGGGTGGTGCAGTTGCCTGCGCCGGTTCAGAAGGCCTTTGACCGGGCCGGCAGTGTGACGTTGGAGGTTGAACTGGATGCTCAGTCGCTCATCAGTCTGGCCACAGCGCTGATGCTGGTCGATGGCAGTACCCTGGAATCGCTGATCGGACGCGATCTTTACAAACGCACAGTACAGGTAATGAATGCGCAGGGTATACCGGACGCGCTGGTCGCCAACATGAAACCCTGGGCAGCGGCGGTTACCCTGATGACTCCGCCAAACCAGAGTGGTGTGGTGCTGGACCAGATTCTGTATCAGCAGGCAATCAACAGCGGAAAAAACGTCAGCGGGCTGGAAACAGTGGCCGAACAGATGGCGTTGTTTGATGAATTGCCGCTCGAGGTCCAGATTGCCCTGCTCAGGGATACGCTTGACAACCTGCCGGATATTGCCGGGATGCTTGAAGATCTGCAGGCCGCCTATCTTGATCGGGACCTCAAGCAGCTGGTGAAAATCAACGAAGCCTCTCTGCAGGACAGTAATCCGCAACTGGCGGAGGATTTTAACCAGAAGGTGATCATTGACCGCAATCACCGCATGGCGGAGCGTATGAAAAGCCGCCTGCATGAAGGTAATTATTTTATTGCAGTAGGTGCCTTGCACCTCCCCGGTCAGGAGGGTTTGCTAACGCTGTTAAGCGGGCAGGGTTACAGGGTTACCCGGGTTTATTGAGCGGTTTGGCGAGGCTCATTCAACTGTCCAGCGGACACTTTCACCTGATCGCATAGGGATCAGCCTATCCTTTCCCAACGGGTAACTGCCGGGGACCTCCCACGCGGTTTTACTCAGGGTGATTCTGCCTTCATTGCGGGGTAATCCGTAGAAATCTGCACCGTGGCAACTGGCAAAGCCTTCCAGCCTGTCCAGTGCCCCGGCCTGATCAAACGCTTCTGCATAGAACTCAATGGCGGCATGCGCGGTGTACAGACCGGCGCAACCGCAGCTGGTTTCCTTGGCAGCCTGACTGTGCGG
>Ga0316191_10000015_pt1 | contig 74643 bp, 67 predicted proteins | sample Eddworburr2cm_MG_FD_204928 | JGI IMG/M metagenome (GOLD analysis project Ga0316191, IMG submission 204928) | Coastal sediment microbial communities from Maine, United States - Eddy worm burrow 2 cm | ecosystem: Environmental > Aquatic > Marine > Coastal > Sediment | place: USA: Maine...
CTCAACGTCCCTCCCGATGCCCGATCAGGCACTATAACCTCCCGGCATCGCCCTCGCAAAAAAGGAGTCGTCCAGGTGGTAACGACCCCACAGGACCGGAGATCGATGTTCTATAATCGGACGTTGCTCTCCCGAGTAGCGCACCGGAGGATGTCATGATCGATCGAGGCTCCACGTCGTTCCGCTTTGCTGGATTGTCGACTTGTCTCCTCGCCGCGACCCTTCTCGTGGCGGGTTGTGGGCCACGGCAAGACCCACGCACCCTGAAGGCCGGCCAGGTTCTCGCCGAGGTCAGCGCGCAGGACCCGCAGTTCACGGTCTATGCGCTGGAGGTCGCGGCGCGGTCGTCGTCGCCGGCTTCGGAGCAGTTCATCCTGGACCACCTCGGAGCCACCGACTACCAGATCGCCTACGCCGCCGCACGCGCGGCGTTTCAGCGCCCATCCCCGGCGTTCGAAGAGGGGCTTCGCGCGTTGTTCTCCTCCAAGGGCGGCGTCGTGAAGATCGAAGCGGCTGCCGCGCTGGCCGAGCTCGGAGACCAAGCGTCGCTCGGTTGGCTCCGGGAAAACGTCACCGATGGTTCCGGGGCACCGAGCCTTCGCGTGATCCTCTATCTGGCGAGCGCCGGCGACGACGACGTCATCCGACCGGTACTGGAAGCGGCCCTCGCGTCCGAGGAGCAGGAGCAACGGAATCAGATCTATGGCCTCCTGGGAGAGATCGCGACTCCGTGGGCCGCCGAGCTGACGCTGGCCGGTTTCGACAAGGAGAGAGGTGAGGGCCGGCGGGAAGCGATCGCGGCCCTCGGCCGCACGGGCGACGAGTCGCACGCCGCGCGGATCCAGAAATTCACCAACACCCAAGGACTGGTCTTCGTGACCCTCGAGGCGCTCGGTGAGCTCGGCAACCCAAAGTGGGCGCCCGCCGTTCGCGAGATGCTCGCTCATGACGAGAAGTCCGTGAAGATCTATGCCGCGGTCGCCTTGTGGAAGCTCGGCGAGGCCGCCGATGTCAAGAAGGTGGTGGACGAGCTGTTCGTGGATCCCGACTGGGAGGTGCGCCTGAGGCTGACCGAGCAGCTTGCGAGCGTCGACGAACCGCAAGCGCTCAGCATGCTCGCGACGCTCGCGGAAGACGCGGAGCCGAAGGTCCGCATGGAAGCCTTGCGCGCTCTGAGCCGGCGCGCGGGTGAGGTCGGCCTCGAGCCTACGCTGCTGCCACGGCTGGAGGATCCCGCCTACGACGTCAAGGCGCTCGCGCTCGATATCCTGGGACCGGTCGGGACCCCGGCGGTCGTCGACACGATCGTTCCGCTCATGGACGACGAGAACCCCTATGTGGCGATCTCGGCGGCCAACGCCGTCATCGAGATCCTGTCGAGACAGGCCGCGACGGCCGCCCCCTGAGGCATCGCTTGACTTTCGCGAGTCTTTCGCCTACGCTTGCGCCGTGGGAGGATCGCTGATGGCGTTGACGCGTAGACAACGAGAGGTCCTGGAAGTCGTTCGGGAGTTCATCGCCGCCAACGGTTACTCACCGAGTCTCGAAGAGATCGGCGAGGCGCTCGGTCTTTCGTCGGTCGCCACGGTTCACAAGCACGTCACCCACCTGGTCGACAAGGGCTACGCGCGTCGCGCGTGGAACCAGAACCGTTCCATCGAGATCGTCGATCGTGAGTCCGGTTCCGGCGCCGTCACCCTCGCTCTGGCAGGGACCATCGCCGCAGGGCAACCCCTTGCAGCGGTCCCGACCTCGGAAAGCCTCAGCGTTCCCGCTGACATGGTGGCGGGGCGGGGGCGTGCCTTCGTTCTTCGTGTCCAGGGCAACTCGATGATCGACGAGCAGATCCGTGACGGCGACTTCGTGATCGTGGAAGAACGGCAAACGGCCCGTGACGGTGAGACCGTGGTCGCGCTTATCGACGGCTCCGAGGCCACCCTCAAGCGCTTCTACCAAGAGGGTGAGAACATCCGGCTCCAGCCGGCGAACCCGGACATGGGTCCGATCTACGCCCCCGCGAGCCGCGTCCGCATCCAGGGCGTTGTCGCGGGCGTCATACGGAAGCACTGATCGGCCTGCACGTCCAGCTCGACACCGAGATCGACCCTCGCCGGCTGAGCGCGGCGCTGAGGCGCGAGCACGCCACCTCGCTGTTCCTGGATGGCGGGGGAGACCTCGACCAGGGATGGCCGACGCGGGTGGCGCTTGCCCCCGAGACGGCTCTCCGTTGGCGGCGGAACGGCAACGAGGCGCAGGAGGCTCCCCTCGCCGCAATCGATCGCCTTGTCAGCGAGCGGCGCCGCCGGGGAGGGGAGGCCGAGACCGGCATCGCGGTGCTGCTGGGTTTCGATCTGCTGGCACCGGCCGGTGCGACGCACGTCGACGAACAAGCACTACCGGACCTGGTCGCGCTGGCCGTCGATTGCAGCGTGAGATTCCCTTCCGGTTCACCCCCCGTGCTGCACGGGAGGACGGCCGCGGAGGCGGAACGAGGAAGGGAACGGATTCAGCTCCTGCTCGGCACGAGGGGTGAGACCGGCGAGGTTCAGCGGTCCCGTGTCGCTCCGGCGAGCCGTCCTTCCACAAGTCTCCCGCGTGACGACTACCTCCGGGCCGTCGAGATCGTCAAGGCCCACATACGGGCCGGCGACATCTACCAGGCGAATCTCACGCAGCGGTTCGAGATCGACCATGACGGCGACGCGTTCGCGTTGTTCTGCGCCCTTTCCGATGCGGCTCCCGGCCCGCGGTCGGCGTTCGTCGAAGCCGACGGTGTGGCGGTGGCCTCGGTCTCTCCGGAGACCTTCCTGCGGTCCACGCCCGACGGGCACGTGGAGACACGACCGATCAAGGGAACCCGTCCGCGGTCGGCCGACCCGGAAGAGGACGAAGCGCTCGCTCGCTCGCTCGTCGAGTCGGACAAGGACCGCGCCGAGCTGCTCATGGTGGTCGATCTCGAGCGCAACGATCTCGGACGGGTGTGCCGGACGGGTTCGATCGAGGTGCCGGAGCTGATGAGCCTCCACTCCTACGCCGCGGTTCACCACCTCGTCGCCCGCGTCACGGGAAGGTTATTGCCGGAAGCAGGCCCCGCGCGTCTGATCGAGTCGACCTTTCCAGGGGGATCGGTGAGCGGTGTGCCCAAGACGAGGGCGCTCCAGATCCTGCGACTGCTGGAGCCGGTGCCCCGGAACTTCTACACTGGTAGCCTCTTGTGGTTCGGGGACGATGGAAGTCTGGAATCCAGCATCCTGATCCGCACGGTGGTGTTGTCCCGCGGCCGGGCGCTGCTCGGCGCCGGGGGTGCGGTGGTCGCCGATTCGGACCCGGAGGGCGAGTGGATCGAGTCCAATCACAAGGCGAGGCGACTGGCGCGGGTCCTTCGCTTTGCCCCCGAGGAGGCGAGTTGAGGGTCCCAGAGGGACTCGTATGGATGGACGGTGCCCTGGTCTCCGCCGATCGTGCCACCGTCGGCCTCGCCGATCCCGCGATCCAGGCCGGCATCGGCGCCTTCGAGACCCTGGCCGTCAGGGACTCGCAAGTTCTCGACTGGGAGGCCCACGTCGATCGCCTCGAGCGCTCGGCCCGATGCCTCGGTGTGACACTGCGCGACCGCACGGCTCTCGCCGAGGGGGGCGCCGTGGTGGCAGCCGAGGTCGCCGGCGGTCTCGGTTGGCTGAAGATCGTGGCGCTTCGCGGTGGCCCCACGGCGATCTTCGCCGGCGCGATCGATCCGTCCGCGATCGGCGAGAGCGCCTCGGCGGTCCTCCTGCGCTGGCGGCGTAGCCCGAGCGATCCGCTCGCGCAGTTCAAGACCCTCAACTACGCGCCTTTCGCGCTGGGCCTCGAGGAGGCGCGCCGGCGCGGAGCCGACGAGGGGCTGTGGCTCAACACCCGCGGCCACGTCGCCGAGGGTTGCAGCAGCTCGGTCTTCGTCGTCTGGCGAAAGACGATCTTCACCGCGGCGGTGCGGGACGGCATCCTGCCCGGCGTGACCCGTGCGGTCGTGTTCGAGGCGGCGCGCGCGCTGGGCATCGTGATCCACGAAGGCAAGCTTCGGCTCAAGAGGCTCGAGACCGCCCACGAGGCATTCCTGTCGTCGAGTGTTCGCGGCGTGCGTCCTCTGGTACGATTCGAAGGGCGGCCCGTCGGCCGCGGCTTGCCGGGTCCGATCACACGGGCCATCGTCGACCGTGTAGCCGCCCTCCGCAAGGTCGGGACGGCCTCCGGAGAGACGGCCGAGAGAGCGGTTGCTCCGCTGCAGGGAGAGCGAGAATGAGCATGGAGCATGGAGTCGAAGCAACGAGCGGATGGATCGTGAGCACCGCGCAGGCCTGGCCGTTCCTTGCGGCGTGGGTCGCCGTCGTCCTGATTCACGGGTTGTGGCGGTCCTCCGGTGAGGCCGCACAGGATACGATCCGACCCTCGGGACCGATAGAGTAGCCGCCACCCCGCACCGCCCTTCGGCCATCGCCCGGCTGACCCGTGACACGCCCGTGACTTCGTGTTCCCGTGGACAGGCCTTGACTACGACAAAGGGACAAATATCCGGCTCTAGTACCTTAAATTCCTTGACTCGCGTCCCGATAACGATGAGCATGGTGCCAATATCGAGACGCGACGGTTGCCGGTCACGAGAGGTGGTGGGGGGGCCACATGAAGAACGCGCTGATCGTCGCGCTGGGGCTGATGGTCCTGAAAAAGAAGGTCGCAAGCGCCATTGTACTCCTGGGGCTGATGCTGTTAACGGTCACGGTGTGCGCGCCCGAGGTGGAAGCAGCAGCCCCGCTCGCAGAGGGTGGGTGGACGGTCTGTTCGGAAGTTGGTGCCTCGGGACGGAGTTGAACCGCCGACGCAGGGATTTTCAGTCCCTCGCTCTACCGACTGAGCTACCGAGGCAGGGCTGTGGCCCTCGGGCCTGACGGACCAGCCCGGGATTCTGTCACACGGCCGTTCGGACCGTCAAGGCCGCGGCGCTGACCCCTGGGGCGCCGAGCGTCGCCGGCCCGGACCGCGGTCTGCGGGGGTCGTCTCCACGCGCGTCGGCGTGGCCGTGCTCGTGGCGTCCTTGCCTTCCGCCGGGGCGGAACCCTCGGCAGCGACGGCGGGGGACTCTTCCCGCACCAGACCCAGCTCTACACGGACCTTGCCGTCGATCTCCATGGCGAGATCGGGGTTGTCTTTCAGGAAGGTTCTGGAGTTTTCGCGTCCCTGGCCGAGCCTGAGGTCGCCGTAGGAATACCACGAGCCCGACTTGTCCACGACCTTGTGGGCGACGCCGAGGTCGAGCAGGTCGCCTTCCCGCGAGATGCCCTCGCCGTACATGATGTCGAACTCGGCGATGCGGAACGGGGCGGCGACCTTGTTTTTCACGACCCGCAGCTTGGTGCGGTTCCCGACGGTGGCCTCGCCTTCCTTGATGGCCCCGATGCGACGGATGTCGAGCCTCAGTGACGAGTAGAACTTCAGGGCGCGGCCTCCCGTGGTGGTCTCGGGACTTCCGAACATCACGCCGATCTTCTCGCGGATCTGATTGATGAAGATCAGCGCGGTGTGGCTCTTCGACACGATGCCGGTCAACTTGCGCATGGCCTGGGACATCAGCCGGGCGTGAAGGCCGACGAACGAGTCGCCCATGTCTCCGTCGAGCTCGGCCTTCGGGACGAGAGCGGCCACCGAGTCGATCACCACCACGTCCATGGCGCCCGAGCGGATCAAGATCTCGGAGATCTCGAGGGCCTGCTCGCCGGAGTCCGGTTGGGAGACCATCAGGTTGTCGACGTCGACCCCGAGCTTCTTGGCGTATTCGGGGTCGAGGGCGTGCTCGGCGTCGATGAATGCCGCGACGCCGCCCGCTTTCTGGGCCTCGGCGACGATGTGCAGTGCCAGGGTCGTCTTGCCGGACGACTCCGGCCCGAAGATCTCCGACATCCGGCCGCGTGGAATACCCCCCACACCCAGGGCGTAGTCGAGCGACAACGAGGTCGTCGAGATCACGGGGATGTCGAGGTGGTCTCGCGCACCGAGCTTCATGATCGAGCCCTTGCCGAATTGCCGCTCGATCTGGGAGACGGCGAGATCCATAGCCTTCGTGCGTTCCTTCGAATTGGGTTCCATGGGAGTCTCCTGGGAGGCGTCTGCGGGGCCCGGCCGGAGCCGCGCGACCCGGCCCAAAGCAGAGTAGGCGATGGTCCTGCAAACTGTCAAGAACGGCCCGTGCTGCCCTCGGTTGACACCGCATGAAGCAGGCTCTTATATTTGCCGAGCCGCCGGGGGGTCGAGTCCGGCAGCTAATCGTCACGGGGTCGAGGTGGTTACATGATCGTTCGTCGTCTGTCCGTATGTCCGGTAACGTCCGCCTTCCTGCCGGCGCTGCTGATCCTCCTCTTCGCGCTGCAGGGGTGCGCCACCACGGGACACAAGCCATCCGATCACGTCCAGCCGGTCACGATCGCCGATCCGGGGGAGACCGCCGCCGCAGGCACGCCCCTGGGCGACCCCCGCGAGCTCCCCGAAGACGACGAAGAGCTCGTCGCGATGATGCTCGAGCCGGTCGAAGAACCCGGCCCCGATGAGCACGTCGTCAGCTCTCCTCTCGACGAGCTGGCCACGGCCGACCCGGTGCTGACCCCCGAGGCCGCCGAGATCGAGCGCATGCTCGTCGAGGACTCCCAGCCGAGCTACGACATCCCGATGACCCTGAACGACAAGGTGCTGGCCTGGGTCGACTATTACTCCAAGAAGCACGCGGACACATTCCAGCCCGGGCTGATTCGCTCCGGGCGCTACCTGCCGATGATCCAGGAGATCTTCGAAGAGGAAGGTCTGCCTCTCGATCTGGCCTACATGGCCCACGTCGAGAGCGCCTACAAGACCAACGCCTACTCCCGAGCGCGGGCCCGGGGCGTCTTCCAGTTCATCTCCTCGACGGGAAAGCACTACGGGCTGCACATCGACTACTGGATCGACGAGCGCTCCGATCCGGAGAAATCGGCCCGCGCCGCGGCGCACTATCTCAAGGACCTCTACGCCGAGTTCGGCGACTGGTACCTCGCGCTGGCGGCGTACAACGCCGGCGAGGGCAAGATCCGCCGCGGGCTGGCCGGTAGCGGCGCGAAGGACTTCTGGGCGCTTGCGAGGACGCGCTACATCCGACGCGAGACCAAGAACTACGTCCCCGCGATCCTCGCCGCCACGCTGATCTCGAAGGATCCCGGGCGGTACGGGTTCGTCTTTACCCCCGACGATGCGATCGAGTACGAGACCATCGAGGTCGAGGGCGCCGTCGATCTTCGCGTGCTGGCCGAATGCTCCGGAAGCGATGTCGGAACCCTCAAGCTCCTCAACCCTGCGCTTCGACGGCAGCAGACCTCGCCCGGTCGCACCACCGACGTCCGCGTGCCGGTCGGCAAGGCCGAGATCACGGTGTCGGCCTTGGCGAAGATTCCCGAGAACGAGCGGGTGCTCTACGCCCATCACGTGATCCGACAGGGCGACACGCTGTGGGACATCTCTCGGGCCTACGGAGTCTCGATCTCCGCGATCCAGCAGGCCAACGACATGGGCCGCCGTACGTTGCTGAAGCCGGGCCGCGCGCTGAAGATCCCGACCAGTGGTGCGTCGGCGTCTTCGTCCTGGGCCGCGGCCGGCGCCGGAGCCGGGTCCGACCCATTCACCTACCGGGTGGCGCGGGGTGACACCCTGGATCGGATTGCGCGCAGATTCGATACCTCGAGCCGCGCCATCGCCGCCTCGAACGGCATCCGCGTCAACGACACGATCTACGTCGGCCAGCGCCTCAAGGTCACCCCGGGGGCGCGCTACCGATCGACATCGGCACCCACGGACCCGGCCACCGGGAAGGCCGTGCACACGGTGCGCCGTGGCGACACGCTGTGGGAGATCGCGCGCGCTTATCGCAGCAGCGTGGACGAGATCTGCAGCGCCAACCGGATCAGTCCGCACTCGACGCTCCATCCCGGAACCAAGCTGACCGTCCCGACGCGCTGACGCCACTCGGTCCCGAGCCACCTCAGGAGTCCACACCATGCTGGGACGCGCCACCGGCGCCGTCCTGGTGGGGATCGAGGCCCATCTCGTCGAGGTCGAGGTCGATCTGGGCGGGGGGCTGCCCACCATCGCGGCGGTCGGTCTTCCCGACACCGCGGCGCGAGAGGGTATCGACCGCATTCGCGCCGCCCTTCCTCACGCGGGGTTCGAGCTTCCGCAGCGCCGCGTGATCGTCAATCTCGCTCCCGCCGAGATACGCAAGCAGGGCTCGGGTCTCGACCTTCCGATCGCCACCGCGATCCTGATGGCCGATGGGAAGATTCCCGGACTCACGCCGAACGGCACGGTGCTGGTGGGAGAGCTCTCGCTTTCCGGCACCCTGCGTCCGGTCCGCGGGGTGCTGTCGATCGCGCTGGCGGCCCGTGAGGCGGGTCGCTCGCGGATCGTGGTGCCTCGCGGCAACGCCGACGAGGCCGCCCTGGTCGACGACCTCGAGGTGATTCCGATCTCCACCCTGGCCGACGCGGTGGCCCTCGCGAAGGGGCTCCCGACGGCGGTTCATCGTCTGGACGGCGCCGCGGTGCTCGACGCCGCCCGGCGTCGCAACGGGGGACCCGACCTCCGCGAGGTCCGGGGACAAGCCTCGGCGCGGCGTGCGCTGGAGCTAGCCGCGGCCGGCGGTCACCACCTGCTGCTCAGCGGTCCCCCGGGTGCGGGCAAGAGCATGCTGGCCCGTCGTCTTCCGGGCGTCCTTCCGCCCCTCGACCTTCGAGAAGCGCTCGAGGTCACCCGGGTGTGGAGCGCGGCGGGCCTGACCCGTGGGCTGGTCACACGACGACCGTTTCGCGCACCGCACCACGGTACGTCGTGCGTCGGTCTCACCGGCGGCGGCAGCATCCTGCGTCCCGGAGAGATCAGTCTCGCCAGCCACGGCGTGCTCTACCTCGACGAGCTGCCCGAGTTTCGTCGGGATGCGCTCGAAGCGCTGCGGCAGCCCCTCGAGGAGGGCAGGATCCGGATCACACGCGCGCGGGGGAGCGCGAGCTTCCCGGCCGGGTTCATGCTGGTAGCGTCGATGAACCCGTGTCCGTGCGGCTTCTACGGCAACCCGGGCGGACGGTGCAGCTGTACCGGGATGGAGATCCGGCGGTACCTCGCCAAGCTGTCGGGTCCCCTGATCGACCGCTTCGATCTCGTCGTCGAGGTTCCGCCGGTCGAGCTGGCCGCTCTCCAGGCGGGCGCGGCGGGGGAGCCGACGTCGGAGGTGCGCGAGAGGGTGGTGGCCGCCCGGGAAAGGCAGCGAGGGCGGTTCGGTCCCGCGGGCCCACCGTGCAACGGAAGGATGGGTCCGCGGGAGCTCGCCGAGTTCGCGACCCTTGGCACCGAGGCCGAGCAGCTCCTCATCGTCGCGTCACGGAAGCTGGGACTCTCCGCCAGGGGGTTCGATCGCGTGCGGCGCGTCGCTCGGACGGTGGCCGATCTCGAAAAGGCGCAGGAGATCACCCCGGCCCACGTCGCCGAGGCACTGCAGTACCGTCGCCGCTCGACCCCCAGCCCGCTGGACTGAGCCGTGTCGCCGCCACTCGATTGACTTCCCGCCCGGCCCTCGCTAAGCTCACCTTTTTGGTCCGGAGTCCGGGGCCCGGTCGCCCCGTCCCGAAGGCTTGAAAGAACATGGCGGCGGCGACGTCCATCAATCTCGTGATTCCCAGCGAGGTCAGGCTCGTGGATCTGGTCCACGAGGTCTCGCAGAAGCTCGCCGAGCTTGCGGGGTTCAGCCCGGACGACGCCCTGAACGTCGGCCTCGCGGTGCGGGAGGCGGTGATCAACGCCATTTTGCATGGCAACAAGAACGACCCGTCCAGGAACGTCGACATCAGGCTCGACCTTCCCGAGGCGGGCGGGATTCAGGTGAAGATCCGGGATCAAGGCGGCGGCTTCAATCCCGAAGTTACACCGGACCCGACCGATGACGAGCACGTTCTCAACGCCTCCGGTCGCGGTATCCTGATGATCCGAGCGTTCGTAGACAACGTCACGTTCCGGTTCGAAGAGGGACGCGGGACGGAGATCACGATGGTCAAGAACAAGGTCCAGCAAAGCGGAGTGGTCTGAGACCGGATCCCGAGCGATCCGGGGATTCATGGAGGAAAAGGAATGAAAGTCAACATTCGGCAGGAAGGTGAAGTCTCGGTCGTGGACCTCTCCGGGAAGATCACGATCGGCGAAGGGGACGTCGTCCTGCGTGAGAAGGTGCAGGATCTCCTCGACTTCGATCAGAAGAAAATCGTGCTCAACCTCGAGAAGGTCTCGTACATGGACTCGGCCGGTATCGGCGAGCTGGTGGCGTGCTACAAGCGGGCGAAAGAAAAAGAAGGTACGGTCAAGCTGCTCAATCCTTCCGGCAAGGTCTACGATTTGCTCCAGCTCACCAAGCTCGAGGACGTCTTCGACACCTTCAAGAACGAGCAAGAAGCGATCGACTCATTCTGATCGCCGAACGGCGGGTCACCGCCCGAGGTCGAGACGGCGGCGCCAGGCGCTGATGAGCTGCAAGGCCTCGAGAGGGGTGAGCCGGTCGGGGTCCCTCTCACGCAGCTCGGCCAGGATCTCGGCGGCGGCCGGATCTTGCGGCGCGGACGGCGCCGGGGCCGGTTCCACGGCGCCGAACAGGGACGGCTGGATTCCGGCGGTGGCGGGGCGTCGGCCGTCGCGCCGCCGGGCTCGGCGGGGAAGGCCGTCGCCACCGAACTCGTCCTGCTCGAGGTTGGCGAGGATCTCGCGGGCCCGAATGATGACCGGCTCGGGAACGCCGGCCAGCCGTGCGACCTGAATGCCGTAGGAACGGTCCGCCGGCCCCGACTCGACACGGTGCAGGAAGATCACCTGATCGCCTCGCTCCCGGACCCCCATCCGGCAGTTGAACACTCCCGGCAGCTCCACGGCGAGCTCGGTGAGCTCGTGATAGTGGGTCGCGAACAGGCTTCTGGGTCGCCCGGCGGTGCGTCCGTGGAGGAACTCGACGACCGCCCATGCGATCGACAGTCCGTCGAAGGTGGAGGTCCCGCGACCGATCTCGTCTAGCAGCACCAGGCTGCGGTCCGTGGCGTGGTGGAGGATGTTGGCGGTCTCGGTCATCTCCACCATGAAGGTGCTCTGGCCCTCGGCGAGGCTGTCCGACGCACCGACGCGGCAGAAGATCCTGTCCACGACGCCGATCTCGGCCTCGTCCGCCGGCACGAACGAACCCGCCTGCGCGAGCAGCGTGATCAACGCCACCTGGCGGAGGTAGGTGGACTTGCCTCCCATGTTCGGACCGGTGAGAATCGCAATCGCGTCACCCTCGGTGTCGAGGCCGGTGTCGTTGGGCACGAAGCGCAGGTCCTGAAGGCTCTGCTCGACCACCGGGTGACGGCCCCCCACGATGCGCACCGCTCCGCCGTCGTGGACCTCCGGCCGTCGATAGTCGGCCACCGCCGCGATCTCCGCCAGCGCAGACAGGACGTCCACGACCGCCATGGCTCGGGCCGCCGCTTTGAGTCGTGAGGCCTGGGCCGCCACCTTGCGACGCAGATCGACGAACAGATCGTATTCGAGGGCGTCGATGCGCTCCTGCGCGTTGAGGACCTTGGATTCGTAGTCCTTGAGCTCGGGCGTGATGTAGCGCTCTCCGGTGGCGACGGTCTGCTTGCGGTGGTAACGGTCCGGCGCGAGGTGGACGTTCGACTTCGAGACCTCGATGAAATAGCCGAAGACCTTGTTGAACCGAACCTTGAGGTTCTGGATTCCCGTGGCCTCGCGCTCACGGCTTTCCAGCTTCGCGATGTAGTCGCGGCCGTCCCGCCGGATCGTCCGCAAGTCGTCGAGTTCGTCGTTGAAGCCGTCGCGGATGATGCCGCCTTCCCGCAACGAGAGAGGGGGATCGTCCGCGATCCCGTCCGAGAGCTTCCCTGCAAGATCCTCGCAGAGGTCCAGCCCGTCGAGGGTCTCGCGGATCGCACCCGACTCGAGCCCCGCCAGGGCTTGCGCCAATCCCGGGAGCTTTTCGAGCGATGCCCGCAGCGAGAGAAGATCGCGGGCGTGGGCGGTGCCGGTCACGGCCCGGCCGAGAAGGCGCTCGATGTCGTGGACGTCCCGCAGGAGCTCGGTCACCCGCGCTCGGACGTCGGAGCGCCGCAGGAACTCCTCGACCCCGGCAAGGCGTCGCCGGATCTCGGTCGCGCTGCGCAGGGGAGCCAGCAAGCGACGTCGCAGCAGCCGGCCGCCCGCCGCGGTGACGGTCCTGTCGATCGTCCCGACCAGCGATCCCGCCAGGCGTCCGTCCCTCAACGAGCGCTCGATCTCGAGATTGCGGCGCGTCGCGGCGTCCATCAGAACGTAGTCCGACGGCTCGTGCAGGACGATCGAGTCGAGGTGCTCGAGGCCGCACTTCTGAGTTTCCTGCACGTAGACCACCAGCCCTCCGGCGGCGGCGACGGCCGCGGGCCTGTCCTTCAGACCGAAGCCGTCAAGGGATGCAACGGCGAGCTGGCGCTCGAGATGGCGGGTGGCCTCCGGCGGGGAGAAGGCGAAAGGCTCCGCCGCCGTCAGGGTCGCGTCGGCGAGACGCTCCCGCTGGAGCCCCTCGGGCCACGGGAGCCCTTCCGGGTAAACGACCTCGCGAGGACCGAAGGCGGACAGCCGCTCGGCCAGGGCCTGCCAGCCGTCGCCGTCCTCCGGCGCCTGCCAGGCCAGGAACTCGCCGGTCGAGGCATCGAGGAAGGCGGCGCCGACCCGGCCCGAAACCGTCGCCACCGACGCCAGCCACGCATTGGCCTTCGAATCGAGCTGCGTCGGGTCGGTCACGGTGCCGGGGGTGACGATCCGTACCACGTCCCGCTTGACCAGTCCCTTGACCTTGCGCGGGTCCTCGAGCTGCTCGCACACGGCGACTTTCCGACCGGCGGTCACCAGGCGCGCCGTGTAGCTTTCCACCTGATGGTGCGGGAAGCCGCACATCGGCACGACGTTGTCGGTGCCCTTGCCCCGCGCCGTGAGGGTGAGCTCGAGGATCCGGCTCGCCTCCTTGGCGTCGTCGTAGAACATCTCGTAGAAGTCGCCCATCCGGAAGAACAGGACCGCGTCGGGGTGATCCTGCTTGATCGACCGGTACTGCCGAAACATGGGGGTGAGACGGGCCGACTCGCGCATCACTCGCGACACTGTATCACCCCGACTTGACGGTCGAGAGCCGCTGAGGATATAAGGCGGGCATGGACTCCGAGAACCTCACCACCGAGCTGAGCGACCAGGACCGCGTTCTCCTGGTTTTCGACTACCTGGGTCTGCTGGCCCTGGTCTCGCTGCTGGCGACCCGCAAAGAGTTCGTCAAGTGGCACGCCAAGCAGGGATTGCTGCTCTCGGCCGCCGTCGCGGCCCTGTATCTGGTGATCCTCAAGCCGGTCCACATGCTCTTCACCCGGTATCTCTGGGGCTTCCTCGCCGAGCTGTTCTGGGCCCTTTCGATGCTGATCGTCGTGGGGGCCGTGGTTTTGGCGCTCCTGTGCATCATCCGTGCGCTGGAAGGCGAGCGCTTCAAGATCCCGATGCTGGGCGAGCTCGCCGACCGACTCTGATCAAGGCTTCTTCTCGGACTCCGGTGCCGGCGCGGGCTCCGGGAGATCCCAGCGCGTCTCGTGGAAGATCAGGGGGGCGTAGCCGCCGAAGAATACCGTCTCCCGGATCGGGAGTTCGCGGGCGGTGTACTCGAGGCACGCGGCCACGAAGACGGGCTTGATGGCATCGATCTCGGCCGTCATCGCTTTCCGCTCCTCGTCGGAGAGAGGCTCGGCGGCGGCCCGGGCCACCATCCCCATGACTCGCTGACCCTGCTCCTTCATCAGCTCCTCGAGCTCACCCTGGCCAAGGTCCTTGAAGGGTCCTCCGTCGGGAGTCTCGTCGGGAACGGAATCGAGCGTCGCCGCCATCGCGGCCAGTCTCCATGAATACCGCGCCCGATCACCCTCGGCCGGGTTGGCCTTCTCCGCCTCCCGCCACGCGTCGGCCGCCGCGCTCCACTTCCCGAGGCGGACCCGAATCACCGCCAGTCGGTCCCAATCGCTCGCGCCGGCCTGTCCCGTGGCTGCAAGCGCGGTCAGCTCGGCCTCGAGGGCCTCGTAGTCGGAACTGCTGGAAGCGAGACCGGCGAGGTAGCGTCGGGACCACTCGACGTAGACGGGGTAGGCCTCCGGCTTTGCATCGAAGCCCTCGAGTGCACGGCGGTACCACTCGGCCGCATCCTCCTGCCGACCGAGATCCGCGTAGAGCTTTGCGGCTCGAAACGACTCGACCGGATCTCCCTTCGGGCTCCAGTCGCCGCCCTCGATCCGCTTCACGGCCTCGATCGCGACCTCCCGTGCCTCGGGCTTGCGGTTCAGATTCCGTAGGGCATTGGCCAGGTAGAAGGCGGGTTCGAGAGTCGGGGCCTCCTGGACCTCCTGGCTCAGCGCGGCGACGGCCCGCTGCAGCGTGCTCTGCTGCGACCCGGGATCGCCGGTCTTCCCGAAGCAGAACGACAGGCGGTAGAGCATGGGACCGTCGATCCCGCCGGTCGCGTCGAGCCGCTCGAGAAGGGCCCGTGCCTCGGCGTACCTTCCCACGTCGTACAGCGCGATCGCCCGTTCCGACTCGCCCGGTTCCGCTGCTGTGGCCGGAACCGCGACGGCGGCAACGAGGGCGATCTTCAGGGCGGCCATCGCCGCCCGCGGAATCCACCGCGTGCCCATGGTCTTCTCCTGCTTGAAGGGCTCTTCACTACCATCAGATCGGCCGCATGGCAAGCGCCGTGGGTCGGAACGATAGCTAGCTGGTAAGCTGGTGGTCTCGAATTCGGCCGAGGAGTCCGATGAGAACGAAGACCTACCACGGGGCGATCGCCGCCCTCACGATCACGCTCCTGACCGCCACGGTGGCGGTCTCGGCGGCAGCACCGGTCTCGGCGGAGGTCCTTGCGGGACTGCAGGCCTGGCTCGACGGCACCCGCGATCTGGAGTGCCGATTCGAGCAAACGCTCCTGTCCGGCGCCTTCGGGGCAGGGGTCCGCGAGCAAGGTCGGCTCTACGTCAAGCGACCGGGCAAGATGCGGTGGGAGTACACCCGCCCCGACCCGAAGATCGCCATACTCAGCGATGGCGCTGCCGCCCTGTATCTTCCGGAAGACCGCCAGATGATCCGCGGCGACGAGGCCTGGAGCTCGAGTCCGTTGCTGGTCCTGCTCTCCGGCGAGGGCCGGATCGCCGACGTCTTCGAGGTTGCCGAGCTCGACGCCGCCGAAGCCGATGGACCCTGGCGACTACGCCTGGTCCCCCGCGAGGAGGGGCAGGGATTCGTGGAGGTCATCGTCACCGTGACCTCGCCCTCCCACGCCATCAGCGAGGCCGAGGTGCTCGACGAGGCAGGGAATCGCATGCACTACCGCTTCCGCTCCATGCATCGGAACCGCGGCGTCAGCGAGGACCGTTTCGTGCTCGAGACACCGCCGGGAACCGAGATTCTCGGGCCCTCGTGAGAGCCCGGCTACGGTTGCCCGAGATCAGGGCCGAATGGTAGGATGCGGCCCTCTCGCGCCGTCTCCTGAGGATGCAACGTTGAGGCCCATGCCTCCTGTGCTCGATGCAATTCGTCGAGCTTGGCGGACCCGTCGAGCGGGCGCGTCGCGACGCCGCCGATCGAGGCGTGTGTGAGCCGCTCGGGCGGCTTCCAGGGTCGGGCCGCGAGGCTCCTCGACGCTCCCTCCGCCACCCAGCGCGAGATCCTCGCCCTGGTCGCCGACCGTCTCGGAGATGTGGAGGCGCTGTTCCGGGAGAGCCTCGGATCGCCTCTCCGTATCATCGAAGAGATCGGAGAGTTCCTCGCGAACGGAGGCGGAAAGCGGGTCCGGCCGACCCTTCACCTGCTCAGCGCGCGGATGTGCGGCTACAAGGGGTCGAACGACGTCCTCCTCGCCACGGTGCTCGAGTTCATCCACTCGGCCACCCTGATCCACGACGACATCATCGACGAGGCGAAGACCCGCCGCGGGCGCCCGTCGGTCAACCGCGTCTGGGGCAACAACGTCACGGTGCTCTTCGGCGACTACCTCTACGCCAAGGCGATGGAGATGGCGCTGCGCGCCGAGAGCCTCGAAGTCATGGAGACGCTGTCCACGGTCACACTCCGCATGACGGAGGGTGAGATGCTTCAGACCCGCTATGCGGGTCGCATCGATCTCGGCGAGGACGAGTACCACGATCTCATCGAGCGGAAGACCGCCGAGCTGTTTGCCGCGTGCTGTGAGCTGGCAGGCGTCATCGCCGAGGTGGACGAGGATCGCCGCGATGCCCTGCGCCGCTACGGGCTGAACCTCGGACTCGCCTTCCAGGTGGTCGACGACCTGCTCGATTTCGTCGGCGACTCCAAGACCCTGGGCAAGCCGGCTGCGAGCGATCTCCGGGAGGGGAAGGTGACGCTCCCCCTCATCGAGCTTCTGGGGGAAGGTCCTGTGCGGGCTCGGGAGCTTGCGGTGGCCATCATGGAAAGCGGCGAGGCCGATACTCCGGAGATCGCCGAACTCGCGACCCTGCTAAAGGAAAGTGGGGCCGTCGACCGGGCCCACCGCCGAGCCCGCGATTACGCCTCGCGGGCGACCCTGGCTCTCGACGTCTTCCCCGACAGCCCCGCCAAGGTGGCCCTCCAGGCCATCCCGAACCTCCTCCTCTACCGCGACCGGTAAGCTCGCACCCCGCGATCTCGACACGGAATCGCGCCCTACCCCCATATTTGGGGGGTCCAATGTGCCTATGCGGCCGTATTTTGTGGTTTCCACTTGAGTTATGCCGTCCAGCAGGTATTATGTCGTGGCTCCGGCCGGCCACGGGGGGTCGGCGGGGGAGGGTGTACCCGAATGAGTGAGACGAACGAAGCACCACCTCGGATCGCCGGGGCCGTCATGCCCGAGGTCCCGCCCGAAGCGGCCGCAGGCCCTGAGCTCGCCGACGTGGCCACAGGCCCCGAGCCTGCCCTGGGCGCGGCGCAGGTCGAGGTCCCCGCGGAGCCCGAGCCCGCCGCAGGCCCCGAGCCCGTCGAGGGCGCCGAGGAGCTCCAGGCCGCCGACGCCATCCCCGAGGCGTTCCAGGTCGAGGAAGACGGCTTCGCCTACCACCTGCACCGGATGGAGATCTCGGGATTCAAGTCCTTCAGCGACCGGACCTCGATCGAGTTCCCCCTGGGGATCACTGCCGTGGTCGGTCCGAACGGGTGCGGGAAGTCCAATATCGGTGACGCCATCAACTGGGTTCTGGGGGCCCAGAGCCCCAAGCTGCTACGCGGCACGACGATGCAGGACGTCATCTTCAGCGGCACCGAGGCACGGCGGCCCATGGGGATGGCCGAGGTTTCGATTCGCTTGGCCGGCTCTCGAGCCTCCGATCCCGACGAACGGCGGGAGACCGCGATCACACGGCGGCTGTTCCGCGACGGAGAGAGCGACTACCTCCTCAACGGCCGAAGGGCCCGTCTGAAGGACATCCAGGAGATCCTGCGCCGAGCGCGTGTGGGCGCGAAGACGTACGCGACCATCGAGCAGGGGCAGATCGACCAGATCCTCAACGCGAAGCCACGAGACCGTCGCCTCATCATCGAGGATGCCGCGGGGGTCTCCGGCTTCAAGCACAAGCGTCGGCTGGCCGAGATGAAGCTCCAGGCCACCGAGGCGAATCTCCTTCGTGTCAACGACATCGTCTCGGAGGTCCACCGGCAGATCAACTCCCTCAAACGCCAGGCGGCAAAGGCCCGACGCTACCAGCGCCTGCGAGAGGAGCTGCGCGCCAAGAAGCACGTCAAGTTCGCCCACCAGGCCCGCGAGATGGACGCGGAGCTGGCGCGGCTGAGAGAGAAAGAGACGAAAGCTCGCGAGGCCGAGTCGGCGGCGGCGGCTCGCCTCGCCACCCTCGAGGCCGAGCTGGCCGCGGAGCGCCATTCCCTGGACGAGGCCGACCGCGATTTCCGGGATACTGCGCGCCGTCTGCATCAGCTCGAGGCCGAGGTCGACCGCAAGGAAGAGCGGATCGAGCACTGCCGGCAGCGCATCGTCGAGGCCGAGGAGACCGCTGAGCGTCTCGCCGGTGAGACGCTTGCTCTCGGCGAGCGAAAGACCGCGACCGAAGAAGAGCTCTCCGCCCTGACGGATCGGGGCCGCATCGAGGATCGTGAGATCGAGTCCCTGGCTACCCGTCTTTCGGAGCGTCAGTCCGATCTCGACGCGGCGAGCTCGAGGCTCGAAGGCCTTCGCGGCGATCTCGACGAGGTCCGCCACGAGCTGTTCGGATCCATGAACCGCGCGGCCGAGCTGCGAAACGAGCGACGCTCCATCCAAGAAGCGATCGAGCGGGAGAACGTCCGGATCGAGCGCCTCGGGGGCGAGCTGGAAGAGTCCCGGGGTGAGGCGAGCCGACTGGACGCCGAGAAGATCATGCTCGAGGGCGACCTCGGCGAGGGCCGTCGCGAGGTCGGGCGTCTCATCGACGCGCACGAGATCGCCGAGCAAGCCCTCCGGGAAGCACGCGGGCGGATCGAGGCGGATGCCACGGGTCTCGCCTCGGCGCGGGAGCGCGAGCAGTCCGCGGCGGCGCGCCTGCGGACGCTCGAGGACGTCGCCACGCGGTTCGCCGGGGTCTCCGACGGCGTGCGAATGCTCCTGACGTCCGGTTCCGCGGCCGGCGTTCGCACCGTGGGGGTCGTGGCCGATTTCGTCGAGGCCGGCCGTCAGCTCGAGGGTGCCGCCGAGCTCTACCTCCAGGCCGTCCTGCCGGCGGTCGTTCTCGAAGACGACTCCGACGCCGAGAGGGCTGCGGCCATGCTCCGAACGGAAGGTGCGGGCCGCACCTGTCTGATCTCGCGCACCCAGCCTGCCGGGGCCCCGGCGGTCGGCGCGGTACAAAACGGCGGCGGCAAGATCTTCCCCGACGAGCTGCTGGAGGATCCACGGGTCCTCGGACGCCTTCGGGATCACCTGAACCTGAAGACGAGTGCCAACGGGTTCGTGCAGGACCGCATCGGGGACGCCATCGTCGTCGAAAACCTCGAGACCGCGCTGGCTCTCCACCGCCGGTATCCCGAGGCGGACTATCTCACGCCCACCGGGGACGTGGTCTATGCCTCCGGGATCGTTGCCGCGGGTGGGGCCAAGACCTCCGAGCACGGTCTGCTGGCCCACAAGCGGAAAACGCGTGAGGCCCGCGCGCAACTCGCTGAAGCCTCCGCGGAGGCGGCCGGACTCCAGGCAAAGGTCGAGGCCGGTCGTTCCGAGATCGAGGCTCTTGAGCCCCGGCCGGCCGAGACCCGGGCGCGGCGCGAGCAAGCGCAGCGCAAGGTGATGGAGATGGAGGTCCGAGCGCAGCGGCTGACCGACGAACGGGAAAGATGCAGGCGCCGGGCCGAGATCCTCGTTCAGGAAACGGATTCTACCCGCGAGGAGGCCCAACGGCTCGAGGCTGAACGGGTCGAGGCCGACCGTAAGGTAGCCGAGGCCGAAGAGTCCCACCGTCGTGCGGAGCAGCGCCTCGAGCGGGCCTCGTCGGAGACGGAATCCGCGGACCAAGGCCTGCGTGAGCTGGCCGAGGAGGTTGCCGCGGTTCGTGAAGACCTCGCCGCCCGCCGCCAGCGCCTCGAGAACATCGTGACCCAGAGGGGGCGGGTCGAGGAGACCCTGGCCGACCTGGCGTCCAGGATCGAGCAGGCGCGGGTTGAGGCACAGATGTGCAACCGGCGCGCCCGCGAGGCCGCCGAGCTCAAGTCGGCCACCGAAGAAGAGCTCGCCGGTCAGCTGGAGCAGCGCGAGAATCGCGGAACCGAGGTCGCCGACCGGGAGCGCGCCATCGAAGAGCGCCGCAAGGCCCTGGGCGAGCGTGAGGAGAGCCTCCGCGGGGCCCGCGCCGACCTGGATGCGCGACGCCACGCCACCGGGGCCGCGGAGCTCGAAAGAACCCGTGGCGAGGGCGACCGACAGCACCTTGATGAGTTGTGCCGGCAAGAGCTGGGAAGAACGGCCTCCGCGGCGATCGTACCTGCCGAGTCGGTCGAAGCCGGCGGCGAGCCCGCTGCTCCCCCGGAAGAGCTCGACCTCGATGCGCTCGCGTCGGAGATCGACGAGATCACCGAGAAGATCGAACGGGTCGGCCCGGTCAACATGACCGCCATCGAAGAGTTCTCGGACCTCGAAGAGCGTCACGAGTTCCTGACCGCGCAGCGCAAGGACCTGACCGACTCGATCGACTCGCTACGGGAGACGATCCGACGCATCAACCGCTCTTCGCGCGAACGGTTCAACGAGTCCTTCGATGCGATCCGACGGAACTACCGCGAGATCTTCCAGACTTTGTTCAACGGCGGGCGGGCCGACCTCATCCTCGAAGAGGGCGAAGACGTCCTCGAGTGCGGCATCGAGATCATGGCGCAGCCTCCCGGCAAGCGACTGGGCAGCATCCAGCTATTGTCGGGCGGAGAGAAAGCGATGTCCGCCATCGCCCTGCTGTTCGCGATCTTCCGCTACCAGCCCTCGCCGTTCTGCTTGCTGGACGAGGTCGACGCGGCGCTCGACGATGTCAACGTCGGGCGGTTCGCCCGGATGTTGCGAGAGTACGCCCACGATACCCAGTTCATCATCATCACCCACAACAAGCTCTCGATGGAGGGCGCGAACCTGCTCTACGGGGTGACGATGGAGGAACCCGGCGTCTCGAAGCTCGTATCGCTGCAGCTCGACTAAGCTCTACTCAGCGAAGGCGGTCACGATCCCGAAGCCGTCTCCGGCATCACCGTTGCCTGCCACGATGTCGATCGTCGAGCCCGGCTCGACCGCGACGCCGTCGCGTTCGTCCGAGACGAGTCGGACGAATCGACCGCCGATCTCCACCGCAAGACCGATCATCAGATCGTGAGTCTCGCCGAGGTCGATCTGGACCTCGAGCGTCGACGGCAGCTCCAGGCGCAGGAAGTCGGTGCCCGCGGGTGCCGCGGTGAAGTGCCACTTCTGATTCGAGGGCAGCTCCCCCTTCTCCACCCGCTCGCTTCCGCGAAGAAAGGCGAGCATGCGGTGGCGCGGCATGGAGACGAAGTCCCGACCGAGGGGCGACTTCGACCGCCAGTAGTCGGGCACGTGGTAGGCCGTGCGGCACGCGACGAAGACGGCCACGGTACTGACGTCGGCGGGCTCGCTGCCGTCCCCGACCTCCAGGGCACGTACGATCGGCGGCGGCAGGACGCCGGGAAAGTAGAGGGCCCGCTCGGTCCCGTCTTGGCCCTCGTCTTCCTGGTCTTTTTTCGACAGCGGAAGGTCCACCTTGATCACCACCAGCGGAAGCTCGCCCTCGGCGGCCTCCGGCTCGATCTCGTCGATATCGGTGGCCGGTGGGGGGTGGAGCTCGGCCTGCCGCTGGGTCATGGCCTCGATGACCTCGCCGGGCACGCCTGCGACGCGAAGCTCGTCGAGCATTTCGGTGGAGAGATCGAAATCGACGTCGCGGGACCGGATCGCCGCGACGGTCTCCGAGGTGCTCGCTCCCGTCACCAGCATGCGCACCACGTCCTCGGTGCGCATGGGAGCGGCGGGGGCTTCCGCAACAGAGTCCGAGGAAAGGCTCCCGAGGGCAACAATGAGGACGAGAAGCAGCCGAGTCAGCACTTACGCACCCCGCTGGGTCGTCGGCTACGCGTGCGTGACCTCCACGACGAGGCCGTCGTAGGCGAGCTCGACGGTCTCGGGTAGCGTACCCGAGATCTCCCGGTGCGGCATCTCGTGGCTCATGTGGGTCAGGAGGGTGCGGTTCGCCCCGATCCTCGCGGCCTCGTTCAGGGACTGCTCGAGGCTGAGGTGCATCGGATGAGGGCGAGGACGCAGCGCGCTGATGACGAGCAAGTCGAGCCCCTCCAGAAGCGGATAGGATGCCTCCGGGATCGCGCTGACGTCGGTGAGGTAGGCAAAGCGACCCACGCGGTAGCCGAAAATCTCGTGCCGGCCGTGCAGCACCGGGACCGGGACGACGTTCACCCCGTGAAGCTCGAAGGGTGTCTCGATGACCCGCGGATCGAGCAATGGCCTCGTGCCCGCGGTCTCGTCGGGGTCAAAGACGTACCAGAACGTCCGCTTCAACGCGTCGAGTGTCCGCCGGGAGCCGTAGACCACGACCGGACCGCGCTGCCGCCAGTTGTACAGCCGCAACTCGTCGACTCCGAGGATGTGGTCTGCATGAGGATGCGTGTACAGGACGGCGTCCACCCGGGCGAGTCGGTGGCGGAGCGCCTGTTGCCTGAGATCGGTGGAGGTGTCGACCAGAATCGAGACGCCGTTCCATTCCATCACGATCGATGGACGGAGCCGGGAGTCCCGTGGGTCGTCGGACCGGCACACCGCGCAGTCGCACGTCGGGACGGGGACCCCCGTGGAGGTTCCGCTTCCGAGGAAGGTGACCTTCATGGGCGCTCCGGGCTCAAGGATCTATCCCGCGCGCGATCACCTCGGCGGCGACCGCCGGATCCGGCGCCGCGGTGATCGGCCGCCCGATCACGATCCGGTCGGCGCCCGCGCGGATCGCTTCGGCCGGAGTGGCGGTGCGGGCCTGGTCGTCGCGTCCAACGGAGAGCCCTGCGGGTCGGATCCCCGGCACCACCAGTTTCGCCGAGGGGAAAGCGCGGCGGACCTCGGCGATCTCGAGTGGCGAGCACACGATCCCCCCGGCCCCGGAGTCGCGAGCAAGCTCGGCCAGCCGGGTGACCGCCTCGCGGCCCGTGCCCTCGACGCCGATTCGACGCAGATCGTCGTCGTCGTGACTCGTCAGGATCGTCACCGCCAACACCACCGGCGGGGGGTGGCCGGCTTCGGCCGCGGCCTCGGCGGAAGCCTGCACCCCGCGACGGATCATCTCGGGACCGCCGAGAGCGTGAACGGTGAGAAACGTCACCCCGAGCCTCGCGGCGGCGGAGGCGGCTCCCGCGACGGTGTTGGGGATGTCGTGAAGCTTGAGGTCGAGAAAGACGTCCACGCCGGACTCGCGTAGCTCGTGCACGATCTCCGGCCCCGCGGCGGTGAACAGCTCCAGGCCGACCTTGACGCCGCCCACCCGTCCGCCGAGGGTGCCGGCGAGGTCGAGGGCGCGGCGTCGGTTCGGTGTGTCCAGAGCGACCAGGATCCGCTCGTGTGCCTTCACGTTTGCTTCCTCGGTTCGACCTCCAGGGCCCCCACCAGCTCGCGGATCGACGCGATGCCCCGATCAGCCAGCCAGGATTCCAGGTCGGCGACCACCCGAACGGAGGCGTCGGGTTTGACGAAGTTCGCCGTCCCGACCTGAACCGCCGTGGCGCCGGCGAGAATGAACTCCAACGCGTCCCTGGCTTCCATGATCCCGCCCATCCCGACGATCGGGATGCTGACCGCCTCGTAGACCTGTCGCGTGAGCCGCACGGCCAGGGGTCGAATGGCCGGCCCGGAAAGGCCCCCGGTGACGTTGGCCAGGGCCGGTCTCCGGCGCTCGACGTCGATCACCATGCCGACGAAGGTGTTCACGAGCGAGAGGGCGTCGGCTCCCTCGGCCTCGGCGGCCAGGGCCGTGCCGACGAAGTCGGTCGCATTGGGGGAGAGCTTCACCATCAAGGGCAGCGAGGTGGCCTTGCGGCAAGCGCGGGTCACCGCCGCCAGCGCTTCAGGGTCGTTACCGAAGACCATCCCACCGGCCTCGACGTTGGGGCACGAGACGTTGAGCTCGATCGCCGCCAGGCCCGGCGCACCGTCGAGCTTCCGGCAGACCTCGACGTAGTCGGCCACCGTCTCTCCGAAGACGTTGGCCACGACCGCGGTGTCGTGCTTCCGCAGCTCGGGGAGCTTCTCGTTCAGGAAGACATCGACCCCGACGTTCTGGAGGCCGATGGCGTTCAACATTCCGGCGGGCGTTTCGACGATTCGCTCGGGAGGGTTACCCCGGCGGGGCCGGGGGGAGAGCCCCTTGACCACGACCCCGCCCAGCTTCGCGAGATCGAGGAACGGCAGGAACTCCAGGCCGTAGCCGAAGGTTCCTGACGCGGTCATTACCGGGTTCTTGAGCCGAAGCGGGCCCACCTCGACCGAGAGGTCCGGCTTCACCATGCCAGCCGCGCCGCGTCCATGACCGGCCCCTCCACGCAGACCCGCTCGTAGCCCTCGTCGCCGTCCGGGCCGCCACCGTGGGTCGGCACGACGCAGCCGAGGCAGACGCCGAAGCCGCACGCCATTCGAGCCTCGAGCGAGAGATCGCAGCGTGCCCCGGCCGACAGCGCGATCTTTGCAACCGCCCGGAGCATCGGATCGGGGCCGCAGGCATACAGACGGGTACGGTCAGGGCCGAGTCGGGCGATCAACCTCTCCAGGGGGGCCGTCACGAGGCCGCGCTCTCCGACCGAGCCGTCCTCGGTCGTCACCTCGACCTCCGAACAGTGTGCCCTGAACCAGTCGAGAAGCGGGAGGTCGCCCGCCGTCCGGGCCCCGTAGAGCAGGATCGGCTCGAAGCCTGCCTCGGCCAGTCGCACCGCCAGGGCGGGAAACGGAGCCGACCCGATACCCCCCGCTACCATCACGGGGCGGTCGTTGTTCCCCTCGGGAAGCTGAAATCCTCGGCCCAGAGGCCCGAGCAGGTCGATTCTCGCGCCGGGCTTCAGCGATGCCAGCAACGCCGTGCCGCGCCCCACCACCTTGTAGAGCACCTGCATCGTCCCGTCGGCGGCGTCGTCGAAGGTGCCCGGCAATCCGCAGACGCTGAAAGGCCTGCGAAGCAGGACCTCGGAGCCCGGGATCCGGATCATGAAGAACTGCGCCGGCTCCATCTCGTGGATCGCTTCGGGCGCATCGAACTCGAGCAGAAAATTACCGTGCCCGAGATCGACGTTTCTGGTGACGGGAGTGGAGATGTCGTGGGGCATGCTTCGACTCGCGCGGCATCATAGACCCCGCGCCGAGGTCGGTCAACGTCGGGGTCCGGCGGAGCATGCGAGACGCAACGAAAGCCCGGGATTCGTGCGGTGATGTTGACAGGCCCGGACCGCTCGAATACGATGCGCCCGCGCCTTTAAGCGGGCCCTGCGAGGCCGCAAGGAGATCCTCGATGTCCGATCGCGTCCGCATCATGGACGCCGCCGCACTCAACCGGGCCCTGACCCGGATTGCCCACGAGATTCTCGAACGCAACGGCGGCCTCGATAACCTCCGTCTGGTCGGCATCCGCACACGCGGGGTGCCGCTTGCCGAGCGGCTGGCGACGCGTCTCGAGGCCATCGAGGGCAAGGTGCCGCCGACCGGTATGCTGGACATCAACCTCTACCGGGACGACCTCTCTCGGGTGGGCCCCAACCCGGTGCTTCGAAGGACCGAGATTCCCTTCCAGGTCAACGATGCCTGCATCGTCCTCGTGGATGACGTGTTGTTCACCGGAAGGACGATCCGCGCGGCCTTGGACGGGCTGATGGACCTCGGCCGACCGCGGATGATCCAGCTAGCGGTGCTGGTGGATCGCGGCCATCGCGAGCTTCCCATCCGGGCCGACTTCGTCGGCAAGAACGTTCCCACCTCACCGAACGAACTGGTGGACGTACAGCTCGAGGAGATCGACGGGCACGACGAGGTCGTGCTCGTGAGGCCCGCGCCCGGGGGGGCGGGAGAGGGCGAGGACCGACCGTAATGCAGCTCAAAGCCCCACATCTGCTCGGAATCGAACAGCTCGAGCCAGATGAGATCACGCTCGTCCTGGATACCGCAGAGTCGCTGGCGGAGATCTCGAGGCGGGAGATCAAGAAGGTCCCCACCCTTCGTGGCCGGACCGTGGTCAATTTCTTCGTCGAGCCATCGACGCGAACGCTGTCGTCGTTCGAACTGGCGGAGAAGCGGCTGTCCGCGGACACCCTGAACTTCTCGGCCTCGAAGTCGAGCTTCGTCAAGGGCGAGACGCTCCTGGACACCGCCAAGAATCTGGAGGCCATGGCGCCGGACTTCATCGTCATGCGCCACAACCAGGCGGGAGCGCCACACTTCCTCGCGAGGCATTGCAGCTCGTCGATCATCAACGCCGGAGACGGGGCTCACGAGCATCCTACCCAGGCACTGCTCGACGCCTACACCATCCGGCAGCGAAAGGGCGCGCTCAAGGGTCTGCGCGTCGCCATCATCGGCGACATCCTTCACAGTCGCGTGGCGCGCTCGAACATCTTGCTCCTGACCCGCATGGGGGCGGAGGTGACCCTGTGCGGGCCGCCCACCCTGATTCCGCGCGAGGTCGAGCGGATGGGATGCGGGGTGACCCACCGCATGGAAGAAGCCCTCGAGGGCGTCAACGTGGTCATGATGCTGCGCATCCAGCTCGAACGCATGCACGCCGGGTTCTTTCCCAGCCTCCGGGAATACGCCCGGCTCTACGGCCTCGACGCGCGTCGCTTTCAGCGCGCCGCAAACGATGCCATCATCATGCACCCGGGTCCGATGAACCGAGGCGTGGAGATCATGAGCGACGTCGCCGACGGGAATGCCTCGGTGATCCTCGAGCAGGTCACCAACGGGGTCGCGGTTCGGATGGCTGTCCTCTACCTGCTGGCCGGAGGGGTCGAGCGTGAAGAAGCTGCTGCTTAAGAACGGGCGGGTCGTCGATCCCGCCTCGGGACGCGACGCCAAGCTCGACGTGCTGATCGCCGGCGGGAAGATCGCCGAGGTTGGCGCGGGCCTGTCGTCGCCGGACGCGGAAGTGCTCGACATGAAGGGCCTGGTGGTGTGCCCGGGCTTCATCGACATGCACGTCCATCTACGCGAGCCGGGACAGGAGTGGAAGGAAACCGTCGCCACCGGCACCCGGGCGGCGGCGGCAGGTGGGTTCACTGGCATCGCCTGCATGCCGAACACGATCCCGGTCAACGACTCGAGGTCGGTGACCGAGTTCATCGCGGCCCAGGCCGCCGAGCAGGGCACGGTCGCGGTCTACCCGATCGGCTGCGTCACCAAGGGGCAGATGGGGGAAGAGCTGGCCGAGATGGGAGACATGATCGAGGCCGGGGCCCGCGCTTTCTCCGACGACGGCAAGCCGGTTCTCTCCAGCCTGATCATGCGCAAGGCGCTCGAGTACTCTCAGATCTTCGACCTCCCGATCATCGACCATTGCGAAGATCCGGTTCTGGTGGACGGCGGCGTGATGAACGAGGGGGACGTCTCGACGCGTCTCGGGTTGCGCGGCTGGCCCGGGGTCGCCGAGGACGTCATGGTCGAGCGGGACATCATGCTGGCGGAGTACACCGGCGGCCACGTCCACATCGCACACATGTCGACCGGCCGCTCCGCCGATCTGGTTCGCGAGGGCAAGCGCCGGAACGTCAGGGTGACCTGCGAGGTCACGCCCCACCACCTGGTGCTGACCGACGAGGCCGTGGCCACCTACGACACCTCGGCCAAGATGAACCCGCCCCTGCGTGACGAATCGGACCGCACGGCGCTGATCGAGGCCCTCGCCGATGGTACCGTCGACGCGATCGCCACCGACCACGCGCCGCATCACAGTGACGAGAAGTGCGTCGAGTTCGCACTCGCGCCCTTCGGGATTGTCGGGCTCGAGACGGCGATCTCCCTGTGCCTCGGGCTTGTCCACGAGCAAGCGATCACGCTCGAGCGCATGGTCGAGCTGTTCACCGTGGGACCGGCCCGAATCCTGCACCTCGACAAGGGCACCCTCGCACAGGGGGCGGACGCCGATATCACCGTTCTGGATCCCGACCGCGAATTGACTCTCGAGGCCGCCTCTTTCGAGTCCAAGAGCGCCAACAGTCCTTTCCTCGGATGGAAGGTCCGTGGCGCTCCGGTGATGACTCTCGTGGGCGGCCGCATCGTTCACGACGCCCGGGCGATCTCCCCGTCGAGGTAACAGCATGAGCCATACAGGACCCGTTTTCAATACCGAGCTCCCAGGGCTTACGCCCACGGCACGTGGGAAGGTCCGGGACATCTACGATCTGGGAGAGCGTCTCCTGATCGTCGCCACCGATCGTCTGTCGGCCTTCGACTTCGTCTTGCCGACGCCGATCCCGGACAAGGGCAAAGTACTCAACCAGGTCTCCGCCTTCTGGTTCGCGCGGACTTCCGAGATCGTTCCCAACCACGTCGTCGCCACCGACATCGAGGAGTTCCCCGAAGACCTGCGGGTCCACGCCGACGTTCTTGCCGGGCGATCGACCCTGGCTCACAAGCTGGAGATGTTCCCGATCGAGTGCGTCGCCAGGGGCTACCTGGCCGGATCGGGATGGAAGGAGTACCAGGAGAGCGGCACGGTGTGCGGGATCGCCCTGCCCCCGGGCCTGGTCGAGTCGGACCGCCTGCCCGAGCCTATCTTTACCCCCGCCACCAAGGCGGAGACCGGCCACGACATCAACATTTCGTTCGCCGAGGCCGAGAAGATCGTCGGGCCGGAGAAGGCAGCCCTCCTGCGGGACCGGACGCTGCAGCTCTACGACGCCGCATCCGACTACGCCCGTGGCCGCGGCATCATCATCGCGGACACCAAGTTCGAGTTCGGCCTGCTCGACGGTGAGCTGCGTCTGGCCGACGAGGCGCTCACGCCGGATTCGTCACGGTTCTGGCCCGCCGAGCGCTACGAGGCCGGCCACGGTCAACCGTCGTTCGACAAGCAGTTCGTTCGGGATTACCTCGAGTCGATCGGCTGGATCAAGCAGCCCCCGGTGCCCGAGCTCCCTGCCGAGCTCGTCGAGGGCACTCGCGAGCGCTACCGGGAGATCTACCGGATCCTGACGGGGACCGAGCTGACCTGACGCGCGACACGGGTTCAGGCGATCCGCGCCGCCTCGAAGATGCTTTGTCGGGCTTCCTTCCAGGCTTCCAGATCGGGCCGGGGTGCAGGCCAGCGTGCGGCGGCGCGCGTGACCGCCAGGGCTGCCTCGCCGATTCTCGCGGCGAAGGCGGGGTCCGATTCGGCAGCATCCACGAGCGCCCGGTGTGCCCGGCGCGCCCGATCGAGATCGCTGCAGTACAAGATCAGATCGCACCCGGCCGCGACCGCGGCGACCGCCGCGCGGCCGTCTTCGTCCAGGGGCGCGACGGCTCCCATCTCGAGGTCGTCGCTCACGACGACCCCCCGGAAACCGAGCCGCTGACGGAGCAAACCCTGGACGATCGTCGTCGACAGCGTCGCGGGAAGTCCGGGCTGCGGATCGAGGGCGGCGTAGTGTCCGTGCCCGACCATGACCGCCGCCGCGCGCTCGCCCAGCAGGCGGTAGGGTAGGAGGTCCTCCTCCTCGAGCCGTCGCAGGTCCCGCGTGACCCGAGGGAGGATCTCGTGCGAGTCGACGTCGGTATCTCCGAGGCCGGGGAAGTGCTTCAGGCAACCCGCGACGCCCGCCTGCTGGAGACCGTCCAGAAACGACCCGGCGACCTGTGCCACGATGGTGGCCGCCGTTCCGAAGGATCGATCCCCGATCCCGTTCGATGCCTCGGGAGGGCACAGGTCGACCACGGGCGCGAAGTCGAGGTTGAACCCGAGAGCGCGAAGGCCGCTGCCGGTCGCGCGTCCGAATCGGAACGCCGCCTGTCCACCACCCCGGGCGAGCTCGGCGGCAGGAGGAGTGGGGCCGATCCAGGGCTCGAGCCGGCTTACCCGGCCTCCCTCCTGGTCGAGGGCAAGCAGCCGGGGAGCGGGGAGCTGCTCGTGGACATCGGCCAGCAGCTCCAGCAGCTCCTCGGGAGTCTCGAGGTTACGCCGGAACAGGATCACGCCCGCGGGCGCGAGCTCACCGAGCGCCTGCCGTTCGTCGGATCCGAGGCTCGGGCCCGAAAACCCGACCATCAGAACGCGTCCCGCCTGGACCTCGATCTCACCCATCGTTGTCCGCTCCATCCCCCTGCGCGGCGGGCCCCAGGGGAGGTGGGGTCGCCCGCCGGACGCTCGTTTAGATATAACCCGTGGTAGGTCAAAAGCATAGGGCTTCCGTGGACACTCATTGTCCTTGTCATTAGGGGCACCCAGCCGTAAGTTGACCCATGGCGGGGGCCGTGCTACGTTCCGCCCGACCCCGTGGGCGGAGGGTACCGGAACGCCCGGCTCCGGTGGAAAGCTCAGGGAGGGTTGATGGCCCGGAAGTTCTACACCGTCTTCATTCTGCCCCACGCACACGCCCGGTTTCGCAAGCTTCATCTCTCGCGGAACTTCGTCCTGGCCCTGGTCGTCTTGCTCGGGTTGACGTTCGTGGCCGGGATCCTGTCGCCGCACCTGCTGTTCAAGGTCCGGTCGCAAACGGAGGCGATGACCCGTCTCGAGGACGAGCGGCGGGAGCTCCTGGAAGAGAAAGAGCGCTTCGAGGCATCGCTTTCCGAGCTGAGCGAGCGAATCGGATCGGCCGAGAGCCGCGCGCTTCGTATGGCCTCGGCGCTTGGCGTCGAGGAGATGCCGAACCTCGAGCCCGCGGCGGGTGGCGCCCCCGAGGAGTCTTTCGGAGCCGGCGTCCAGGGCCTCCTCAACGAAGAGCTCGACGCCCTCAGTGTCCGGACCGAGAGCCTGGAGCAGTCGATGGCTGCCCTCAGCGAGACCTGGGAAGAGCGCGAGCGTTTGCTGGCCTCGACACCGAGCGTCATGCCGGTGCGCGGGTGGTTCTCTGACGGGTACGGCTGGCGGAAGGACCCGATCACCTCCAAGCGCATGTTTCACAAGGGGCTCGATATCGTGGCCCCCGTCGGCGCGGTGGTGCGTGCTCCCGCGGACGGCGTCGTGACCCGGGCGAGTCGCACGGCCGGATACGGCAAGATGGTCGACATCTCCCACGGTTACGGCTACCGGACGCGCTACGGGCACATGAGCGAGCTGCTGGTCAAACCCGGGCAGCGGGTTCGGCGTGGCGACGCCATCGGCCGCATCGGGTCCACGGGACGTTCTACCGGCCCGCACCTGCACTACGAGGTCTTCCGCGAGGGGCGGCGGGTCAATCCCTGGAAGTACCTGGGCGATCGCAAGTAGCGACCTCTCGCACCGGCCGGGGTCCCAAGAGGCGTCGTCGCGTGCCGTGCTAATCTCGATTCCATGAGCACCGACGAACCGGTCGAGCTCGACCCCGAAGTCCTTGCCGACCCCGTGGAAGGTGTCGAGGACGACACGGAGGTCGAGGCCGAGGTCGTTCCCCTCGACCCGGGACAATCTCTCGCCAAGGTCGATCCCTTCCGGCGCTACCTCGCGGACATCCGGCGCTACCCGCTCCTGACGCGTGAGGAGGAGCAGGAGCTGGCACGCCTCTACCGCGACACCGGAGACCGCGATGCGCTGTTTCGGTTGGTGACCGCCAACCTGATGATGGTCGTGCACGTGGCGAGGTCGTTTCGCCGGGCGGCGCGCAACCTTCTCGACCTGATCCAGGAGGGGAACATCGGCCTGCTGCAGGCCATCGAGAAATTCGATCCCGACGTCGGTGTCCGGCTCCCGACTTACGCCGGGTGGTGGGTTCGAGCGTACATGGTGAAGTTTCTGCTCGACAACGTTCGGCTCGTGCGGGTCGGCACCACCAATGCCCGCCGCAAGCTCCTGAGGAATCTCAACAAGGAAAAGGCCCGGCTGGAGGCCCAGGGCTTCGATGTCGGTCCGAAATTGCTGGCGGAACACTTCGGTGTTTCCGAGAACGACGTTCAAGACGTTCAGCAGGCGCTCTCCGGGAGGGACGTTTCCCTGGACGCACCCATCGGCGACGACGAGACCCGTAGCCGCGAGGAGGTGTTCGCGAAGCCCGGGGGCGACCTGGGGATCGACGAGGAGGTCGCGCGCAAGGAGATGCAGGAGCGAGCCCAGGAGGCGATTGGCCGCTTTCGCGAGGACCTCTCGGATCGCGAGCTCGCCATCCTAGACGAGCGGGTCCTCAGCGAGGATCCGCTCACGCTTCAGGCCCTGGGAGATCGATTCGGGACATCCCGCGAGGCGGTGCGGCAGGTCGAGGCTCGTCTCGTGAAGCGGCTGAAGGAGTTTCTGCTGGACGAGCTCGGCGACCTCGGGCAGATCCACGTCGGGCCGTCCTGAAACGGACTCATCGTGTGCGGGGTGCCACGCCCGGGGCCCCCGGCGATCGATTTCAAAAGTGAACTTGCCTGGCCCGCGTCTTGCAATTAATGTTTGTTCCATCGGTGGGCGCCGCCGGGGCCCGTTTCGAGTCCGGGAGCGCCGAACTTACGGAGCGATATAGAGATGCAGATGCTGGCGCTGATCGTTGCGGTTCTCCTGACGCTGGTGACCGCCGTCGGAACCGCTTCAGTGGTGCTCACACTACTGCTCCGATTCATGTCAAAAATACGCTGACTGTGTAAAAACTTCCTGGTCGCGCCCTCGTTCCCGTGCTATAAGGGGGCGCCGCCGCACTCTTTTCTCTGCAGAATGGATTATGAGAGATCGAATCCTCGTCGTGGACGATGAGGCTGGCGCCCGCGAGGGTCTGCGCCGGCTGCTCGAGGCTTGGGGCTACGAGACCGACACCGCGTCGTCGGGCACCGAGGCTCTCGAGCGCGTCAAAGACAACCCTCCCGCGGCGGTGATCACCGACCTGGTCATGCCGGGGCTCGACGGCATCGGATTCCTCCGCAAGCTGCAGTCCAAGCACCCGGACCCGATCCCGGTCATCGTCTTCACGGGGCAGGGGACCATCGAGCAAGCGGTCGAGGCCATTCGGCTCGGGGCCCTGGACATCCTCGAGAAGCCGGTCGACGAGCACAAGCTCAAGATCATCCTCGAGAAGCTCGCCGGCACGTGGAAGCTCCTCTCCGAGAACCGGCGCATGCGCGCCGAGCTTCGTAAGCGCGGGGCGCTGGGACCGCTGCGCGGAATCTCGAAGGAGATGCGAAAGGTCTTCGAGCAGATCGAGCAGGTCGCGCCGAGCATCCTCTCGGTGTTGATCGCCGGAGAGAGCGGGACCGGCAAGGAACTCGTGGCCCAGACGCTTCACGAGCTATCCCCGCGGCGCAGCGAAGAGTTCATCGCTCTCAACTGCGCGGCCATCCCGGCGACGCTGCTCGAGAGCGAGATCTTCGGCCATGAGCGAGGCTCGTTCACGGGAGCCTATCAACGCAAGATCGGCTGCTTCGAGATGGCTCACGGGGGCACGCTGTTCCTTGACGAGATTGCCGAGCTGGACGAGAGTCTCCAGGCCAAACTGCTTCGCGTACTCCAGGAACAACGCTTCCGGCGGGTCGGGGGGCGCGAGGTGATCGAGGCCGATGTCCGGGTCCTCGCGGCCACCAACCGGGACCCGATGGAGGCCATCGCCGACGGAAAGCTGCGCGCCGACCTGTACTACCGGCTGAACGTCTTCACGATCACGCTGCCGCCACTACGCGACAGACCCGAGGATATCTGGATCCTTGCACCGCACTTCGCCGAGCAGTACGCCGAGCGAGCCAAGACCGGAGTCCCGGCCATCGACCCCGTGGCCCTCGCGCGCCTTGCGAGCTACCGATGGCCCGGGAACATCCGAGAGCTCAAGAACGCTATCGAGCGGGCCGCGCTGGTCTCCGGGGGTGAGACGATCCTCCCGGACCACCTCCCGCCGCAGGTCATTCGCGACCCGAGCCAGAAGGTACCCCCGGGCCCCGTGGCGGTGAAGGGGATCGAGAGCGACGAACCCGGAGTCGTGATGTTCCGCCTCGGGTCCAACATGGAAGAGGTCGAGCGCGAGATGATCCGCTCGACCTTGTCGCACACCTCCGGAAACAAGACGCGCGCGGCCAAGATCCTGGGCATCTCGCTCAAGACGATGCACAACAAGGTCAAGAAGTTCCAGCTGTGAGAATCTCGCTCCCGCTTCGGATCTTTCTCTACCATCTCGTGTTCATCCTTGCGCTGGGCAGCCTGACCGCCTTGGTGATCCGGGAGAGCTTCGAGTGGTATGCCGATGATTGGAAGCGCGAGCTTCAAAAGCACGTGCCGGCGAAGCTGTTCACGCCGCTGGCGAGCGAGGTTGCGCGCTCCCTGCTGCTCGAGCTCGAGCGCGGCGTCCCTGAGAGCGCCCAGAGAGAGCGGAAAGCCATCAGCGATGGTCTCGACGCGCTGATCCCGACACTCTCGAGCGTCGAGGATTTGATGATCCTCGACGCCGACGGACGCGTGCAGTACGTCAGCCCTACGTCGACGCACGCTCTCGCCGTCGACGATCCGGAAGTCGTTGCCCGCCTCGAGTCGGGCGAACTCTCCAGACGCGAGGTCTTGCTACCTTCCGGGGAGCACCGCATCGAGGTGGTCCTTCCGGTTCGGGAGTCAGGTCCCGAGAGCGACCAACGTCTTGGAGCCGTCGTACTGCATCTACGTCCGGACCCCGAGATCAGCTCGTCGCAGGAGGAGAGCGCGGGCGACGAGATCTTGGTGGCGCCGGCCGGAGAGCGGCTCATCGGTCCGCTGGCCCTGGAGGTGGCGCGATCGATGCTGATCGAGAGCGATCAAGGGGATCGGGAATACGAGGCTCAGCTCGACGCGTACCGCGATCGCGTCAGCAACGGGCTCATGAGGATCCTGCCGACCCTCGGCAGCGTCGAAGCGTTGATGATCGTCGACCTCGAGAATCGCATCCAGTTCATCAATACCCCGGACGACATCGGCCTGACGTTCACCGGCGCAGAAGGCGTCTGGAGGTTCGACGTCGACGAGGAGCAGCGAAGAGACGTCAGGCTGCCGTCGGGCCGGATCGGGGAAGAGGTGGTGCTGCCGGTCTTTCGCGAGGAACACGCGACGGGACCCGAGCGCGAACGGCTGGGCTCGGTCCTGGTCGCTTACCATCCGGATCCCGCGCTCGAGGCCCGCAATCCCGAGTTGCTTCCACCCGTCATACCTCCGAGCGCCTACACGCGTCCGCTCATTCTGTTCCTCGCGGTCGCGGTAGTGGGAGGGGTTCTGATTGCGGCTCTGAGCGGCCTCCCGGTTCGCAGGCTCGAGAAGGCCCTCGAGGATTTCCGCAACAGAGACTTCAAGGGTGGACTGGATCCCAAGCACGTCGGTCTCGAGAAGGATCTCGGATCGGCCGTCCGCGCCATCAACGAGCTCGGTGGCCGGCTTCAGGCGCTGGACGCCCAGGGGCAAGAGCGAGAGTCTCTGCTCGCGACGCTCTCACAATCGCTGGAAGAGGCGATGATCGCCCTCGATCCCGGCGGCACGCCGGTCGCATGGAACCCGGCCGCCGGCCGGCTCCTGGTCGGTTCGCCGGATCCCGGATCGGGGGACGAGGCGCCCGACGCCGAGGCCATCGTGAAGGCGCTGGCCCGCAACCCGGACCTGGGATTCGCCCTCCTTCACTCGGAGGGCGCGATGAGCCGTGAGGTCGAGGTCGTACGCGGAGACGGCACGCACGTCCCCGCGCAGGTCGCCGTGGTCCCGTTCGAGGTGCGCCCGGGTGAGACCGGGACGATGCTGTTGCTTCGCGATCTGGCCACGCTGCGCACCGTCGAGGCGCATCTGCTGGAGGCGGGCCGCTTCGCGGTCCTGGCCCATCTCGCCGCCGGGCTCGCTCACGAAATCCGTAACCCGCTACACTCGATCCAGATCAACGCCACGGCTGCCGAGCACTACATCGACAACGCCACCGGGGACAACCACGTCGACGAGGTCGCCGCATCGCTCGAGACGATCAAGAGCGAGACCGGGCGACTCACGAACCTGCTCAACAACTACCTGGGTATGGTTCGGCCCGAGAAGGAAATGGCCACGGTGGACCTGCGAGAGCTCGCGCGCCGCGTGGTGCAACTGGTCAGCTACACGGCGGGCCAATCGGACGTGGAGATCCGGTTGGAGGGCCAAGAGTCGCTACCGGTGGTGCGCGGGATTCCCGACCGTCTCCAGCAGGCGATCCTGAACCTGGTGCTGAATGCCATCCAGGCGATGCCGGACGGAGGGACGCTCAACATCCGGACCGAGACCTCGAAGGGCGGCGTCCGGCTGACGGTTTCCGACACGGGGCCGGGATTGGCTGAGGGCCTGGCGGCGGACCAGCTGTTCGATACGCGCATGACGACCAAGCCAGGAGGCACCGGACTCGGCCTGCCGCTGGTTCGCATGATCGTCGAGGCCCATGGCGGGAGCGTGCAGTACCGTTCGGTGGCGGACCACGGCGCGGCCTTCACCCTGGTTCTTCCCACCGACTTCTGAGCTCTACTGAAGGTGCTCGGGGGTGATCGGCGACTCGATCGCCTCGCGGGCGAGGCGATGGGCATCGTGCTGATCCGGTAGCTCGAGAACGTTCTGATACTCGGCGATGGCATCCTCGCGACGTCCCTGGACATCGAGCAGGCGGCCGAGCTGGTAGTGCGAGAAGATCACGAATCGGGAGTCGGACGGCTCGAGCGGCAGATCGAAAAGGCCGCGGAGGATTGATTCGGCCTCCGCGTAGTCGCCGGTTCGCATCAGGGCCGAGGCCAGGTTGAACAGCGTCTGCGGATCCTCGGGTCGGATCTCGGCCATCTTGCGCCCGGCGGCGACCACGCCCTCGTAGTCGCTCAGCAGCAGCCGCTCGCGAGCCTGAGTCTCGTACTCGGCGAATCGGACGTCGTTCTCGCGTTCCTTCGCGCGCGCGATCATCCACTTTCGAAATGCAGGCTCGACCGTCTCCGAGGGAACCCCCAGGGCCACGGCCAGCCCCTCGACCGATCCGCGGGCCAGGGTGTAGACATCACGCCGGCGATCGCGGTCGGCGGTCTCCCAAACCCAGCGCATCAACATGCCTGCCGCCGGGTATCGCACCGCTTCCGCGAGCTCCCTCGCCGCGGTCTCGTCCAGAAGGAGGTCGAGCGAGGGAAATGCGTCGGACTTGACCATCATGGCGGCCTGGAGGTCGATGGGTGCGCCCGCGTAGACGCCATCCGCCGAGAGGGCGAGGCCCTCGTGAACGGTGGTCAGGTTGGAGATGCCGAGGTTGCGTCCCGCGACGATGTGGACCTCTTCGTGCGGGAACGCCGAGCGCGCGAAGGGCAGCGTCATGTGGAGCTCGCGCCTGGAAGGGATCGAGTGCACCGGGTCGGGCACCCCGGTGATCCGTTCCTTTTGCTCGACGTTCGTATAGACGTGAAGCTGGATGATGAGTCCGGACGCGGATCCCTGGATGGCGGTTGCGGCGCCGGCGAGGGCTTGTTGCCGGGAGGCGCCGATTGCCTGAAGGTCTTCCGCGTCGACCTCGTCGGGATCGTAGGACACGTGGTACGGGCCGAACTTCCTTTGGGCTCGACGATCGCGCATCGCATCGAGGTAACCGTGACTATCGCTCTCGTTGTGGGGGTTGCGCTCCGGTGGCCACGCCGAGCCGGGCATGAACATCCCCTGGCGCACGGCGCGGTAGTCGCTGAAGATTGCCCAATCGGAGCCGGCCAGGGGCAGGACCTGCAATCGGTCGCGCTCGGGATCGATGCGGGACCAGAAGACGATGAAGCTCTCCGGGTTGTACGGAGAGCGCGAGTAGAGCAGGAGATCGACGTTCGGATTGGCCTCGACCAGCCCGAGAAAGGACAGCCCGCGATCGTCAAGGGTGAAGGGGCGGGGTGCTTTCTCGGTTCCCAGCAGGCGGTTGTTCCAGCCCAGCAGCAGCAGATTCCCGGTGAGGTCATCGTCGCCCACGCCGTCGTCGGGGCGAATCTCGGCGCGCACGCCGTGCACGACCCGCAGGTAGCCGGCGCGGAGCTCGGCCGACCGGCGGTTCTTCTCGACGTCTTCTCCCGGTCCGGCCGGGTAGACGACGGTCAGCGCGTCCAGATCGTAGACCGCGCTTGCTCCGGTGTAGAAGACGTCCCGCGACGGCGTTTCCGACGCCATCGCCCCCAGGGCGAGCAAGGCTACCGCCAGGGCGGTCAGAAGCTTGTGGATTCGCATTGGTTTCTCGGTCCCCATCGGACTCTCCATCATACGAACAGCACCCGGGGCTGTCGAGTCTGCCATCGTCGCCGGGAAGGTCGTCAAAGTTCCGGGACACGACGCCAGGCAGGTCATGCATAATCCGTGGTGATGCCGAAGCTCTACGCACTCGCCGACCTGCACCTGTCGCTTTCGGGCGAGAAGCCGATGGACGTCTTTGGCGAGCTGTGGCGCGACCACCCGCGGCAGATGGCGACGCATTGGGACCGATCGGTGAGCCCCGAGGACACCGTCCTCCTGCCGGGAGATCTCTCGTGGGCCCGCAAGCTTGCCGACGCCGGGGCCGATCTGGAGTGGATCGGCGAACGCCCCGGACGGAAGCTGTTGCTCAAGGGCAACCACGATTCGTGGTGGGCCGGCATCGCGACGTTACGGTCGACCCTTCCGGAGGGTTGCGCGGCGCTCCACAACGACAGCCACCGCATCGGGGAGTGGGTCGTCGTGGGCGCACGAGGCTGGATCTCTCCGGACGATCCGATCGCCACGGAGAAGGACCACGCGATCTTTCGCCGTGAGCTCGAGCGGCTGCGGCTCTCGATCGTCGATGCGGACCGGCGCTTCGGTCGGGATCTTCCCAGAGTGGCGATGCTGCACTATCCACCCTGGGTGGAGGGCTACCAGGCCACGCCGGTGGTCGAGACGATTCGCAAGGCTGGCGTTCGTGTATGCGTCTACGGCCACCTGCACGGTGAGGATCATCGACTGGCGGTCACGGGCGAGCGGGATGGGGTCCGATTCCACTTCGTGGCGTCGGACGCCGTCGGCTTCGCGCCCGCGCTCATTCTGTCCTCGACCGAGGCCGTGACGGAGGCTTGATCGTGACGCGATCGTTCCGCCGCTGTGGGGTTGCCGCGCGGTGGATGCCGCGGGTTCTCGGTGGAGCGCTCTTGGCGGCGGCAGCGATCGTCAACGGCAACCTCGATCCGTCCGCCGCCTTGTCGGGCATGGTCAAAGGTGTGCTCGTGGTCGCCGCCGCCGCGGCTGCCTTGTGGCTCGTTCGCGCCGGGTCGGAGGCGCGCATGGAGATCGCAGTCGAGAAGGACAGGATCCGACTCGGAGCCAGCGGCCGCTACGTGGAGCTTGCCCTTGGCGACATCGAGGCGGTGGACTACGACCCGCCGTTCAGCTCCGCTCGCCGCTGGCTGCCCGCAATCGTCCTGATCGATTGTCGGGATCGCCGATGGAGAATCCCCGCGTCGATCGAGGACGGCGCGTCGATGGTGGACGAGATCGTCGAGCGCTCGGGGCAGGATCGCCTCCGGGCCTGGGCCGACGCACGTCGCGTCGATCGCAGGATGGCGAGGAGCCGATGGTTCACGGTGGCCGGCTACGGTGCGGCTGCCGGGTGGGTCGTCGCCGCGACGATCTTTGCCTGGTTCTGACCGGGAGAAGGGGCGGCGTCGACGGTGGGAGGCGATTGATGCCGGCGAGTGTCCGGGGCGAATTCGCAATCACGGCGGCGGTAGCGACGGTCGTGTTCGTCGGTGCGCTCGCGGGAATCCCGGCGGAGACGACGGGTGGCCCGACTCACGGGCGCGCCGCGGAGCTTCTCCACGGAGGCGATGCGGAGCTCGCGTCCGAGATGTATGCCGAGCTGGCGGCGCTCGACGTCGGAGACGTCGATAGCCGTGTCGGCCGTGTCCGGTCCCTGCTGGCCCTGGATCGCTGGCGGGAGGCGCTCGAGGAGGTGGAACGATATTCGGCGGCGCTCCCGGATTCGCCGGAGATCCGGACCGCTCTCGGCGAGGCATTCCTGCGTGCCGGTCGGTTCGACGACGTGGAGCGAAACCTCTCTCCCGTGGTCGCTGCCATGGCGACCACGGACCGAGAGGGCATTCCGGACGCCACCCTGGCTCGGGCGCTGGTGGCGCTCGGCCGGCTACGGGATGCAGAGGGCCGAGCTCCGATCGCCGCCGAGTACCTCAATCGTGCCCTCGAGCTCGCGCCGGAAGACCGCTACGTGATCTACGAAGCCGCCGGAGCGGCGCCTACCCGGGAAGAGATCGTCGCGAGGCTCGAGCGCTACCTCCGCTTCAGCGAAGGCGACGACCCGGACCACATCGAGGCCGCTCGCGGGAAGATCCGGTTCTACGGGATGCTCGGGGAGCGCCGGGTGTGGGTCGTCGAGGCGCGTCCGGAACGGGTCGAGCTTCCCCTGATTCCCATCGGCGACGGGGCAGGTGGCGTGATCGGATACGCCCTCGACATCTCGATCGGTTCGAAGAAGCCGGTCCGGCTGCTACTCGACACCGGGAGCACCGGGTTGTTCCTCTTGCACAGGATCGCGAAGAAGCGCGGATTCCGGCCGATCGCGGAAGAGACGGTGTTCGGCGGTGGAGGGAAGAAGCGTCATGTCTCGCCGCGCGGTCTCTTCCCGTCGGTGAAGATAGGGGGCCTGAGCTTCAAGGACGCCCTGGCCACGACCACGCAACGGGAGATCGACCGCACCGGTCGCTTCCACGGGCTGATCGGGCTGTCGGTCTTCGCGGGGTATCGGGTCCTTCTCGATCTTGACGAGAATCTGCTGGTTCTCGATCGGTCGGCGCCCGAGTCGACCGGGGGTACGCCGTACTGGTCCGTCTCGGGGCAGATGCTGGTGAAGGCAACGACCACCGCGGGCGGCGAAGGCCTGTTCCTCTTCGACACCGGTGCAACCCGGACGGCGGTCTCCCTCGATCTCGCCCGGCACAGCACCGGAACGTCGCTGGGGCAACGGCTCGACGTCCACGGTTACGGAGGCACTCTCGAGAACGCGCGTGAGGTTCACGGGCTCGGCGTCGAGTTCCAGGGTCTCGAGACTCCGGGTCCCGGGGTCAACGCCACGGATCTTTCGGTCCGGAGCCGTCTCGGTCGTGTCGAGATCTCCGGCTTCGTCGGGCTCGACCTGCTCGCCCGTCGGCGGATCGTCGTGGACACGCGCACCCACCGCGTCGAGGTGTCGAGCCCGGAGTCGCAGGGAAAGAAGCGTCGTCAGGGCAGGTGAGGATCAGTCCGAATCGCCGAGGCGCTCGAGCGCCTGCCGCGGCGCGGGCCACCTCGGGTCAAGCTCGCTTGCCGCTCGAAGATCGCGCGCCGCGCCGGTGAGGTCGCCCCGGCGCAGCCGGAACAACCCACGCTCGTAAAGGGTGCCGGCGGTCGCTTCGGCCGAGGCCACCGCGAGGTCGTGCTGTTCACCGCTTTCCTCGAGGCGTCCCTGCTTCTCGAGCACCATGGCGAGGCGCGTCCGGGTCTGCACGGCGCGGGCTGCAGGCAATTCCGCGGCGAGGGCCGCGCGATAGCGGGCGGTGGCCTCACCGAGGTCACCGCGCTTGTGGTGGACCCATCCGGCCTGGTCGAGGGCGAGCCCATAGGGTTGTGGACCGGAGAGCACCGGCGTCAGCACCGCCAGCGATTCGTCGAGCCGACCCTGCGACGAGAGCACCGCCGCCAGGCGGATTCGGTCCCTCGGGGTCGCGGCGGTCAGCCAGGCGCCGCCGACCGTGAGGACCCCGAGCGTCACCGCCAGAACGCCGATCTGCGCGCGGCCCTTGCCCGAGCGCCATCGGTTCCACCCTTCCTCCAGCGCGACTCCGGCGAAGGGCGCTAGGCCGTAGAGCAAGGGCAGGCGCAAACGGGTGTTCACGAAGAAGACCAGAAGCGTGAGGAACTGGATGACGACCCACGCGATGAGCGGCCAAGTTTGTTCCCTGCGATCGCGAAGCGCCAGGCCGATGCCGATGACACCCGCGGCGAGGAGGGTCCATGCCGGCAGGGGAAGGAGATGGAGCGCCGAGAGGTAGAGGTCGCGCTCGAGCGGAAAGGAGTAGCCGTCGGTCGGGTCACCAGGGTGAACCACCCGGCTCAGCTTGCGAACTTCGAGAGCCAGCCAGCCGACGGGGTCGGCCGCAATCTCGCGAACAGCTTTTGCCCGCCAGTGGGCCGAGACCTCGGACGGCCGTAGCGAGTGTCCCTCTTCTTGCTCGGCCAGCAACGTGGCGAGGATTCGCTCGGAGAAGATATCGCCGGCCCGTGGGTCGATCGGCGAGTAGTCCCCCTTGGCGCCGCGCTGGTTCCCGATGAAGAGATTCTCCCCGCCCGACGATGCCACCAGGACGAGGTCTCCGTGTCGCGCGTTGTGCAGGGTCGCCGGAGCAATGACGAGGCCGCAGGCGACGAGGCACGCGGCGGCGGGTACGAAACGTTGGGGTCCCCGAGGGCGTGAAGTTGCCAGCGCCAGGAAGAAGACCGGCAGTGCCAGGAGCATCTCGGTCCTGACCAGGACCGACAGCCCCAGCAGCGCACCCGCGATCGTCGCACCGAACGGCCCGGGCCGTTCCCTCGCCTGGCCGAGCGCAACGAAAGCGGCAGCCTGACCGACCAGGGCGAGAGGGAGGTAGAGGAGCTTCACGCCGTGAAAGACGAACGGTCCGTGGAGAAGGACCAGCACCGCACCGATGACCCCGGCCCGGGTGGAGCCCAGGAACTCACGTCCGAGCGGCACGATCAGCGCGATCGCCGCCGAGGTCAACAGGATCTGCACCAGGATGGCGAGGGTCGGGGGCGAGCCCGCGGGGGAGACGCGGTAGATCGCGGCGAGCCACAGGGGGAAGAGCGGTGCCTGGTGAAAGACCGGCTCGCTCGAGAGGCCGTTCTCGACGATCCGCTCCGCCCACCGATGATAGGAGAGAGCGTCGGAGATCAAGATTTCGCTGAAAGGATCTCGCCGATACTGGAGCCAGACCGTCACGAGCAGCGCGAGCGCCGCGGCGAAGACGAGGAGCGTGGCAAAACGAGACGCCTTCATGGCTCGATTCTAGTCCGGTCGAGGTCGAAGCGGACGAATCCCTTCACCCGGGTGGTCATGGTTTAAAGGCCGAACCCATGAGCGAGTTGCCCCCCGAACCTCCGGTCCACGAATCGGCACCCCCCGCGCTGATCTTGTTGTGCTGCGTCTGCATCGGGATGGCCATCGTGACGGCTGTGATGCTGGGCGTAGCGCTCGACTCGTGACCTGGCGAACCCCCGACCGATTAGATCGACAGGTTGCCGACGTGTGGGCCGTCGCCGCGCTGGCCGCGATCGCGCTCATTCCGTTTTCGCAATCCCTCCTGTCCGCGCCGCCGGCGTGGATCCGATCGGGCGGCCGCCTACCCTCCCTTCCGGCAACGCCGCCGGTTCCTGCACGGATCGCCATCGCTCTGGGGCTAGTGGGCAACTGGGCGTGGGTCCTCGCCCGCGAAGGGTGATCTTCTAAGGGAGCTTCACGATCACGACGTGCGGGTCTTCGTAGGCTTTCTCGAATCGACCGTCTTGCCGAAGGAGATTGAAGAAGGGATAGTACCGAGCGTCCTTGGGCACGAACACCCACCGCGCCCCGAAGTCGTCATCGAGAATGCGGTAGACGTTTTCGGTCGTCCCCGAAAACGCCTCGAGACTCTTGTCGAACAACTCGGGGTCGAAACGGTAGAAGAAGACGGGATCGAGGGCCACGACGTAACGACCGTCCGGCCGATAGTGATAGAGAACCGAGAAGTCCCACCAGAAGTTGTGATAGACAAGCTCGTCCGGCTTTGCCGTGCGCTCGAGGAACTCGACCGCCGGCCGGTAGATTCCCGGGGTGCTCATGCCCACCACGTGGTTCTGCACCGTCGCGACGCTGCCGTCCGCCAGACCACCCAGCAGACTGAAGACCAGAACGCTTGCCGAAAACGCGAAGGCCCGCGCGTTGCCTCGCCACGATTCGCGCAAAGCGGTGTTTCCCCACAACTCCGTCCACAGTCGCGCCCCGAGAAGCACGGCGGCAGGGAAGAAGAACCTCAGGAAGCGCTCGGACATAAACCCGACCCCCAAGAGCAACCCGGTCATCAGGACCAGCGCGAGTCCCTCGGTTGAGAGACGGCGGCGGGGGTAGGCCAGGAAGGCGACGAGCGCGCACACCGCCGGCAGGAACGCCGGGTAGCTACCCAGGAACTGGCTCGTTCGCGGAGCGACCAGCTCGGAGCCGAACAGATGAGCGGGAACTTCCGAGGCGCCCAGCCACACGGCGCGCGCGACCTCGACGAGCTGGTCCCAGGCCACGAACAGGTTGTTGGGAAAGTACGGGTTGACGATGAGCCCCAGGATCGGACCGAGGAATGCCACCGCGAGCAGGCGGGTCGAGAAGCTCTCACGACGAAGGAGGTGCGCTATCGTCCAGGCGGTCGCGAGAGCCGGCAGCAGGACGAAGGAGGAGTGCCCCAGCGCGTGCAGCGCGCCCACGATGAACAGCCAGAGAATCTTGCGTCGCAAGATCAGGACGATCTCGACCACCACGAAAGCGATCGCGAGCAGACCGGGGCGAACGGGAAGGAAGGCGAACAGCAACGGCGCGTCCGCAACGAACAGCAGGAGGATCCAGAACCACGGGAACCTCGCGTCAACCCGGTGCAGGGCCACCGCGAAGCAGACGAAGAACACGAGGGTGAGCACGACAGCCGCCTGCTTGCCCGGGGTTACGAGGTCCTCGGTCTCTTGATCCGACAGGGCCCGGTGGAGCCGCTGGAAGGGGATCAGGAACGCGTGGAACAAGAGGTCCTTGTCGCTGTACCGTACGCTCCAGGTGCTGAAGGCAGTCTGAGGGAACTTGTCGCGGAATCCGTGCTCGTCCAGCTCACGCGCGGCGCGGGTGTGAAAGTAGCTGTCTCCGTCGTGCATCCCGTCGAACGAGAACTGGACCCAACCCATCAGCGCGCTGCACAGAAGGACCACCGCGACGGTGGGCAGCACGGGCAACACGTCGGCCAGGGTTCGATTCATGGGCTGTAGTCTATCCGTGATGCTCGGATTCGGAACTCGTGTCCCCGCGGTGAGCCCCGGGCATTTCGAGCTGGTACCGGAGGTGGGAGTCGAACCCACACGCCCTCAGGGGGCGGGGGATTTTGAGTCCCCTGCGTCTGCCATTCCGCCACTCCGGCAACTCGGGCGAAGACCGGCATGGTACCAGCTTGAAACCGTGCGCCTCAAACAGGGGAAAACTCATCCGATTTGTGGGGTGATGCGGGATGTAGACTTGACCTGACGGACCCGCCGCACGCATCGGGTCCGCCGAGCCCGGTCCCGACCGATCTCCAGGTCAGACCTCCCAGGCTACGGTCGGGGCCGGGCGCGCACGCTCCCCGCTCTTCCTCTCACTTGCCAGGACGGTTACCGCTACGGGATCGTGGGAAGGAATCCCGCGGGGCTCGCCCGCGTATCTATCCGCGAGGGTCCTTCATGAGTCGCCGGATGCCCATGCCCCGAACCTCGCTCCAGGTGGCGGCCGTTTTGGCCGGCGGCCTGATCCTGGTGGCCGCCGTGGTCGAGGGACTCGACGCGCTGGTGGGCAGCGACGACCCGCCGCGAGCTGATCCGGTCCCCGAGGCGGTGGTCGAGAGGCCCGCCCCGGAGATCCGCGTCGAGGGGAACGGCGAGATCGTGGTCGACTTCGGTGGGCACGACCAGACCCGGATCCGGATCGAGGGGGGTGAGACCGATACCGCCGCGTTGGCGAGCTGCCTCGACAGGGGACTGCAGCAGGTCATGGAGGAGGAAAGGGAGGCCGACACCGGGGGCTCCAACGGGTGGATGGCTCGCATCGCCGCCAATCGAGAGTTCAAGAATCGCTTCAGGGAGGTGGAGCGAAGATGCATGGGGGGGCTTCTGGACCCGGCACTCGGAATCACCCTCGTTCCCGGCCGGTTGGCGATCGACCCGATCGCAGCCGACGGGTCGGAGCTCGAGATCCCCCCGGAGCTTCGCGGCTCTTTCGAGCGACTCCGCGGGACGCCGGGCCTCGATTCCGGGGTTCTCGCGATGGGACTGCGGGCCTTGGCCCACGCCCGTCCACTCCGAGACGATGTGGGGCGGAACCGCCTGACGATCATCGACTACTCGTTGCCCTCGACGGAAAAACGCCTGTGGGTCCTCGATCTCGACGCCAACGAGGTCCTGTTTCACGAGCGGGTCGCCCACGGCAAGGAAACGGGTCTCGACCTGGCCGAGTCGTTCTCGAATGCCGCCGGGAGCTTGGCCTCGAGTCTGGGCACCTTCGTGACCGGGGAGACCTGCGAGGGGCGTCACGGCCACTCGTTGAGGCTGGTGGGCCTCGAACCCGGGATCAACGACCGGGCCATGGATCGGGCGATCGTTGTCCACGGTGCCGACTACGTCAGCACCGAGTTCATCGACGAGCACGGGCGCCTCGGCCGGAGCTGGGGCTGTCCGGCGGTGCGGTCAGCCGTGGTCGATGATCTGATCGATGCCATTCGCGACGGAACGGTGCTGTTTGCCTGGTTTCCGGACCCCGAATTCCTCGCCGTCTCGACCTACATTCGCTAGTCGCCCATACTGCCGCGGAGCCCCGATATCGGGGGTGCGGAAATCCACCCATTTCCTCATAAGTCGTTGACAAATCATTCGATCCGCGCTAACATGGGACGACTCCTCAGGCATGTCTCGGACCCGGTATTCGGTCTCCGTCCGGCTCCTCGAGGGGCAGGGAGGAACGGTTTGGAATTCAAGATCGGTGACAAGGTCGTTTATCCAAATCACGGCGTGGGAGTCATTGAGCAGGTAGCCGAAAAGTCAATCGAAGGCAGCACGTCGGCCTTCTATCGCCTCCGGCTTCTCTCCTCCGACAGCATGGTCATGGTACCGGTCGACAACACCTCGACGGTCGGCCTCCGCAAGGTCCTCACGCGCCACCAGTACAATCGCGTGTTTAAGCTTTTAAAGAATGGTGAGGTCGCGACCTACGACGACTGGAAGGGCCGTTTCCAGGCCAACTCCGACAAGATGAGAACGGGCGACATCATGGCCGTGGCCGAGGTCCTCAAGAGCCTCACGGTTCTCGCCGAGGTCAAGCCACTCTCGTACCGCGAGCGCAAGATGCTCGATCGCGCCCGGTTTCTACTGATCTCGGAGCTCTCCGAGGCTTCGAGCAAGACCGCCGAGAAGATCGAGGAGCAGATCGACGGCGCCTTGGTGACCTCGATCGACGGGGTCAAGGCGAAGCTCGATCACTGAGCTCCGGAGAGTCCTCGCGGTGTGCTGAAAGGCCCGGCCTCACGCCGGGCCGTTTCATTGATGGCGTTCACTTTCCATGGATAACCTGGTCCTGATCCGAGTCGCGGCGGCGCTCGACGATGAGCTCCGGGCGACCGTCCTCGAGGACGTCCGGAAAGACGGTCTCCACCGCTACCGCCTCGCCTTTCGCAAGGCAGACCGACGTAGATCCGTGCTCGTGTCATTGCGGCCCGAGCTGCCGTGGATCGGCAGTCCCGCCGTGCGCCGCAAGGGCAAGGCGGCGCGGCGGGGCGACGCGTTCGAAGCGACCTGCCGGCGCGCTCTTGCAGGAACGGTGGTCGAGTCCGTGGGCAAGCCGTCGTCGGACCGCGTCGTCGTCATCCGATTTGCCGACGGCCACGCTCTGGTGGCCGAGTTGGCCACCCACGGAGCCAATCTCATCCTGCTCGGTCGCGAGGGGGTGGTCGATGCGGCAGCCCGCAACCCACGCGCGGCCCGCGAGCGAATCGCTCCCGGTGGGAAGTGGAAGCCCCGATCGCTTCCGCCGCGCCAGCTCGATCCGTTCGGCGCCGACGCTCACACCATCGGGGAGGTGCTGGAGCAGGCGGTCCGCGACGACGAGCCGCTCCTCGAGGCGATCCGGCGCCGGCTGTTCGGTGTGGGGACCGAGGGCGCGCGGCTGGTGAGCGAAGAATCGAACGACCGCGGTGTCGCGGCGGGGCAGGTTCTCGCGGAGCGGCTCGAGCAGCTCGCCGCGGGCGAGCTCGATCCGGTGATCCTGACCGAAGGCGACCCGGTCGAGCTGGCGCGGCAGGGCCGGCTGGATCCCGGTGCGGTGCGGCTCCTGCCGTGGGACCCGGGGGGTGAGATCCCGTCGATCCGGCGCCGCGACCCCACGGCCACCGCCGGGCTGTACCACGAGGCGCTCGAGCTGTCGGCTGAGATCGTAGAGCGCATCGAGGCGCTTCGCGCAATCCTCGCAAAGGAAGTTCGCAGGCTGTGGGAGGTCGAGACAAGGGTCTCCGCGGACCTGCGAGGGTTCGAGGATCCGGATCGGTACCGGAGGTGGGCCGAGGCACTTCTGGCGGGCCTCGCAGCCGCCGAACGACACGGCGAGCACGTCGTCGTGCCCGACCCATGGGAGCCGGAGTCGTCGGTGATCGTTCCGGCGACGCCGGGGATGAGCCTCCCGGCGGTGGCCGACGCCCACTTTCGTCGCCACCGCCGCGCAAGAAGAGGTCTCGAGTCGGCCCGAAGAAGACTGGACCTCGTACGATCCCGGAGAGAGCGGCTCGAGCGCCTCGCGACGGAAACCGAGGACGCTGCCGGAGAGGACGGCTCGACCCGGATCGAGGAGGGCATGCGACACGAGGGCATCGCCGTCGGCCTGTTTCCACGCCGGCGGTCCGAGGGCCCCGGGGGGATCCCGGCGAGGGTCGAGGGCGTGCGGATATTCACCAGCACCGACGGCGCATCGATCCTCGTGGGCCGCACGGGCCGCGCCAACGATCGCCTGACCTTCAAGATCGCCGGACCCGAGGACTTCTGGCTCCACGCCCAGGGCCATCCGGGAGCCCACGTGGTCATCCGCAACCCCCGCCGCCTGACCCAACCTTCCACCGCCGCCCTGGAAGAGGCAGCCGCCCTGGCGGCCTGGTACAGCGGGGCCCGTTCCGAAGGCCAGGTCGATGTCCATTGGACCCGCAGGAAGTATGTCCGGCGGGTCCGCGGGGCTCCCACCGGCACGGTGACGCTCAAGCGATTCTCGATCGTGAGGGTCCGGCCGGAGGCCCCGGCGACCCGCGAAGACCCGTCCTGAGGGGTCCTGGGCCTCCTGGAAGGCCGTTCTGGGCCGCCCAGTGGGCTCGCGGTGGCGGTTTTGCGAGGGAGATGGCCACGAAGCGGAGGAGGATCGGTCGAATCCGGGCTCAGATGACCGAAAAGCCGCCAAAGTTGGCCCCTCTCTATTGACCTGCGGTCGCGCGTACCCTAGATTCACCGCGGAATGAGGGACGGACTCAAATACCTGGGAGGATTCGCCCTTGCGGCCGTCCTTCTGTGGATCGTGCTTCGGGGCGTCGATCCCCACCAGCTGTGGGCCTCCGTAAAGCAGGCCTCGGTGCTGGGTCTGCTGGTTTCGGCGGTGCTGAACTTGGGGCACAACGTCTTCCGGGTGTGGCGCTGGAAGGCACTGCTCAAGCCGGTACGGCGCGACCTTCATTTCCGGCCGATGTTCGTGGCCGTGATCCTGGGCTACATGACCAGCTGGGTCATTCCGGGACGCCTCGGCGAGGTCGTGCGCCCGACGCTTCTCTCGGCGCGCGAGAAAGTCCCGCTGGGACCCTGCCTCGGCTCGGTGGTCGCGGATCGCCTGCTCGACGGGGTCGCCATCGTCGTCCTGTTCTCGGTGGGCATCTGGCTCAGCCCGCTCACCGGGGAGGCCGCCGAGCACCTCGGTCTGATCCGGAGCGCGTCGATCTTCTTCGTGGCTTTCCTGGCCGTTTTTATCGGATCTCTCATGCTCGCCACATCGGCACGCGAGCCCCTGGGACGGTGGATCGAGCGGCGGGGCAAGCTCGTCCGATGGATGGGAAGGACTTTCCTCTCGATCTCCGACGGGGTCAGGGCCCTGCGCGAGCCGCGGCTGCTGGTATGGATTCTCGCGCAAAGCATGCTGGCGTGGCTCACCATCGGCCTGGCCACCTGGATCGGCGTCCGGGCGGTCGGCGCCGACATCCCCTTTGGCGGGGTGCTCGTGATGCTCCCCATGCTCGCCCTGGGCGTCGCGGTGCCGACTCCGGGCGGCGCGGGCTCCTACCACGCAGCGATGGCATTCGGCCTCATGCTCTACCACGTCAACGATGTCGTCGCGGTCAGCGCCGGAATCCTGATGCACGTGGTCATCACCGTGCCCGTGATCTTGCTGGGTGTCGTCTTCATCTGGACCGAGCGCATCTCGTGGAAAGACGTGATTTCGGCGGCGCGTCGTCTTCGTGAGCTGGGAAGCGATGCGAGCGAGCCGCTCGGCGATGCCGCCGCGGTGGAGGAAGGGTCGTGAAATGCCCGTACTGCAACCACCTCAAAGACAAGGTGGTGGACTCCCGGGAAGTCGGGGCCGGTGATGCCATCCGCCGCCGGCGCGAGTGCCTGAGCTGCGGACGGCGCTTCACGTCCTACGAGCGCATCGAGGAGGTGCCGTACCTGGTCGTCAAGAAAGATGGGCGCCGCGAGGCCTTCGACCGTGGCAAGCTCCTCGCCGGCCTGCACCGCGCCTGCGAGAAGCGGCCGGTCTCGGCGAAGGCCTTGACCGAGATCGTCGACCAGATCGAGCAGATGATCCAGGAAGCGCCCGATCGCGAGGTCGAGGCCCGGCAGGTCGGCGAGCGCGTCATGGACAAGCTCCGGGAGCTCGACAAGGTGGCGTACGTCCGATTCGCCTCGGTCTACCGCCAATTCGAAGACGTCGAAGAGTTCATGCAGGAGCTGCACGGCCTCCTGCAGACCCGCAAGTAGGAAGGAGTCGGAGATGTCGCAGACGTTCGGCCCGTGGCTCGAGGCCGCGAGAATCCAGAGCGAGATCAATCGCCTGTTCGACAACCTCCTCGACCTCGGGGAGCCGAATCAGGAGACCGGTTCCTGGATCCCCAACACCGACGTGTCGGAGACCGAGGACAGCCTGGTGGTCAAGGTCGAGTTGCCCGGCGTCGAGCTCGAGGATCTCCGGCTGTCGGTTCACGGTGGCCACGTCATCCTCCAGGGCGAAAAGAAGGGCAACGGCGCGTCGGAGGGCGAACGCGCCTTCGGACCGTTTCGCCGGGCCATCCACCTGACCGCTCCTGTGAATACCCACCGCGCCGAGGCGTCCCTCGTCGACGGTCTGCTCCGGATCCGATTCCCCAAGGTCGCCAACCGGAGAGGCGAAGAGGTTCGAATCGAGGTGATGGGCTCATGACGGAATCCCAGGTCGATCGCGCGGCCGAACAGCGCATTCCCTCCGAGCTTCCGGTGCTGCCGCTGAGGGACATGGTCGTTCACCCGTTCATCATTTCGCCGCTGTCGGTGGCCAGGGAGATCTCCATCCAGGCCGTCGACCGCGGCCTGTCCGACAACCGGATGATTCTCCTGACGGCCCAGAAGGACCGCGACGAGGAGGATCCCGGCGAGGACGATCTGTTCCGAGTAGGGACCGTCGCCGTGATCATGCGGATGCTGAAGCTCCCCGACGAGCGCATCCGTGTGCTCGTCCAGGGCGTGTGTCGCGCCCGCATCGAAGAGTTCGTCTCGACCCGGCCGTACTTCGAGGCACGAATCTCCAAGGTCCTGGACCTGCCGCACGACCCGGACTCGATCGAGAAAGAAGCGTTGATGCGGTCGTCCAAGCGCCTGCTGGAGCGCGCCGCGAGCCTCGGACAGAAGCTCCCGTCCGACGTGATGGTCATCGCGAGCAATCTCGAAGACCCGGGCCGCCTCGCGGATCTCGCCGCTTCGAACATGGAGCTCAAGGTCGAAGACGCCCAGGAGGTCCTCGAGCTGCTCGACCCGATCGCGCGCCTTCGGAGAGTCCACGATTTCCTCAAGCGCGAGATCGATCTGCTCTCCATGCAGCGCGAGATCGACTCGATGGCCAAGGACGAGATGGACCGCTCGCAGCGCGAGTACTACCTGCGCCACCAGATGAAGGCGATCCTCACCGAGCTGGGCGAGGGGAACGAGCTCGCCGAGGAGGCCGAGGAATTCCGTTCGAAGGCCGAGAACCTCGAGATGCCGGAGGCGACGCGCGAGGAGTTCGATCGCCAGCTCAAGCGCCTCGAGAAGATGCATCCGGACAGTGCCGAGGCCACGACCCTTCGCAATTACCTCGATTGGCTCACCGGATTGCCGTGGGGTCAGACGACCCGGGACAACCTCAATCTCAAGAAGGCCGGCGCGATCCTCGACGAGGATCACTACGGGCTCGAAAAGGTCAAGGAGAGGATTCTCGAGTACCTCGCCGTCCGGAAGCTCAAGAAGAAGAGCAAGGGCCCGATCCTGTGTTTCGTCGGCCCCCCCGGGGTCGGTAAGACCTCCCTGTGCCGCTCGATCGCCAGGGCCCTGGGCCGGAAGTTCGTCGGCCTGTCCCTCGGCGGGGTGAAGGACGAGGCCGAGATTCGTGGACACCGCCGCACCTACGTGGGCGCGATGCCCGGGCGGATCGTCCAGGGCATCCACCAGTGCGGGTCGTCGAACCCGGTGTTCATGCTCGACGAGGTCGACAAGATCGGCCAGGACTTCCGCGGCGATCCGTCGTCGGCGCTTCTCGAGGTCCTGGATCCGGAGCAGAACCACAACTTCCGCGACCACTACCTCGGCGTGCCGTTCGACCTCTCGGACGTGATGTTCATCACCACTGCCAACCTGCTGGACCCGGTCCAGCCGGCCTTCCGCGATCGCATGGAGGTCATCTCGCTATCGGGCTACACCGAGGAAGAGAAGATCATCATCGCCCAGCGCCATCTCGTGCCGCGGCAGATCGACCAGAACGGCCTGAAGACCTCTCACATAGACTTCTCCGAGAACGCCCTGCGGGCCATGATCTCGGACTACACCCGGGAAGCCGGGCTCCGCGGGCTCGAGCGGTGCATCGCGGCCGTATGTCGAAAGGTGGCCCGGCAGATCGCGGAGGGGCGCAAGCGCAAGGTTCGGGTCATCGCATCGAGCCTGGAAGGATTTCTCGGGGCCGCGCCGGCGAGCCGCGAGGACGCGCTGTCCACCGATCAGGTCGGCGTCGCGACGGGGCTGGCCTGGACCGAGAGTGGGGGCGACGTCCTGTTCGTCGAGGCCACGACCATGAAGGGGCAGGGCGCCCTGATCCTGACCGGCCACCTCGGAAACGTCATGAAAGAGTCGGCCCAGGCGGCGCTGTCCTACGCGCGGGCCCGGGGCGACGCCCTCGAGATTCCGGAGGACTTCTTCTCGGCCCGGGACGTCCACATTCACGTCCCCGAGGGAGCGATCCCCAAAGACGGCCCCTCCGCTGGGATCACCATGGCGGCCGCCATGCTGTCGGCCTTCACCGATCGGGCCGTGCGTCGCGACGTCGCGATGACCGGGGAGATCACCCTGCGGGGGAACGTCCTGCCAGTCGGCGGCATCAAGGAAAAGGTCCTGGCAGCAAGGCGTTCGGGAATCCGAACCGTGATCGTCCCCGAGGCGAACCGCAAGAATCTCGAGGAGATCCCCCGCGCCCTGCGGCGCAACATGAGCTTCGTTTTCGTGCGGGACGTCCGGGAGGTCTTCGCCGCAGCTCTGGTCGACCCCGCCGCCCCCAGGCCGGTCATGGGCCGCAAGGGCGCGGGGAGGGCCAAAACGGCCCGGACGGCCCCCTAGTGGACCGAAACGGACAGATCGGCACCACCCGAGCGGCCCTCGAATCCGATCTCCTCGTTGTGCTTCCTCCGAATATTCCCGATATGCGTCGTCAGCACGCCTTGATCTCGGCTCCGATGACTCGCTCGGCTGGTCCCGATCTGTCCGTTACGGCCCCCTAGCGTCTTATCCGCTAGAATGCCTTGGTTCGTGGACCGTCCCGAAATGACGGTCTTTTTCTTTCTTCGGGTGGACTAGACAGGGGTCCGCCCGGTTCCGTACCACACACGGGGCCGGCGCTCCCGCGCCCTCCGGGTGTGTGGAAAGACACTCCGGGACGATGCGGGACGAAGCGGAACTGATCCGCGCGGCCATGGGCGGCGATCGCCGGGCGTTCGAGGCGCTGGTCGTGCTCAAGCGGGAACGGGTTGTCCGTACCGCTTACCAGGTCACCGGTGACCTGGAGGACGCTCGCGACGTCGCACAGTGGGTCTTTCTCCGGCTCTGGAAGGTTTTGCCCAGGTTCGACCCGGCCCGCCGGTTCGATACCTGGCTGTACAGGATCACGATGAACGCAGCGATCGACCATCTCAGGACGCGCGGGCCGCAGGGGGCGCTTCAACCGCTGCCCGACGACCCCTCGCTTCTCGAGGACGTCGCTGCGTCCGGAGAGGCCGAGCGGGCGGTCGACCTCGGCGAGCTCCAGAAGGTGTTCCTCAAGCTGGCGGGGCAGCTCGCGCCGCGGCAGCGCGCGGCCTTCGTGCTCCGGGAAATCGAAGGACTGGAGACCGCGGAGGTCGCTCGCATCCTCGGAGTTCGAGAGTCCACCGTGCGCAACCACCTGCACCAGGCGCGGCGCATCCTGCAGGCCGGTCTGCGGCGCGACTATCCGGGCCTCGTGCCGCGCTCGGCCGACACCTCGGAGGAGAACGGGTCGTGAGCGTCCACCCGTCGCTCGAGACGCTGTCGCATCTCGACGGAATGGCCCCCGACCGGAGACGCGAGCTCCTGCGCCACGTCCTCGCGTGCTCCACCTGTCGCTCACAGTGGGCGGCTTCCGACCCCACGCGGCTCTTCGCGATGCTCTCCACCCGGGAGATGCCGGAGGATCTGCTCGACAGCGTCTCCGAAGGGGTGTTCGCGGCGATCGATTCCGGCATCGCGGCGCGGCCTGGGGTTTCCCGGGCGTGGAACCTGCGGGCTGCCGGCGTCCTCGCGGCCGGAATCCTCCTGGCGCTCGGGATGGTGTTCTTCACCGGGGGAACGTCGGAGGTCGGATCGCCCGTTCAGTCGGTGGCGGACCTCGTCGAGATCGCGCCGGGGGCGAGTCTCGCGCTCCTCGATACGCCCAGTGAGGCGCGTGTCGTCGACCTCACGATGGGGGAGACCCGGGTCGTGATGATCTTCGATCAGGAGCTGGACCTATGACTCGAGTGCTTGTGCGGGTCACGATGGCCACGGCGATCGCCGCGTTGTTCGTCGTTGCCCCGTGCGCGTCGCTGCTGCACGCATCCGGCGATGACGTCGATCCGATCCAGACGCGATCGTACCCGGTGCGTTTCCGGCCGCTGGCGGATTCGGCCGAGCTGGTCAGCTCGATCCTCTCCGAAGACGGCGAGATCACGATGCAGATGCGTCTCAACCGTCTGGTCGTCAAGGACCGCGTCTCGATCCTCGATCAGGTTCCCTCACTGCTGGAAAGCTTCGACCTCCCGCCGCGAAGCGTCGAGGTCTCCATCAGCCTCGCGCTCGGCACCCAGGCCGAGGCAGGCCGCACGCAATCGGGAGAGCTGCACACCCGCGACCGCGGAATCTGGGAGATCGCGCCGATCACCGGGTTCACGGCGTTCGACCCGCTCGGCAAGCGCTCCATCGTGGGCGTCGAGGGGTCGACGGTCACCACCGAGCTTTCGGAGGACTACAGGGTCATCTTCGAGGTCGATTGGGTTGACGACGAGCGGGTCAAGTTCAAGCGATTCACGTTGCTCCGGATCACCCGGACCCCCGAGGGCGACGAGACGATCAAGAACATCTACAGCGCCGAGATCACGGTCAAGGCCGGCCAGCCGCTGCTGGTGGGCGCCGCCCAGGCGCCGAACTCGAAGAAGGCCCTGTTTCTCAACCTGGAGGCGAACCCGAGATAGCCATGGCGGAGTTCTTCTGCAGGGTTGCGTATCCCACCGGGGAGATCGTGGAGCGCGGCTTCGAGGCCGACGACGAGGGGGCTCTCCGCCGCGAGCTCGAGTCGAAGGACTATCTGATTCTCGAGATGCGCCGCCGGAACCCGGTGTTGCAGGCCATCACCGATACCATTCGCATCAAGCCCAAGATCTCCTCCCGGGAGTTCCTGTTCTTCAACCAGGAGCTCCGGGCTCTGATCAAGGCCGGTCTCCCGGTGCTCGCGAGCCTCGACATCCTGCTGGAGCGGCGCAAGAATCCGACCTTCAAGGCCGCCCTCCAAGACATTCGCGATCGCGTGAAGGGAGGCGAATCGGTCTCCGAGGCGTTCGCGGCGCAGGGCGACCTGTTCCCCAAGCTGTACGCCTCGAGCATCGCCTCCGGCGAGCGTTCCGGGGAGCTGCCGTCGGTCCTCGAGCGCTACGTCGCGTACCAGCGAAGCATCATGGCCATCCGCAGGAAGGTGACCGCGGCGCTGATGTACCCGGTCATACTCATGGTTCTGTGCATCGGCCTGGTTGCGTTGATGGTGTTCTACATCATCCCGGCGTTCAACGAGTTCCTCGTGGACTTCGGCACCGAGCTTCCGCTGATCACCGTGATCCTGGTGGAGACGGCGACCTTCTGCACGACGCACTGGAAGGCGATCTTCGTGACGGTGACCGGTCTTGCGGTCGCCTTCATGACATGGCGGCGCAGCACCGCCGGACGGCTGGTGCTGGATCGTGTCAAGATGAAGATCCCGGTGGTCGGGAGCATCATCCACGACTACGCCCAGAATCGCTTCACCCGCACCTTGGGCACCCTGGTGGCGGGCGGGATCCCCCTGGTCACCGGGCTGGAGCTTTCCGCTCAGGCGGTGGGCAATACCGTCTTCGAGCGCGAGCTTCACAAGGCCGCGACGCAAGTCCGCGAGGGCCAGTCGTTGTGGGAGAGCCTGGAACGCACCGGCCTGATCCGAGACATCGCGATCGAGATGATCAAGGTGGGCGAGTCCACGGGCGCTCTCGAAGAGATGCTCCACAACGCTTCGGACTTCACCGACGAAGAGATCGACTACAAGTTGACCCGCATGGTCTCGTTGTTCGAGCCCTTGCTGATCGTGTTCATGGCCGTGGTGGTAGGCGGGATGCTGCTGGCGCTCTACCTGCCGCTTCTTCGAAGCTACAGCCAGTCGAGTTTCTGAGAGCATGGCAGACGAAACCCATATCCACGAAGAGACCCCGGGCCCGGCTTCTGACGCCGAGTCTCAGAAAGAGGTCCTCTCCGAGGAGTACCAGGCGCAACGGCTGGCCGAGCGCGTCGGAATCGAGTACGTCAACCTCGAGCATTTCGAGATCGATCCCGAGCTGTTCCGCTCGATCCCCGTGGACCTGATGTTCCGGTACAACTTCGTGCCTCGGCACCGCACCGAAACCGGGCTCGTGATCGTGGTCGCCGACCCGACCGACGTGCTCATGATCGACGAGCTCGAGCTGCTGCTCGGCGCCAGCATCGAGGTGAGCGTCGGCACCCAGTCCGCGATTCAGGAGATCCTCAAGAAGAGCGAGTCGTCCCAGCGGGTGCTGGACGAGGCCACCGAGGAATTCCGCCTGCAGATCGTGACCGAAGACGAGGAGACAGGGGAGGAGACCCTGTCCATCGATCGCCTGACGTCCGACTCGTCGCCCATCATCAAGCTCGTCGACTCGACGATCTTCAACGCACTGCAGCGACGAGCGTCGGACATCCACATCGAGACCCGCGACCGCGAGGTGGTGATCAAGTACCGGATCGACGGCGTTCTCTACCAGGCGATGGAGCCGATCGACAAGAAATTCCATTCGACGATCATCTCGCGCATCAAGGTCATGTCCGAGCTGGACATCTCCGAGAAGCGCATTCCCCAGGACGGCCGCTTCAAGCTCCGGATCAAGGACCGCACGGTCGACTTCCGCGTCTCGATCATGCCCAGCGTGCATGGCGAGGACGCGGTCATCCGTATCCTGGACAAGGAATCGACCAACCGCGAGTTCGCCTCGCTGAATCTCGACGTCTGCGGCTTTGAGGAAAAGGACGTCGCCCGCATACGGCGGTTCATCAAGGAGCCGTACGGTATGGTCCTGGTGACGGGGCCTACCGGTTCGGGAAAGACCACCACGCTGTACGCCGCTCTCTCGGAGATCCAGAACGAGGAAGACAAGATCGTCACCATCGAGGACCCGGTCGAATACCAGCTCCCTGGGATCACGCAGATTCCGGTCAACGAGAAGAAGGGCCTGACCTTCGCTCGTGGTCTGCGCTCGATTCTCCGTCACGATCCCGACAAGGTGATGGTCGGAGAGATCCGCGACGAGGAGACCGCGCAGATCGCCATCCAGTCGGCGCTGACGGGCCACCTGGTGTTCACCACCGTCCACGCGAACAACGTGGTCGACGTGGTGGGGCGTTTCATCAACATGAAGGTCGAGCCGTACAACTTCGTCTCGGCACTGAACTGCATTCTGGCCCAGAGGCTGGTGCGGCTGATCTGTACGAGCTGCAAGAGGCCGGTCAAGGCCACGCGCGAGCAGTTGTTCGAGTCGGGGCTCGATCACGCGCAGTACGGCGACTACACGTTTTACGAGGGCAAGGGGTGCATCGACTGCAATGGAACCGGCTACCGTGGGAGGACGGCCATTGCCGAACTGCTGGACATGTCGGACCGGATTCGCGAGATGATCCTGCAGAAGCGCCCGGCGGCGGACATCAAACGGGCCGCCAAAGACGAGGGCATGACCTTCCTCCGGGAGGCGGCCCTGGCCAAGACCTTCGGGGGCAAGAGCACGCTTCATGAGATCAACAAGGTCACGTTCATCGAATAGGGTCGGACGACAATCGACATGAGCTCGATCAACGACATCATCAGTACCGTCCGGCACCTCGATCTGGAAAAGATCCGGGGGTTGCGGCCCAACTATCCCCCGGTGGCCATCGAGATCAACCATCGGGAGATGGTGCTGGTGAGGCTGAAGCGCCGGCGTGGCAAGACGTACCTCGAGGCCCACCAGGCGCGGGCACTTCCCGAGGCCACCGTCGGGACGTCGATCGTGCGGCCCAACCTCGGTTCCCCCGATACGGTCATCAAGAAGGTCCAGGACCTGTTCGCGGCAAGCGGAACGCGTCCGGGAAAGGTCTCGCTGGTCCTGCCCGACAATCTCGCCAAGGTGAGTCTGATGACGCTCCCCGAGCGGCCGGGCTCGCGGAAACAGCTCACGGAGCTGATTCGCTTCCGGCTCCGGCGCGCGGTGCCCTTCCGGCTCGACGACGCAGTGGTCTCGTATCAGATGCTGCAGGGCGACGGCAAGGAGATCACGGTCCTGGTCGCGCTGATGTTGCGCTCGGTGATCGAGCAGTACGAGCGCGTCTTCCAGGCCGCCGGTGCCCGCCCGGGCATGGTGGACCTGTGCACCACCAACCTGTTCAACCTGTGCCGCCGCAGCCTGGTCGAAGCCTCCGGGGGGTCCCGGGACGTTGCGCTGCTCAATTGCTCGGAGACCTATTTCTCTCTGCTGATCGTACGTGGCGAGCGCCTGGTGTTCTACCGCTGCAAGTCCTACGCCGTGGGCAACGGCGACGGCCAGGCGCCCAACGGCGTTCTCGCGCGCGAGGTCAATAGTTCACTGTCGTACTACCAGGAGAAGCTCGGCGGCGAAGGGATCGACACGATCTTCGTGCGATCGGTCGGCAAGCCGATGGATGAGATGACGGCCTTGCTGGAACCACTGTCGTTCCGTCGGGTGACCCCGGTGGACCCGGCGTCCGTTTTGACCCTGGCCGAGGGGCTGCGGCTCGATCCGGATGTAGCGCAGCGTATCGCTCCCGCGGTCGGTGCCGCGGCCGGGAGGGGATGATGAACCCTCTCGATCTCAATCTGGCCTCGCGGCCGATGCGAAACAACACGCTGCTGTGGATCGCCCACGCGGCGCTCGCGCTCGCGATCCTCGGCGGGACGACCTGGAACGTGACTGCCTACGTCCGACACGACCGGGACCTCGATGTTCTCAATGCCGAGCGGGATTCCTTCGAGAGCCGAATGTCCGACCTCCAACGCCGCGAGAACTCGGCACGGCGCGGCATCGGGAAATACGATCTCAACGATCTGAACTTGAGGGCCGACAAGGCGGGCGATGTCATCGAGCGGAAGGCCCTGTCGTGGACCCGTCTGTTCAACCAGATGGAGGAAGTGCTGCCCTACGAGGTCCGGATGGCGACGATCCGACCGGTGTTCTCCTTCGGGCGACAGGGGCAAAGAGATCGCGAAAAGGTGGGCGGGGGAATTCCGGTGAGCGTCGAGGGCTCGGCCAAGACGCTGCAAGCGTTCCTGGAGTTCGAGCGGGCGCTGATCCAGGACCCGCACTTCGACCAGATCGAGCCCCATCGCTTCAATCGCGGCGAAGCGGACGACGTCGTTTTCGAGATGCGGTTCCTCTACTTCCCTGACGCCGAGGCACTCGAGCCGGCCGTCCTGGATGAAGAGCAGGCCGCGAGCCAGGTGGTGGCGGACGGCGCCGTCGAGTCGCCGGAGGTCGTTGAAGACACGCCACCGGTCGATGTGGAAGTCGTGGAAGTCGAAGATCCCGGACCGCTCCCGGAAGCCGAAGAGGTGACCGAGGTCGTCGTTCCCGAGCAGGCCGCGCCGCCTGCCACCTCACCGGTGAGAGAAACCCCTGCCACAAAGGGCCGCCGGACCGGACGTCGCGGTCAGAACCCGGGACCGCGCGCGGTTCGCCCCGAGAGCCCGGCAAGTGACGGTGCAGCCGCTGAGACGGCCGCCGAGGAGCAGCCGCAGGACTCGGAGACCGAACAGGAGCAGAATCCATGAAGCGCTGGCCTTTCAGCTTCCGCTTCGACGTCCGGCAGGCCGGCCGGATCCTGCTGGTGGCGTATGTCTCCCTGGCGCTGATCAACGCGATCTTCTTCCTGCTCCTGACCCGCCCCAAGGTGTTCGAGTACCGGACCATGACCGATAAGACCGCCCCGTTGGTCGTGGCGCTTTCGAACCGGGAGACGCAGGTCGACGATCTCGAGGAGTACCTGCTGAGGTTGGAGCAGGCGCAAGCCGATCTCCAGCGCCTTCGCGAGGAGATCCTGGCCACCAAGAACCGCCGGATGATCCCGGTTCAGCTCGAGCTCGAGAGATTGGCGCAGCAGTTCCAGATCAACAGCGACCAGGTGACCTACGAGAATCAGATTCTCGAAGACGAGGACCTCGAACGATTCGCGATGGTCGTTCCTCTGCAGGGCGGCTACCAGAATCTGCGAAGCTTCATTCAAGCCGTCGAGAGCTCGGAGCAGTTCCTCGTCATCGAGCGTGTCAATCTGGTGCGGTCCAGGGAGGGCGGAGTGTTGCTGGAGCTCAACATCACCCTAGCGACCTATTTCGACGCTCCAGAGCTCAGAAAGGCCCGGCCCGACCCTCGCCGCGGATCCCCGAGGACCTGATGAGGAAGCTAACGGGTCGTGAGTCGATCCTGTTGGGGGCCGTGGCCCTCGCGGCCATCGCCTACCTGTCCTACGTCTCGGAGCGGGCGATGTCATCTCGCTCCGCCGAGCTTGCCGGTGCGGAGGTCGGGGAGCTCCTGGCCGACACCGCTCCCGTGGTTCCGATGGGTCTGCTGGCGAGCGCCGTGGACGACTACGATCGCAACGGCCGGGATCTCTTCAAGTACTCGAAGCGACCGCCCACCGCCGAGGAGCTCGAGGCGGAGCGGCTCCGCCGCCTGGCGGCGCTCAAGGCGCAAGAGGAAGCCGCGAGAAAACGCCGACAGGCAGACGAAGCGCGGCAGGAGGCGGCAGCCAATCGGCCTCCTCCGCCACCGCCCAGGCCGGTGGAGAAACAGCCGCCGCGAATTCCGTTCCAGTACATCGGTTATCTGGGTCCGAAGAACGATCGCATCGCGGTCTTCCAGGAGGGCGAAGATCTCCTTCTGGCAAGGCGCGGTGAACCGCTCCAGGACCTGTTCACGGTCGTGGATATCCGTTACGAGTCGGTCGTGATGGGTTTCACCGATCCCGAGTTCGAGAGCCGCACCCGCGAGCTGCCTATGAAGGGCAAGTGATCGTGGCTGGGGAAAACGTGCACAACCACAAGATGCTTCGACTCTCCATTCTCTTACTCGCGATCGCGCTGACCGTGGGCTGCACGGCGTCGAAAGCGTTCCGGGACGCGGAGCGGGCCGGCCAGCGGCAAGACTGGGATACGGCAGTGCTGGCGTACAGCAAGGCCCTCGCCATGGATCCGGGCAATACCCGTTACGGCGTGTCCCTCGAGCGGGCCAAGCTCAGGGCCTCGGCCCAGCACTTCGACAAGGCCCAGCGCTACATGGGGGCGAGCCAGTGGGACCTGGCGGTCACCGAGTTCCAGCAGGCCCTGCTTCTGAATCCGGGTAACGAGTACGCCGCCAACGAGATGAAGCAGGCCATGCGGCACATCGCGCGACGGGACCAGGGTCCGTCGGCCATGGAGCAGATCAAGGCGGAGGCCCGCCGGCGCGAGCTGGCTCCTCCCAAGCTCGACCCCCGGGCCAACATCCCGATCGTGATGATGTTCCGCGACCGGCCCATCGGTGAGGTCTTCGAAGCGATCAGCAAGGCATCCGGGATCAACTTTCTGTACGACGACAAGGTCGATACCAAGAAGCCGATCACCATCGACGTCGGCAACGTCACGATGGAGAAGGCCCTCGACATCCTGATGCTGCAGACCAAGAACTTCTACAAGGTGATCGACGAGCACACGATCCTGATCGCTCCGGATCAGAGGCAGAAACGGCAGGAATACGAAGACCAGGTCATCCGGACCTTCTACCTCAGCAACGGGGACACCAAACAGGTCGTGACGCTGCTTCGAACGCTACTGAACTCGCGACAGATCGCGGAGAATCCCGACCTCAACTCGGTGACCATCAAGGACACTCCCGACAAGGTCGCCATCGGCGAAAAGATCATCGCGGCCAACGACAAGTCGAGGGGCGAGATCATCATCGACGTCGAGATCCTGGAGATCGACCGCACCGTGGCGAGAAATGCCGGTCTGGACCTGTCATCCAAGACTCTGACGATGCAGTTCGGTGACGGAGACGAGTTTGTACCCCTGAACAATCTGGATGTCATCACGCAGACCGGGAACTGGCTGCTGGGTCCGATTCCCAGCGTGATCCTCAGCTTCCTCAAGAGCGACTCGCACGCCAGGTTGATCGCTAAACCGCAGCTGCGGGTCTCCGAGGGCGAGAAGGCCGAGGTTCTCATCGGCGACCGCGTCCCGATTCCGACGACGTCCTTCAATACCTCGCAGACCGTGGGCGGCAACATCGTTCCGATCACGTCGTTCACCTACCAGAACGTCGGCGTCACGGTCCAGCTCGAGCCCCGGGTGCACCACAACAAAGAGGTCACGCTGAAGGTGCTGGTCGAGATCAGTCAGGTGACCTCGACCGTCGAGACCGTCAGCGGGCAGGCCCAGCCGATCATCGGCACCCGGAATGTCCAGACGGTGCTGCGACTGCGTGACGGCGAGACCAACCTGCTGGCCGGTCTCATCCGACGCGAGGGCAAGGACAGTATTTCCGGAGTCATCGGTCTGACGGACATCCCGGGGCTCAACCGGGTCTTCGGCAACACCGACAGGTCGTCCCAAGAGCTGGACATCGTGATGACCCTCACGCCGCATATCATCCGCATCCCGGACATCACCGAGGATGATCTGGCAACCCTGTGGGTCGGGACCGAAGAGAACATGAAGCTCCGGGGGCCGACGCGAAACGCACTGAACGTTTCCCCGTTCGCTTCCGCTGACGAGGGCATCCCCGAAGGTCCGGCGCCGGCGGGCGGCGGTGTCGCGGCGATCGCCGCGGCTCCCGACGATGCCGAGGGTCCTGCGACCTCGACGGCCGCCGGGGACCAGAGCCCGACAGGAGATTCGGGCACCGAGGACGCCGGGGGTGCCGCGGGAGCCGCCGGCGCGGCGGGTGCGGCGGGCACGGCGACGGATTCCGCCGATGGCGGCGCCGACGAGGAGCCAGGGGATCGGTCGGGAACCAACCCTTCGGGCCCGACGGTGGTTCGGGTCGTCCCCAGCGCCAGCAGCTACGGCGTGGGAGATCGGGTCGTGCTGCAGGTGATGATCTCGAACGCCCGGAACGTCGGCTCGGTACCCTTCCACCTGCGCTACAACCGAGACGTCCTGGAGTTCATCCCTCCCGGCGCCGAGGGGTCGTTCCTCAAGAGCGACGGCTCGGGCACGGTCTTCCTGGCCAGCGACTCGGCCGGGGGCGGCGAGGTCGTCGTCGGGCTCTCCCGGATGGGCGGCGGCGACGGCGCCTCGGGATCCGGGGTCCTGGCCACGTTCGAGTTCCAGGCCATCAACCCCGGGGACTGCGGCTTTGCCTTCGTCGGGGCGAGCGTGAAGGACTCCAGGGCCCAGAACCTGCCGGCATCGTTCGTCCCGGCGACGGTGGGCGTCCAGTAATGATGAGGTGGCCCAGGCGGAAGCAGGACAGCTCCCGGGGGGTGACCCTGATCGAGCTGGTCTGCGTCACCGCTGTCGTGCTCCTCATGGCCGGGCTCGCCATTCCCGTCGGCCACACCATGGTCAAGCGCAAAAAAGAGCTGGAGCTCCGACAGGCGCTGCGCGAGATGCGCATCGCCATCGACCGCTTCCAGGCCGACATGGAACGTCTGCCGGGGGCCCGGCAGCTCATCCTGGACGGCACCAACGAAGAGGGCTATCCCGAAGAGCTGGAATGGCTTGTGGAGGGTGTCGATATCGGGGACGCCGCCGGGACCAAGATCAAGTATCTCCGGAGGATCCCCCGGGATCCCTTGACGGGCGAGCGCGAATGGGCCACCCGCTCGAGCCGGGACGAGCCCGGATCCCTATTTTCGGACGGTCTCAATATCTTCGACGTACATTCTAAGAGTGACAAGATCGCTCTGGACGGCACGAGATACGTCGAGTGGTAGGCCCGGGAGAAGGCCCCATGCTCCGGAAACGTTCCAGAGGATTCACGCTGATCGAGATGCTGGTGGTGGTGGCCATCATCGGTATCGTGGTCACGGTGGCTGTGGGCCAGTACCACCGGTCCATCCAGAAGGCCCGCGAGGCTGTCCTCCGCGAGGATTTGTACATCATGAGGCAGGCGATCAATCACTACTTCGCCGACAAGCAGGAGTGGCCGCCCGATCTGCAGGCCTTGGTGGAAGAGAGCTACATCCGAGCCGTACCCCACGATCCGATCACCGGCAGCCCCGATACGTGGATCACGGAATTCGCCGCCTCGGACGACCGGGACATCTCGACCTCGCCGGGGATCGCCGACGTCAGATCCGGCGCCCAAGGGATCGGGATGGACGGCACCAGTTTTTCGGAATGGTAACCAGGGGAGGCGCGCACTGGGCCCGCTCACGAGATCGGGTCGCGCAAGGAGAACCGCAATGAAGACAGTCATCAGGCTGGTGAGCCTCTTCACCGCCCTGGGCCTGATCGGCGTGCTGCTGAGTGGCTGCGAGGACACCGACGTCACGGTGCCCTCCTCCGGCGCCATCAACATGAACGCCGCGCCCGGCGCGATCCAGATCGACCCCAACTCCGACGAGCCCAATCCGGACACGCTACGATTCGAGAAAGATTCGACCATCACGGCGACGGTCTTCAACGAGCGGAATCTCCCCGTGAAGGGCGTCACCGTGGACTTCGAAGCCTCCTCCGGGATTCCGATGAGCCCGCTGACCGGGCAGACGGATGCGAACGGACGCATCCAGAGCACCCTGACCGTCTCGGATCTCGACCAGGGAACGGTCAGCGTCACCGCTCGCTCGGGCGTGGTGACCGGAGTGGTCTCGCTCGACGTTTCCGTCGTCGGGGCCAACCAGTTGCCGCGGGCCGCTTTGGTCATCATTCCGGGCCAGCAGGGACAGGTGGGTGACATCATCACCTTCGACGGCAGTGGCTCGTTGGACCCCGACAGCAACATCACCTGCTACCAATGGGAGTTCGCCTCGGACAACCCGGACGATCCCGCCAGCAATCCCGAGATCGTTCAGGGCAAGGCAGCGTCCGGAGTCAACCGGACCTACGTCAACGAGCAAACCGTCGCGGTGACCCTGCGAGTCAGCGACAATCCGGATGCAGCGGCCTGTGACGACGTCGATGCGCAACATCCCGGGGGAATCCTCGAGCCGGCATCGTTCTTCAGTCCCCTGGCGGCCCTGACCCAGTACCCCGTGCTGTGCAACAATCCGCCGCCGACGGCGGTCATCTCCGGTCCGCCGATCATCACGGCCACCGGCAATCCCAGCACCCTGACCAGCGTGACGCTGAACGGGACTCTCTCCTTCGACGGCGAGACCCCGATCGATCGCTACGTCTGGAACTGCGGGAACGAGTTTGCGGCCACCCCCGTGCAGCCGGGGGACAACTCCGTCGTGATCTGCCGTTATCGCCTCGGGACCTACACCGCAACGCTCAACGTCACCGACCAGGGGACGGGACAGATCAATCCTGGCACGGGAACCTTCGACTGCCAGAAGACCTCCAACGCCGCTTCGGTGAGCGTCGTCGTGGCGACACCCTAGGCGTCACTTCGGGGGAGGAACGGTGGCTCGAAAAGAGGGACGCGGGCAGAGCGGACACCTGATGATCGCGGTGGTCGTCGCTCTCGCCATCCTGATGATCTTCTCGACCATGGCCGCCAAGTCGTGGCAAGACGTCCTCCGCCGCGACCGCGAGGCGGAGATGATGTTCCGCGCGCAGGAGATCACCCGGGCGATCGCCAAGTTCCGCAAGGCCCACAGCCGTCTTCCCAACACTCTCGAGGAGCTCATCGAGCCGGGGCCCCAGGGGCAGTATTTCCTGCGACGGGAATACAAGGATCCCCTGGTGCCCGACGGGAATTGGGGTTTGCTGTTCGCCGCCCCCGGGGGGGGAATCCTCGACCCGAACTCGCCCGGTCTCGGTGCCGAGAACCAGGTTCCCGAGATCGGCAGCAAGTCCCACAAACCGACGAACCCGCTGGATGCGCTGACCCCTGGCGTTGCGGGAGGGCAGCCGTCGGGCCTGCCTATCGTCGGCGTCAAGAGCTTGAGCCAGGATCGCCCGTTCCGGGTCTACAAGGGTCAGCGCGACTACGCCACTTGGCAGTTCAGCATCTTCGACCTCGAGCCTCAGCTCCCTGGGGGCGGCGGAGCCGCCGGAGCGGGAGGGCAGGGCAACGCTGGCGGCCAGCCCCCCACCAAGGCTCCCGGAAGATGAAGCAAAAGCACGCGCCGAGCCATCCCTAGCGCGTGCTATACTCCCCGCCTTGCCGACGGCGACCCGCCGGATGTCCGGTACGCGATCGTCCGGGGGCCGCGCTCCTACAGTTCCGCAAATGATTCGTAAACAAAAGCTACCCAACAGGCTTACCCTCATCACCGAGAGCATCCCGCACGTCCGCTCGGTCTCCATCGGGGTGTGGCTCAAGCGCGGGAGCCGGCACGAGCCCGCCTCGCTTAACGGCATCTCGCACTTCATCGAGCACCTCGTCTTCAAGGGCACCGAAACCCGCTCGGCGCGGGAGATCGCGCTCGCCATGGACTCGGTCGGCGGCCAGATGGATGCCTTCACCACGAAGGAGTACACCTGCTTCTACGCCAAGGTCCTCGACGAGCATCTGCCCGAGACGGTCGATCTGCTGTCCGACATCGTCCTCCACCCCAAGTTCGATCCCGAAGAGGTCGAGCGCGAGCGCAAGGTCGTGCTCGAGGAGATCCGGATGGTGGAGGACACGCCCGACGAGCTCGTCTACGACCTGTTCGCCGCCCACTTCTACGGCGGAAACCCCCTGGGACGGCCCATCCAGGGGACCGCCAAGACGCTCGCGGGCCTCAGCCGCGGTCGCGTGCTGCGGTTCTTCAAGGATGTCTATTGCCCCGACAACATCGTGGTTGCCGCCGCGGGGAACCTCCGTCACGACCGGCTGGCCCGTCTGGTGCGCAAGGCGTTCGGCGGGATGACCCCGGGCAACGGAGACTTGCGGCGGATGCGGCGGCCCCGCCCGCGACCGGGCGTGGTGAGAAAATCGAAGCGGGACCTGGAGCAGGCGCACGTTCTCATGGGCCTTCCCGCCTACCCGGAGAACTTCCGTGACCGCTACACGCTGTTCGTCCTGAACACGCTGCTCGGGGGCACGATGTCGTCCCGGCTGTTCCAGAAGATCCGCGAGCAGCACGGTCTGGCCTACAGCGTCTACTCGGCCGTGAACGGTTTCATCGACGCCGGTTTCCTGATGATCTACCTGGCGACCCGCCCGGACCAGGCCCGCGGGGCGGTCGAGCTGATCCAGGATGAGCTGCGCGACCTCCGGGAGGTCGGACCCTCGAAGGCCGAGCTGGAAGTCGCCAAGGAGCACCTCAAGGGCAGCCTCATGCTCTCCCTCGAGTCGACGTCGAGTCGCATGTCCAACCTGGCGCGGCAGAACATGTATTTCCGGCGGCAGTTCACGCTGAAGCAAATCCTGGGCGGCATCGAGCGGGTCACGGTCGGGAAGGTTCACGCGTTGAGCGGTAGCCTGTTCCACGACAGCCCGGTGGCGCTTGCAGCGGTCGGGCCGCTCAAGCAGTTCCGGATGAGTCGGAAGGGGCTTCAACTGTGAGCTCCGAGATCGAGACCCGGGTCCGGATCGTTCGCCTCCCCGAGGCGAAAGACCTGCCGCTGCCCCGGCAGGCCACCTCCCAGTCGGCCGGTTTCGATCTTCTGGCACACGTGGACGATCGGTTGGAGATCTCGCCGGGGGAACGCGCGCTCGTGCCCACCGGCGTCGCCATCGCGCTGCCCGACGGGTACGAGGCCCAGGTGCGCCCACGCAGCGGCCTCGCGCTGCGCAAGGGGCTGACCCTGGTCAACACGCCGGGCACCGTCGATGCCGACTATCGAGGCGAAATCCGGCTGATCGTGATCAACCACGGCGACGAGACGGTGGTGATCAGGCGCGGCGATCGCCTGGCGCAGATGGTGATCCACGCCGTGCCCCGGGTGGTGCTCGAGGAGGTCGAATCGCTGCCTGAATCCGAGCGCGGGAGCGGCGGCTTCGGCCATACGGGAGAGCGCTGACCGATGGCGGCGCGTCTGGTTCCCCTCGGAAGCGGCTCGCAGGGGAACGCCACGCTGGTCGAGCTCGGCGAGACGCGGGTCCTGGTCGACGCCGGAATCGCGGCCCGGACCCTGACCCACAGGCTCGAGGAGATCGGAGTCGAGCCCTCGAGCATCAGCGGTGTGTTCTTGTCGCACGAGCACGGCGATCACACCCGCGGCGCCGGGCGATTCTCTCGCAGGTACGGCGTCCCGGTCCTCAGCACGGTCGCGACCCTCGAGGCGCTCGACCGTTCTCCGGTGCACTTCGATGATTGGCGGCGTGTCGATCCCGGTGTGGTCGTCGAGATCGGACCGGTTCGGGTCGAACCGTTCCCGGTGCCCCACGATGCGGCGCAGCCCATGGGCTTCGTCTTGGAAGGGGAAGGCGTCCGGGCGGGGATCGTGACCGATCTGGGCCACGCCACCACGCTGGTGGTCCAGAGGCTGCGCGGGTGCCACCTCCTGATGGTCGAGGCCAATCACGACGACGCCATGCTGCGGGACGGGCCCTACCCGTGGCAGCTCAAGCAAAGGGTAGGGAGCCGGCTCGGCCATCTTTCCAACGAGGCCGCGGCGCGGTTGCTCGAGCAGGTGGTGGACGACGGCTGCCGGGGTGTCATCCTGGGCCACCTGTCCGAGAAGAACAACACTCCGGAGCTGGCCCGGAAGACGGTGAGTCGGGCCCTGCAACGCGTCGGCCACGGCTCGGTCGAGGTTCAGGTTGCCGAGCGGCGGTCGCCCAGCCGGGGGCTGACCTGTGGAGCGGGGTCGGTTGTAACGCCACTGGGACGATCGTGAGCGATCCAGGCAGGGAGAGAGGCCAGAGATGATCGAAAGATATACGCGGCCCGAGATGGGCCGACTGTGGAGCGACGAGAACAAGTTTCGCGCCTGGCTCGAGGTCGAGGTCGCGGTCTGCGAGGTCCTGACGCGTCAGGGTCTCATCCCCGAGAGCGACATGGCGGTCATTCGCGACAAGGCCGACTTCGACCTGAAGCGGATCGACGAGATCGACGCCGAGGTCCACCACGACGTTATCGCGTTCCTGACCAGCGTCGCAGAGCACGTCGGCCCTGCATCGCGGCATATCCACTTCGGGTTGACCTCTTCGGACGTCGTCGATACCGCGCAGGCGCTTCTGATGGTGCGGTCCGTCGATCTTCTCGTTGTGGGCCTCGACGGACTGATCGAGGCGACGCGACGCCGGGCGATCGAACACCGTCACACCGTGATGGTCGGGCGAACCCACGGCATCCACGCCGAGCCCTACACCATGGGTCTGAAGTTTGCCTCGTGGCACGAGGAGGCGACGAGAAACCGCAGCAGGCTCGAAGCGGCCCGGACCGAGATCTCCCACGCCAAGATTTCGGGGTCGGTGGGGACCTACGCCCACCTGGGGCCCGAGGTCGAGGCCGAGGTGCTCGACCGGCTCGGCTTGCGGGTCGAGCCCGTCTCGACCCAGGTCGTTCCCCGCGATCGCCACGCCATCTTCGCCTCGGCGATGGGCGTGCTGGCGTCGTCGCTGGATCGGATCGCCACCGAGATCCGCCACCTCCAGCGCACCGACGTCCGCGAGGTCGAGGAGCCGTTCAAGAGCGGACAGAAGGGCTCGTCGTCGATGCCCCACAAGCGCAACCCGGTGCGGTGCGAGAACGTCTCGGGGCTCGCGCGGGTCGTGCGGGCGAACGTCCAGGCGGCTCTCGAGAACGTCGCGCTGTGGCACGAGCGCGACATCTCCCACTCGTCGGTCGAGCGCGTCATCGTTCCGGACTCGACGATCCTGTGCGACTTCATGCTGTCCCGGATGACGCGCATCGTGGAGGGCCTGATCGTCTACCCCGACGCGATGCTGGCAAACCTCGACCGGATGAAGGGGTTGGTCTTCTCGCAGGCGGTGCTGCTCGGCCTGACGCGCGCCGGCGTCACCCGTGAAGACGCCTACGCCATCGTGCAACGCAATGCGATGGCGGTGTGGGAGGGCAAGGGAACGTTCAAGGAGTTGCTGTCGGCCGACGCGGAGCTGCGCGAGGCACTCGACCGCGATGCTCTCGATGCCTGTTTCGCGCCCGAGCGGTTTCTCCAGCACGTCGATACGATCTACGAAAGAGTGTTCGGAACCGTGTGATACGCTGACGCCTCTTCGCGGGGCGGCTCCAGGATCCAATCATGTGCGGCATCGTCGGAGTGTTCGGGCATCAAGAGGCGTCAACCCTGGCGTACCTGGGGCTCTACGCGCTCCAGCACCGCGGCCAGGAGTCGGCAGGCATCGTCACGGCCGACGGCAGCGAGCTCTCGCGACGGGCCGGCATGGGGCTGGTGCACGACGTTTTCTCCCGCGAGGTGCTCGAGGCGCTCCCGGGGCACGCCGCGGTCGGCCACGTTCGATACTCCACGGCCGGCGATAGCAACCCGGCCAACGCCCAGCCCTTTCTGCTGCAACACCATCGCGGTCCGATCGCCGTGGCCCACAACGGAAACCTGGTGGATGCCGGTGCCGTGCGAACGAGCCTCGAGTGGGAAGGCTCGATCTTCCAGACGACCACCGACACCGAGGCGATCCTCCATCTGGTGGCGCGCTCCAAGTCACCGGACGTCGTCGACGCCATCGTCGATTCCCTGCGTCAGGTGCGGGGGGCGTTCTCGGTGCTGTTCCTGGTTCCGGGTCGGCTGGTGGCGGTGCGCGACCCCCTGGGCTTCCGCCCACTGTCGATCGGCAAGAAGGACGGCGCGTGGGTGATCGCCAGCGAGACCTGCGTCTTCGATCTGCTCGGCGCCCAGTACGTCCGCGACCTGGAGCGCGGCGAGGTCGTCGTCGCCGACGTCGGCGGACTGCACTCGTTCAAGCCGTTTGCCCACGACCGCCCGGCGCCGTGCTTCTTCGAGCATGTCTACTTTGCCCGTCCCGACAGCACCGTCTTCGGCGAATCGGTGCAGGCCGTGCGGAAGCGTCTCGGCGAGGAGCTGTGGCGCGAGCATCCTGCCGACGTCGATCTGGTCGTCCCCGTGCCGGACTCGGGCATGTTCGCGGCGATGGGATACGCCCGCGCCGGGGGGATCCCCTTCGAGATGGGGCTGGTGCGCAATCACTACGTCGGGCGAACCTTCATCGAGCCCAGCCAGCAGATCCGGAACTTCGGCGTGCGCATCAAGCTCAACCCGGTGCGCGAGCTTCTCAAGGGCAAGCGGATCGCCTTGATCGACGATTCCCTGGTCCGGGGAACCACCAGCCAGAAGATCGTTCAATTGTGCCGTGACGCCGGAGCGCGGGAGGTTCACGTCCGGATCTCGTGTCCGCCGACGGTCAGCCCGTGCTACTACGGGATCGACACGCCGCTGCAAGAAGAGTTGATCGCGGCCCGACAATCGATCGAGAAGACCTGCGAGTTCGTCGGTGCGGACACGCTCCGCTATCTGAGCCTCGAGGCGATGCTCGCCGCGGGGTCGGAGTCGCGTGAGGAAACCTGCACGGCGTGTTGGACGGAGGATTATCCCGTGGCGCTGCCGCGGCCGGCTGCGGAGCAGCTGCGGCTGTTCGACAAGACACGGCGTTAGCCGGCCCACCCGGTGTTGCAGGTTCGCAACCCGGATTCTGGCCTTACGGGAGCCGCGGCGTCATCTTGGATGCGAGGTTCCCGCGGAGGGGAGGCAGATGTCCGACGGCAGCGAACGGCCACCGCACCTGACCTATCGTGACGCCGGGGTCGATATCGACCGGCAAGACGACGCGCTCCGACGGATCAAGTCGATCGTCAAGGCGACCCGGACTCCGGGGGTTCTCGCCGATCTCGGCTCGTTCGGCGGACTGTTCGCCCCGGATCTTTCCGGGCTGGACTCGCCGGTGCTGGTCGCCTCGGCCGACGGGGTCGGCACCAAGCTCAAGATCGCCTTCGAGACCGGGATCCACGACACGGTGGGGCGCGACCTGGTCAACCATTGCGTAAACGACATCCTGGTCCAGGGCGCGCGACCGCTGTTCTTCATGGACTACGTCGCCACCGGGCGCCTCGAGCCCGGGGTGCTCGCCTCGGTCGTCGACGGCATCGGACGGGGTTGCCGCGAGACGGGCTGCGCGCTCCTCGGGGGAGAGACCGCCGAGATGCCCGGATTCTACGGTGACGACGAGTACGACGTCGCGGGCTTCGTCGTCGGGATCGTCGATCGAGCCAAGATCCTCGACGGCAGCCGGGTGCGCGAGGGCGACCTTCTGATCGGCCTGGCCTCGTCGGGCCTCCACACCAACGGCTACTCCCTCGCGCGGCGGATCTTCTTCGACGTCGCCGGACTGGGGGTCGATGGCAATGTCGAGGGTGTCGGCGCTACGGTCGGTGAGATCCTCCTGCGGGAGCACCGCTCGTATCTCGAAGCGCTCTCGGGTCCCGTGGGCGAGGGGCGGGTTCATGCCCTGGCTCACATCACCGGCGGCGGACTGACCGACAACCTTCCCCGTGTGCTGCCCGAGGGGCTGGGCGCGCGAATCCGGAGAACGAGCTGGCCGGTGCCGGGAGAGTTTTCGTACATGGAGCGGATCGGCGGCGTCGAGCGCGACGAGATGTTCCGGACCTTCAACATGGGAATCGGGATGGTGGCGATCGTCCCACCGGAAGAGGCGGCGAAGCTCGAGGGTCACCTCGACGGGGCGGGGGAGAGCCACTGGCGCATCGGCGAGATCGTCGCCGGAGACGGCCGGGTGATCTATGAGTGAACGACGTGGGCGAGTGGGCATCCTGATCTCGGGTCGGGGCTCGAACATGGTGGCCCTGGTCGAGGCCATGCGCTCCGGCACGATCCCCGCCGAGCCCGCCGTGGTGCTCTCGAATGTGGCGAAGGCGCCGGGCCTCGAGCGCGCCGCGGGCTTCGGAATTCCGACCGAGGTCGTCAGTCACCGCAAGATCAAGCCGCGCGAGGTCCACGAGCACGCGGTGGTCGAGGTCCTTCGTAGCTATGAGGTCGATCTCGTCTGTCTCGCGGGGTACATGCGACTGCTCTCACCGTACATGATCGGCGAGTTCCGGAATCGCATCGTGAACATCCACCCGGCGCTGCTTCCTGCTTTTCCCGGACTGAACTCCCAGGAGCAGGCCCTCGAGCACGGGGCCAAGGTCACGGGGTGCACCGTGCACTTCGTGGACGAAGAGTGCGATCACGGACCGATCATCCTGCAGGCCGCCGTTCCGATCCTCGAAGACGACACCGACGACACGTTGTCCGCACGCATCCTCGAGCAGGAGCACCGCATCTACCCCGAGGCGGTACGGCTGTTCTTCGAGGACCGGCTGTTGATCGACGGTCGGCGGGTGAGGATCGCCGCACGGAGCAACGCCTAGCGGACTGGCTCGAAGTCTCCCGGTCCCCCGGCTTCCTCGGCCGAGTAGCTTCAGTGCCAACGAACCCTCCCGGTCCGTCGTGGCCGTCCAATGTCGTCGAGGTCACCTCCACCGAGCCCGCAGCGGCGCCCGCCGGCTGGGCCGAGGCCGATGTTCCGAGCCCGGAAGAGGCGCGAGGGGGGGACTCGGCACTTTCGACCGCCAAGCGTAAGCTGTTCACCCGCGGCGCCGCGGGGCTCACTCACGCCGAGTTGCTCTCGCTGGTCCTCGGTGGCGCGGCCCGCAGCGAGCCGACCGAGCGGATCGCCCGCAGGCTCGTCCGCAGGCATGGTCTGGGGGCCCTGGCACGGCTGGGGCCTCGAGACTGGCAGGCCGAGCGGGGACTGGGGCGGGTGACGGTCGCTCGAATGTGCGCCGTCTTCGAGCTCGGGCGCCGGGTCTACGCCAAGGACGGCGACGACCGCCCTAGGATCTCGAGCCCGAGAGAGGCGTGGCGACAGCTCCGTCCACTGAGTCGCGCCCGTAAGGAACACCTGGTCGGGCTCTACCTCGACGCCCAGAACGTACTGATCTGCAACGAGACGATCTCCATCGGCTCGCTCAACACGACCCGCACCCACCCCCGGGAGATCCTGCACCCGGCGGTCGTCCATCTCGCCCTCGGGTTCGTGCTGGCCCACAATCACCCCAGCGGGTGCGTCGATCCGTCGGC
>Ga0316191_10000018_pt1 | contig 71515 bp, 52 predicted proteins | sample Eddworburr2cm_MG_FD_204928 | JGI IMG/M metagenome (GOLD analysis project Ga0316191, IMG submission 204928) | Coastal sediment microbial communities from Maine, United States - Eddy worm burrow 2 cm | ecosystem: Environmental > Aquatic > Marine > Coastal > Sediment | place: USA: Maine...
CTCGCCGCTCCCCGGGTCCACGCGGGCTCACCACGGCTGAAGGCCACCCTCGGCGCCGTCGCGTCGAGCGCTCTGTTCGGTCTGATCATGATCCTCGCGCTGGGACTCCCGAGTCGCTTCTGCTTCACCCTCGGCGGGGTCGTGGCACGTAACACCGCGGTGGGAGTGGCCGTCGTCATCTGCTTCCTGTTGACTCGCTCTGCATGGCTGCGATCGAACGACGCCGGATCGACTCGGCTGTCCCCGGCGCTCACGCGCACCGTGCTGGGCGCCTTCATCGTCGGGCTGCCTCTCGGGCTGTGGGTGCTGACCCCGGTGCTGGCGCGCCCCACCCTGTCGGCCGCAAACGCCAAGAATGTCGTTCTGATCGGGATCGACACCCTGAGGGCCGACCGCACGACCCTTCTCGACCCCACGGTGGAAGGACGTTCGCTCACCCCGAACCTGCGCGCGCTGGCATCCCGTGGAACGGTCTTCAGCTCGGCGGTCTCGCAGTCCTCGTGGACGCTGCCGTCGTTCGCATCGATCCTCACGGGGAAGTACCCGCAGCAGCACGGCGCCATGTTCCTGACCGGAACTCTGCGCGAATCCGAGGTGACGCTGCCCGAGGTCCTGCGCGAGGCCGGATACGCGACCGGCGCGGTGGTCAGCCACTTCTACGTCGACGAGCGTCACGGCTTCTCGCAGGGTTTCGACCGTTTCCGGACCGACTACGACCCGATGGTTCGCACGCTCGTGAACTCCGAGCGCGTCACCGACCTTGGCCTCGAGTTTCTCGACCGTCACCGGGACGACGACTTCTTTCTTTTCCTGCACTACTTCGACCCGCACTACGAGTGGATGAACCACGCCGGTTGGGACTTCGCCGACAGCTACTCGGGCTGGCTCCGCGAGGACCCGATGGACATCTACAACCTCAGGGCCAAGCGTCACCTGCTGGAAACGCCCGAGGTGGACTGGCTGCGTGCCCTCTATGACGAGGAAATCGCGTACACCGACGCCGCCATCGGACGGGTGCTCGACTACCTCCGTGAGCACCGGCTGCTGGACTCCACCGCGATCATCGTGGTGTCGGATCACGGCGAGGAGTTCCTCGAGCGCGGGTGGCTCGGCCACACGATCACTCTCAATGAAGAGGTCGTGTCGGTACCGCTGGTGGCCGTGCTGCCAGGCGCCGGCGGCGACGGCACCGTCGTCGAGTCGACGGTGGAAACGCGAAGCCTGTTCGCCACCGTCCTGGACTACCTGGAGATCGACGACGCCCAGAGGCCGGGAGCGAGCTTGCTGCCGTTGATCCGAGGTGAGACCGCGCCGGCCGGCTCCGACATCGCGTACGCATCGGTGTGGCTCCCGCCGGACCGCTCGGACGTCGGAAAGAACGTCGTGATGTCGGCGGTGCGCTCGGGCGACTGGAAGCTGATCGTCGATCACCTCCGTGGCCGCAAGCATCTCTACGACCTCGCGACCGATCCCGGGGAAGCGGTCGACCTCTCCGGCGAGCGACCCGCGAAGCTGGCCGAGCTCCTGACGCTGCTCGACGACTGGGTCGCAACGATGCAGGAAGCCGGCGTCGACCTTCCGCACCTCGAGCCCGACGACGAGCTCCGGGAGAAGCTCCGCTCGCTGGGCTACCTCTGATGTCGGCTCGACGGCGCGCGGCCGTGACGGCGACGCTCGTAGCACTTCCCGTCTACGCCGCGCTCGTCGCGCGCTTCAACTTCGTCTGCGACGACGCTTTCATCTCCTTTCGATACGCCAGGAATCTCGCCGACGGGTTGGGGCTGCGGTACAACCTCGGCGTCGAGCCGCCGGTCGAGGGCTACAGCAACTTCCTGTGGGTCCTGCTGATGGCGCTCGTGGAGAGAGTCGGCGGCGACCCGACCGCGGCGTCCCGGGTCGTCTCGGCGCTGTGCGGCGCCGTCCTCGTCGGGTGGGTCGCGGCGCTGGTCGTTCGACGGGTTTCGTCATCGAGCCCGGTACCGGTCTCGGCGACCCTCGTCCTGGCCACGCTACCGCCGGTGACGGTGTGGGCCACCGGCGGGTTGGCCACCTTGCCCTTTGCCCTGACGGTGTTCGCCTGCTACGAGCGGCTTCTCGGGGACCCCGACCATCCGCGCGGGGTGCAGGCGGGCATCCTCGCCCTGGTGGCCGCGCTGCTGAGAACCGACGGCGCCTACTGGGGTCTTCTGGTCCTGGGCATCGCCGGATTGACGTGGCTTAGCGACAAGAAACCACGGCTGTTTCGAGCGATCGTGACCGCCGCCACTATTCTCGTCGTCGGCGCCGCCCTGCACGTCGCCTGGAGATACTCGTATCACGGAGACTGGATCTCGAACACCGCCCGGGTCAAGGTCGGACTGTCGGCTATCACCCTTCGGCGCGGGCTCGAATACGTGGTGAGCGCGGCACTGAGCATCGGATCGATCGGCATCCTGGTGGCCGCCTTGCCCTGGACGCCACGAGGTCGCAGTCGCGGGCTCGCCCTTCAGGTCATGGGAATGATCGCCGGGACCTTTGCCTACGTCGTGATCGTCGGCGGTGACTTCATGACCATGGGGCGCCTGCTCGTGCCGGCGATGCCGTTCCTTGCCGTATCGGGCGCCCTGATCGTTGACCGCGTCGCGAGCGCGGAGCGTGGTGGGAAGCCGGTGGCATGGGCGACCGTCGCCGCGCTCGTGGGACTCTCGCTCCTGCCATCCTTCAACCTTCACCCGGTGCCGCGGGGGGTGCGCGAGGCGGTCGACTTCCGGTGGAACCTACCGGGCTACGCGACGGAATATGAGCGCTGGACGGGCATGCGCGGGAATGCCGCGCGGTGGGCGCTCCTGGGCAAAGCGCTGGCACGACACACCCGGCCGGGCGAGTCGCTGGTCTCCGACGGCATCGGTGCGGTGGGCTACTACTCGGGGCTGTTCATCCACGACCAGTACGGGCTGGTAGACCGGGAGGTGGCGCGGCGGGAGATCGGCGCCGGACGGCGTTCCGCCGGTCACGACAAGTTCGTCGAGCCGGAGTTCTTTCTCGAGCGAGAGCCGACCTATCTGGGCGCCTACCTGACCTTCCCGGGCGCCCGCCGCGGGCCCGGCCCCGGGGATCGGGAGCTACCGCACGGCTACAGGATCGAGACCTTACCCCTGGATCCCGCGGACGGTCTTCCCGACGGCGTGACCCTGACGGTGATCCGACGCGCGGATTCTTGAGCCCTACGGCGTCGGTTCGACAGAGGCGACGCGCTGCCCGAGGCTCTGGTCGACCATCAGGAGACCGGCACCCTCGTCGCCACCGATCTTCAGCATGTCGAGAACATCCTGGGCGCTGTTTTCTTCTTCGACCTGCTCGGTGACGAACCACTGCAGAAAAGACTGCGCCGCGAAGTCCTTCGCTTCGGTGGCCAGCGAGTACAGCTCGTTGATGGCGACCGTGACTCCCTGCTCATGGCTCAAGACCTGCTCGAACACCCCCGAGAGCGTCTCGAACTCGAACGCAGGATTGGGGATGGCGTCCAGCCGGGTTTCGTTGCCACGCTCGATGATGTAGTCGAGCATCTTGGTGGCGTGCAGGAGCTCCTCTTCCCACTGCATTCTGAGCCAGTGGGCGCTGCCTTTCAGGTTCTTCGCCGCGCACCCGGAGGACATCGCGAGGTAGAGATAGGCCGACGCGAGCTCGTTCTGGACCTGGACGTTCATGGCATCGCAGAGCGACTTCGAGAGCTTGGGCATGATCCTCCTCCGTAACCGTCTCGGACGGACCGGAAACGATACCATCCCGACCGGAGAATCGCCCGGACTCACCTCTCCCCGGCACCGTGAGGCAGACTGTGGGGCGAGTGGGTTCGAGGGATGCTGGCCGATCCCGTCAAACGCGACGGCTGGGCGCGAAACGCCCAGCGTCGCGTTTACGACGAGTTCTTGAATCTGCGGCCAGTCGCGGGAATGGCTTCAGGTCTCCGCCACGTCAGCCGAGCGGCGCTCGTGGTGAAGCCTCCCCGCCTGGGAATCTAGGCCGATTTGGCCGCGGGCTTGTCCGTCTTCAAGGACGAACCGGAATCCGAGCTCTTCCCGCCCGGCGAGATGCTCGTGATGGACGGCCGCGCCGACGTCGACTTGTTGTCGGACATGTCGACCAGTCCCTTGAATTGCGCGCCGTCCGCAATGACCACTCGCGGAGAGACGATGTCGCCCTTGACTCGCCCGCTGGCGGTGAGCTCGACCTTCTCGCTGGCGGCGATGTTGCCCGTGATCTCGCCTTCCACGATCACCTTCTTGGCGCCGACCTCGGCCTCGATGCGGCCCGTGGAACCGATGGTCAGATTGTGGGCGGAGAGATCGATCTTGCCCTCGACCTTGCCCTCGATGGTCAGATCCTCGTCGCCCGTCAGCTCACCGCGGATACAAATGCTCTTTCCGATGGTTCCCCGGGGCGTGCGCTGCACCTGCGACTGAGACTGGGACTCGGATGGCGACGACGAGGTCGACGAACTCTCGAAGTCTCGAGGCGCCGGCGGTGGTGTCTTGCGTTCGCCCGTCGAGGTAGTCGGCGGCATGTCATTTCCGTCCATATCCTTACGATTCCACATTCTCATGACCTCCTTCGATTGGGGATTCGACCCGTCACGAATATAGGTCCCGAGATTTGGTTGGCCAGTCGGGACGGGCCTTGAACGCCACCGGACAGGGCCCAATATTCGAAATTTCTCCCCGCCTGGGGATAAAATGGCCGTTTCTCGCCTCCGGGAAGCGGACCCTGCCCCAGTGTGTTGATCCTGTTGGGGCGGGGGCGCGACTGCAGTAAACTGGGCCCCACCCGGACAAAATCGCGAGAACCATGACGAAAACGGTAAACCGCCAGGCGGCGGGCGGCGCGCCGAAGGAGGATCGATGAGCCAGCTGGAACAGCTTCGGGAGCTGACCGTGGTGGTGGCCGATACCGGAGATTTCGAGGCGATCCGGAAGCACCGCCCGCAAGATGCCACCACCAACCCTTCATTGATCTACAAGGCGGCCCAGATGCCCGAGTACCGGGGCCTGGTCGAGGACGCCGTCTCGGCGGCAAGCCGCACAGGCGCCAACCGGCAGGATCGCCTCGCGGCCTGCCTGGACCGGCTCGCCGTCGATTTCGGGCGGGAGATCCTGAAGGTCGTCCCCGGCCGGGTGTCGACCGAGGTCGATGCCAGGCTGTCGTTCGACACCGAGGCGACCCTTCACAAGGCGCGTGGTCTGATCGAGATGTACGAATCGTCCGGTGTCGACCGCGAGAGGATCCTCATCAAGGTCGCCGCCACCTGGGAGGGTATTCGTGCCGCCGAGCAGCTCAAGAACGATGGCATCCGCTGCAATCTCACCCTTCTGTTCGGTTTCGCGCAGGCGGTAGCGTGCGCCGAGGCCGGCGTGCAGCTCATCTCGCCGTTCGTCGGTAGGATCCTCGACTGGCACAAGAAGCAGCGCGGTGTCGACTCGATCCCCGCGGCGGAAGATCCGGGCGTCGAGTCGGTGACGAGCATCTACAACTACTACAAGCGATTCGACTACACGACCGAGGTCATGGGAGCGAGCTTCCGCAACACCGGAGAGATCCTGGAGCTCGCGGGCTGCGACCTGCTGACCATCTCGCCCAAGCTCCTCGAGGAGCTCGAGAACACCGAGGGTCCGGTGCCCCGCAAGCTCGACCCCGAGTCGGCCCGATCGCAGGAGCTCGAGAAGCTGCACCTCGACGAGAAGACCTTCCGCTGGATGCTCAACGAGGACGCCATGGCCACCGAGAAGCTCGCCGAGGGGGTTCGCTCGTTCACCGCCGATCTTCTCAGGCTGGAGGAATACCTGGAGAAGACCGTCGAGAAGGCTGTTGGCGCCTGAGCGGAGCGCGGTGCCACTCGGAAGCTTTCACCCCGTCGTCCGGCAGTGGTTCGTCGAGAGCTTCGGCGAGCCGAGCCCGCCTCAGCGAGACGGCTGGCCCGAGATCCGCTCCGGACACCACGCGCTTATCGCGGCGCCGACGGGTACCGGCAAGACCCTGGCCGCGTTCCTGTGGGCCATCGACCGGCTGGTGCGTGAGGGGGACGGCCTTCGGGACGAGACCCAGGTCCTGTACGTCTCGCCCCTGAAGGCGCTGGGCAACGACGTCCAGCGAAACCTCCAGACTCCCCTGGCGGAGCTGAGCGAAGCGGGCCCGGACTTCCCCGAGGTTCGCGTGCTCGTCCGAACCGGTGACACGCCGTCGTCGGCCCGCGCCGCCATGCGCAGGAAGCCGCCGCACATCCTGGTCACCACGCCCGAGTCGCTCTACATCCTGCTGACCAGCGCCGGCGGGCGCGAGATGCTCCGCACGGTTCGCACGGTCATCCTCGACGAGATCCACGCCGTCGCAGGGAACAAGCGTGGCGCGCACCTGGCGCTGTCGGTGGAGCGGCTCGAAGCTCTGGTCGACGGACCTCTTCAGCGGATCGGGCTCTCGGCGACGCAGAAACCGATCTCGGACGTGGCGCGCCTGCTGGTGGGGGTGGATCGCGAGTGCGCGCGGGTCGACGTCGGGCATCGCCGTGAGCTCGACCTGGCGGTCGAGGTGCCTCCATCGCCGCTCGGAACCGTCTGCTCGCACGAGACCTGGGAAGAGATCGTCGCACGGATGGCGGAGCTGATTCGCGAGCACCGCACGACCCTGGTCTTCGTCAATACCCGCAAGCTCTCGGAGAGAATTGCCGCGCGACTCACCGACGTCCTCGGAGAGGACGCGGTCACGAGCCACCACGGAAGCCTGGCGCGCGAGCGAAGGCTCGAAGCCGAACGCCGCTTGAAGCAAGGCGAGCTCCGGGCCCTCGTGGCGACGGCATCGCTCGAGCTCGGGATCGACATCGGCGACGTCGACCTGGTGATCCAGACCGGCACCACACCGTCGATCACCGTGCTCCTTCAGCGCGTGGGCCGAAGCGGCCACGCCATGTCGAAGACACCGAAGGGAAGGATCTTTCCGCTGACGCAGGACGAGCTGGTCTGCTCGGCGGCGCTGCTCGACGCGGTCCGTCGCGGCGAGCTCGATCGCACCCCGCAACCGGGCCGCCCCCTCGACATCCTGATCCAGCAGATCGTGGCGGCGTGCGTCGCGGAGACCTGGGACGAAAGCGCGCTCTACGACACCTTTCGACGCGCATGGCCGTATCGGGAGCTGTCCCGCGAAGACTTCGACGCCGTCGTCCGCCTCCACACCGAGGGCCGGCACGCGTTGCTGCACCGCGACGGCGTCAATCGTCGCCTGCGGGCGACGCGCCGGGCCCGGATCACGGCGTTGACCTCGGGAGGTGCGATTCCCGACACCGGTCAGTTCCGCGTGCTGCTGGAGCCCGAGGGGATCCACGTCGGATCCCTCGACGAGGACTTCGCGGTCGAGGCCAACGCCGGCGACATCTTCCAGCTCGGCAACGCCTCGTGGCAGATCCTGAAGATCGAGCCGGGTGTGGTCCGCGTTTCCGACGCCAGGGGTGCACCTCCGACGTTGCCATTCTGGTTTGGCGAGGCCCCGGCGCGCACCCGCGAGCTCTCGGCCGCGATCGCCCGGGTCCGGGCGAGCGGAAGCGATCGCGAAGGGCTCGAGCGTGAGAGCGGCCTGCCCGAAGCCGCGGCCGTCCAGCTCGCCGACTACGTCGCGGACGGCGAGCGCGCGCTGGGGGCGATGCCGACGACCGCTTGCGTGGTGCTCGAACGTTTCTTCGACGAGTCGGGTGGGATGCAGCTCGTCGTTCACGCCCCGTTCGGGGGACGGATCAACCGGGCGTGGGGACTGGCGCTCCGGAAGCGCTTCTGCAGAGGATTCGGCTTCGAGCTGCAGGCGGCGGCCAACGAAGAGGCGATCGTTTTGTCGCTGGGACCGCAGCACAGCTTCCCGCTGGAAGAGGTCTTCGACTACCTGCACCCGAACAGCGCCAGGGAGGTCCTGGTGCAGGCGCTCCTGCCGGCCCCGATGTTCGCAACCCGCTGGCGGTGGAACGTGACGCGCGCGCTCCTTCTCTCGAGAACGCAAGGCGGCGGCAAGCGAGTCCCCACTCCCCTTCTCCGCATGCGCGCGGAGGATCTCCTGGTTCAGGCCTTTCCCCAGGTGCTGGCGTGCGGCGAGACGTTGCCGCCTGGAGACCTCCCGGTCCCGTGGGACCACCCGATGGTTCGCCAGACCCTGGACGACTGCCTGACCGAGGCCATGGACGTGGACGGCTTCCTGGAGGTGCTGGACAAGCTCCGGGACGGCTCGATCCGAAAAGTCGCGGTCGACACGCCGGAGCCCTCGCCCTTCGCGCGCGGCATCCTGAACGCCATGCCCTACGCCTTCCTCGACGACGCGCCCCTAGAGGAACGACGCACGCAGGCGGTGGCGTCGCGCCGATCGCTCGATCCGAAAACAGCGGATACCCTCGGGGCTCTCGATCCCGCTGCCGTCGAACGAGTGCGGCTGGAAGCGTGGCCGCAAGCCGACAACGCCGAGGAGGTTCACGAGGCGCTGGGTTGGATGGGCTACGTCACCGACGAGGAAGTGGCGCGGTCCGGTTGGTCCGCGTGGATCGAGGAGCTCGCGGCCACGGGTCGCGTCGTACGAGAGAGTGACCGCCTGCACGCGGTCGAGGCGATCCGCGATCCGAAGGCGGTCCTTCGAGGACGGCTCGAGGCGCTGGGGCCCGTGGTCGTCGGCAGCTCGACCGGATCGATCTCGGGTTCGAACGATGCGCGACTCTTGCGCGAGCTGGAGACCGAGGGCGTCGTCCTGCGTTGCCGCCTGGGCGGCGTGGAGGCGTGGTGCGATCGGCGACTGCTGGCGAGGATCCACCGCTACACCCTCGATCGGCTCCGCCGTGAGATCGAACCGGTCTCGGCCGCCGGGTACTGGCGGTTTCTCGCGGCCTGGCAACACGCTGACGAGGCCTATCGCCTGGACGGCCCGCGCGGTGTGGCCGAGGTGGTGCGCAAGCTGGCCGGTTTCGAGATCGCCGCGGGTGAGTGGGAGTCGAGCGTTCTACCCGCGAGAGTCCGGAGCTACAAGCCGGAGTGGCTCGACCAGGTGACGCTGACCGGAGAGGTCGTCTGGGGCCGACTGTGGGGAGCGGGAAGCACGGCGATCCGGAGCGCGCCGATCTGCCTGCTTCCGAGGTCGGAGCTCGACATCTGGCTCGCGTTGACGGCCCACAAAGGCGCGACGATCGATGACGGCGACCTCTCGAGCCATGGCCGCGTCGTTCTAAACGCGCTGTCGGCACGAGGCTCCGCGTTCACGCAAGAGCTGCAGCGGGCCTCGGGCCTGCTGGCATCCCACTTCGAGATGGGTCTGACCGAGTTGATCGGCCACGGTCGCATCACCTGCGACTCGTTCGGCGGCCTGCGCCGTCTCATCACCGCCCCGTCGCGACGCCGCGGCGTGATGAAGCGAGCAACGCTGGCTCCTGCCGGCCGCTGGTCTCCACTGCGTGGACAGCAACCGCGCGCCGACGCGGATCCGGAAAGCCCGGAAATGGGTGTGCTGTCCCCGGTTGATTTTGTGGCGCGGCGGCTGCTCGATCGGTACGGCGTCGTCTTCAGGAAGATCCTGACCCGCGAGCGACTTCCGGTGCCGTGGCGCGACCTCGTCAGGGTCTATCGGCACCTGGAGCTGCGTGGGGACGTGCGTGGCGGGCGCTTCGTGCAGCGATTCTCGGGCGAGCAGTATGCCTTGCCGGAAGCGGTGGAGCTGATGCGGCGGTTGCGGCGGAGCGACCGGGAGATCCGCGTCTTAGTCGCTGCTGCCGACCCGCTCAACCTCCAGGGCATCCTCACGCCCGACGAGCGGGTCCCCTCCCAGACCCGTCGACGCGTCACCGTGGGCTAGCGGCCACGGATGCTGCGGGCCGCGCCTACTTCCCGTGCGCGGTCAGGACCTTTCCGACCTCGTAACGGTCGCGGTAGATCAGCACGGCGCTGTTGTTCCGCTTGACCACCATCGCGACGGTGCCGACCCCCTCCGCGAGGAAACGGTACTCGGTCTCACGGACGATCGCCGGGCCGATCTTGCCCTCGAACGTCGACTTCAGCAGCGCGGCGGTGTAGCGACCCGACGGAACGCGCACCTCGAAAGCCCCGAGGTAGCGGCAGCTTACCCGGAGCGCGCCGGTGTGCTTCACGCGATCGGGACGCCCCACGCGGTAGACCGCGACGTCCGTCTCGGCCCCGGTCGCGTCACCGACCTTCATGCCGGCCGGCACGAGCGGCTGCGGTGGCGTGAAGCGGCTCAGCATCTTCGCCCCGAGGGTCTCCTCCGCCTCGATGACGATCGTGCCGTCGGTCGCGGTGCCGAGATACAGCAAAGCGTCCTTGCCCAGGAGCGCCGACCCTCGAGGAGGGTCGCTATCCAGGCGTTGAAAGACGTGATCCCGGGTGGAGCCCGACCCTCGACCTCCCGTGATCTCGTAGGTCAGGACACGATCATCGAGGGGGTACCATTCCGCGGGCTTCTCGATGGCTCGAGCGGCGACGGCCTTGCCGATCACACGCTCACCCAGCAGCGCGGTCAGAGCAGCTCGATCCTCCGCGGACAGGTCGACGGTGAGAACCTCTTCGGATCCACCGACCGCCGTGACCGCGAGAAAAAACGCCGTGAGCAGGGTCGCCCCCGGCGCGCGCCGTTTGGCTCGCATGCTTCGTCGCCTTTCAAGGTCGTCTCCGGACTCCTTGGCTACGCCTTGTCTTGGTCGCCCTCGACCTCGACGAAGTCCGGCGTGCGCTCGGTGAATTGCTCCTCTTCGGTGGAACCCGACAAAGCGGTCGTGGAGGATTGCCCACCGGTCACCACCTGGGTGATCTGATCGAAATAGCCGGCCCCGACGAACGACTGGTGTTTGACGGCCCGATAGCCGGCCTCGGCCTCCAGGTCGAACTCTTTCTGCTGCAGCTTCGAGTACGCGGCCATCTCATCGTCGCGGTAGGCGCGGGCCAGCTCGAACATGCCCGTGTTGAGGGAGTGGAAGCCGGCGAGCGTGACGAACTGGTACTTGTAACCCATCGCTGCCAGCTCGGTCTGGAACTTGGCGACGGTGGCGTCGTCGAGATGTTGCTTCCAGTTGAACGACGGCGAGCAGTTGTAGGCCAGCAGCTTGCCCGGGTAGCGCTCGTGCATCCCCTCGGCAAACTGCCGGGCCTCGCCAAGATCAGGGCGTGCCGTCTCGCACCACACCAGGTCGGCGTACGGCGCGTAGGCAATCCCCCGCGCGATCGCCTGTTCCAGACCCGCGCGGACCTCGAAGAAGCCCTCCGGTGTCCTGGTCCCCGTCAGAAACACGTGATCGCGCTCGTCGACGTCGTTGGCCAGAAGGGTCGCGGCGTTGGCGTCGGTCCGGGCGATGACCAGGGTCGGGACGTCCAGCACGTCGGCGGCTAGTCGCGCCGCCACGAGCTTGTTGATCGCCTCCTGAGTCGGGGCGAGGACCTTGCCTCCCATGTGCCCGCACTTCTTGAAGGAGGACAGCTGGTCCTCGAAGTGAACCCCGGCGGCTCCGGCGTCGATCATCCCCTTCATCAGCTCGAACGCGTTGAGCACCCCTCCGAAGCCCGCCTCGGCGTCGGCGACGATCGGGGCGAACCAGTCGGGCATCCGCTCGGTGAGACCGGAGGCGTGCGAGATCTGATCGGACCGCTGGAGGGCGTTGTTGATCCGTCGCACGAGCTGCGGGACGCTGTCGACCGGGTAGAGACTCTGGTCAGGATAGGTCTGTCCGGCCGTGTTCATGTCGCCGGCCACCTGCCAGCCGCTGACGTAGATCGACTTCAAGCCCGCCTGAACCTGCTGCACCGCCTGGGCGCCGGTCTGAGCCCCCAGGGCACGAATCGCGGGCTCGGAGTGAAGCAGGGCCCACAGCTTCTCGGCACCGCGCCTGGCCAGGGTGTACTCGACTGCGATCGATCCCCGCAGGCGGATCACGTCCTCCGCGGAATACGGGCGCTCGATCCCTCGCCATCGAGGCTCCTGCTCCCAACGTTCTTCCAGCTCGAAGATCATCTCGTCACTCCTCCGTCAATCCAGGTGCTCGTAGCCCACTGTGGTCATGAACTCGGCGAACGCATCTTGCTGCACGATGCCCTCGATGAGGTCCCGGGCAAGCTCGTAGCGCCCCGCTCCAAAACGGTCGTCCCCCATCGTCGAGCGGAGCTTGCCCATCTCTTCTCCGAACAGCGCGTGGCATAGCTCCGGGGTGACGTCCCTGCCGTCGGCCAGCACGCCACCGGGCTGGTGGACCCACTGCCAGATCTGAGATCGGGAGATCTCGGCAGTGGCGGCATCTTCCATGAGGTTGTAGATCGGCACGCAGCCGTTCCCGGAGAGCCACGCCTCCATGTACTGGATGCCGACGTCGATATTGTGTCGTAGCCCCGCTTCGGTGATGTCGCCCTTGGGGACGTCAAGGAGGTCCTCGCCGGTCACGTGAACGTCTTCTCGCATGCGATGGATCTGGTTGGCTTCCGGCATGCGGTCGTCGAACGACTTCTTCGCGAGGGCCACGAGCCCCGGGTGGGCCACCCAGGTACCGTCGTGACCGTCGCCGGATTCGCGCTCTTTGTCGGCCCGGACCTTGCCGATGGCCTGCTCGTTGGCCTCCGGATCGCCCTTGATCGGGATCTGCGCCGCCATGCCGCCGATGGCGTGAATGCCGCGGCGGTGACAGGTCTGGATGGCCAGCAGCGAATACGACCGCATGCAGTGGGTCGTCATGGTCATCTGCGCGCGGTCGGGAAGCACGAAGTCGGGGCGGTTCCGGAACTTCTTGATGATGCTGAAGATGTAGTCCCACCGACCGCAGTTCAGACCCGCGGAGTGATCGCGGAGCTCGTGGAGGATCTCGTCCATCTCGAAGGCCGCGAGGATCGTCTCGATCAGCACCGTGGCCCGGATGCTCCCTCTCGGGACCCCCAGCTCGTCCTGGGCCATCACGAAGGCGTCGTTCCACAAGCGCGCCTCGAGATGGCTCTCGAGCTTGGGCAGGTAGAAGTACGGTCCCGTTCCTCGCTCGAGGAGCGCGCGCGCGTTGTGAAAGAAGAACAGGCCGAAGTCGAGCAGCGATGCGGGCACCGGCTTGCCGTCCACGAGGAGGTGCTTGTCCACCAGATGCCAGCCCCGGGGGCGGACCATCAGCGTGGAGGTTTCCTCGCCCAGGGCGTAGTGCTTGCCCGCGGGATTGGTGAAGGTGATGGACCGGTCGATCGCGTCCCGGAGGTTGATCTGTCCCCGGACGGTGTTGTCCCACGTGGGAGAGTTGGAGTCTTCGAAGTCGGCCATGAAGACACTGGCGCCCGAGTTGAGCGCGTTGATGATCATCTTGCGATCGACGGGGCCGGTGATCTCGACGCGCCGGTCACGCAGATCATCGGGGATAGACGCCACCGTCCAGGCGCCACGGCGCACCGCCTCGGTTGCGGCGAGAAAATCGGGGACGGCTCCGGCGTCGATCTCCCGCTGACGAGCCACACGGGCCCCCAGGAGCATTTCGAGCGTCGGCGACAGTTCCCGCACCAGCTTCCCGACGAATCCGAGGGCCTCCGGGGTCAGTATTTCGGCGAACTCCGGTGAGACGGGGGCGAGGATTTCAACGCCCTCGGGGAGGGATCCCATGGCTGAGCTCGTCGGCATCGCAACCTCCTTGGGTCTACACTCACAATGGCAACAAGATGCGAACGTCACAAGGGCGAATCTCGCTCGCTGCGAGACTCGCCCAATGGGAACTGGCGGCTCAGAAAGCGCAGTTTACACGGCTTTTGACCGCGAGGTGAGGTGCCATGGGCCGGAAAATCGAACGCGTAGGGTTCGGCGGTGCGATGGGGCACCGCCTGGCAGCCGTCCTCGAGAGGCCGCCGGCGGAGCCGCGGGCGTGGGCGCTGTTCGCGCACTGTTTCTCGTGCTCGAAAGACCTCAAGGCGGTGGCCTGGATCAGCCGCGTGCTCGTGGAGCACGAGATCGGTGTGCTGCGGTTCGACTTCACCGGTCTCGGCGAGAGTGAGGGCGACTTCTCCGACACGAACTTCTCGTCGAACCTGGACGACGTCGTGGCCGCGGCGGACTACCTGCGCCGTAAGCACCGTGCTCCCCGGCTGCTGATCGGCCACAGCCTCGGCGGCGCGGCGGTGCTGGCCGCAGCCGACCGGATTCCCGAGGCGGCTGCCGTGGCGACCATCGCCACGCCGAGCGACACGACCCACCTGAGCGACGGGCTGATCCGTATGGCACCGGAGATCGAAGAGCGGGGCGAGGCCGAGATTCACCTCGGCGGCCGGAGCTTCTGCATCCGCAAACAGTTCATCGACGATCTCCGGCAACAGACCCTGCTGCGGTCGGTTCGCGAGCTCGGCCGCGCACTGCTGGTCCTGCACTCCCCTGTTGACGAGGTCGTCGAGGTCGAGCACGCCCGGCGGATCTTCGAGACCGCCAAGTACCCGAAGAGCTTCATCTCCCTCGACGGGGCCGACCATCTCCTGATGAAAGACCGCAAGGATGCGCGCTATGTCGCCGATGTCCTGGCGGCATGGTCCTCCCGCTACCTCGCCTAGGGGTCAGCGGGTGTAGAGGCCGATGACTCGTGCGATGGCGCGGCTGCAGACGGGGCAGAAGCCAACCTCGTCCCGGGTGAACATGATGCAGTCCACCGAGGGTCGGTAGAGTCCCTGGGCCTCGTACCCGGCGCCCTCGAATGCACCCACCCGTCCGGCGTGCTCCGTGCCCGCCAGCATCCGGGTCATCAGCACCTGCTCTTCCCGGAAAAGGGCCTCGAGGTCTTCCTCCACCGCGCCTTGTGACCTGAGCTTGCGGCGGCGGTCCTGTAGATCCCGGGAGGCTTTCTCGAACTCGGCCTTGTTCCAGGGTGTGGGCAGCGGCGTGTCGGGCTCGAGCAGGTCGGCCCACTTCAGGTTTGCGGGATCGCGGAGCGCCGTGAGGTTCGCTTCCCAGGGTTCCTGGTGCTCGCCTGCAGCCTCTTCATAGGCGACGTCGGAGGTGTAGTACTCATCGCCCAGGCCCGCGAAGTGGTGGCCGAACTCGTGCACGACCAGGTAGGCGGCAAAGGCCGAGCGGGCGGCGGCGGTGGAATACAGGTTGAAGATGCCCCCGCCACCGTACTTTCGCTCGTTGACCAGGATCAGGACGGCGTCGTAGGGGGCGGCGGCCGCGGCGTCGCGCCACGCGCGGTCGTTCATGGTCAAGACGTAGCGCTCCGAGTCGAACGAGTTGTAGCGAGCGCCGAGAGGCGTTTCGCGGAAAACGCCGGCGCGAGGACGCGGAATGCCGGTCTTTTGCGCTGGGGTGTCTACCGCGCGGACGTTGAAGTCCTTGCGGTGCGAGGCGAACGGCTCGAGCTCGAACATCGCCTCCACCAGGCGTTTGGCGTCGGCGTGAAAGTCGTCGATCTCGTCGCGGGCGTAGCCGTCGCCGAGAACGACGAGGTCCACCTTCACGGCCGGGTCGCCGCTCTCGAAGACCGTCCAGACGTCCCGTTGGCTCACCGGGGCGCGATCCACGAAGCGGCTGGCCGGATCGATGGTCACGCTCCAGAATTCGCGAAAGCTCTGATCCGGCGCGCGCTTGCGAAGCCTCAGCTGGAACGGCCTTCGAGGCTCGGGGACCCTCACCGCCTCGGGGATCGTGCGCCAGGTGCCCTCGCGCGCCTCACCGGTGGTCTCCCACTCGCCGAAGATGCTCGCGAATCCGCGGCTGTAGAGCATCTGGTTGGTATCGAGGTCGACGACTTCGACCAGGTATTTCCCCAGGTTCGTCGTATCGACGAGCTGAGTCCGACTCCCCGGCCACGGTCCCTCGACGCGCAGACGATCGAGGCTGATGTGCTCCTCCACCGCCGTCCCCGAGTGGTAGTAGTCGACGCGCAATGTCGCGCCGCTGAAATCATCATTAAACCCCGCTCCCACCCCAAAAAAGGCAGCCCATACCACCCCGCAACCCACGACCCCACGCACCCCGCGGTGCCAGGCATCACGAACGTTGTGTTGTCGCACTGTAACCTCCAGCAAACCCAGACGTCTCAACCACTTGCGCTTCACCGTGACCTGTCCCTTTCACTGCGGTGAGGTCCCCGGTGTCGAGTCCTCGTTTCTGAGTGAGCCCCGGGGACTTCGCGGCTCGTTTCCGATGCGTAACGCAACTACTGTAATGCCTGGCACCGCAGCTGCGCGGTACTATTTGTGTTGATGAAAATTCTTCTTTCCGGTTACCACAATCCTCATTTCTTGACGATCACCGAGTACATCGAGGAGGCGGTCGAGGAACTGGGGCATGATCTCGTCTGTTTTGACAATCGGCGGTACCTGATTCCGGGTCGGCTTCGGGATCGCGTGCCGGCGCTCGAGCGGGCGGACGTCAGGCGAATCAACCGCGACCTGCTCCGGGTGGTCCACGAGAGCCGCCCCGACGTTTTCGTGGAGACGGGAGGGCATCGCATCCTCCCGTCGAGTGTGGATCGAATGCGACGGGAAGGCGTCACGACGGTGCTGTGGACGATCGACGCTCCGACCGACTTCGAGCCGGTGGTGCGGGCCGCGCCCCGCTACGACGCGATCGTCTGCGGTGGAACCGAGGCGATCGAGCTTCTCGACCGGAGCGGTATCGCCGGTGCCACGTGGCTACCCTTCGCGTGCGCTCCCGCACACCACCACGCCCCATCTTTGACCGACGACGACCGCGAGCGGTTCGGCTCGGATATCGCCTTCGTCGGCTCGCACTATCCGAACCGCGCTGCAACGCTGGAGCGACTGGCCGATCTCGATCTCGCCATCTGGGGACCGGGCTGGACCCGGCTGCCGGATTCCCACCCCCTGCGACCCCGGGTTCGAGGCGACCACGTCGAGCCGTCCGACTGGGCGAAGATCTACGCCGCCTCCCGGGCCGTGGTGATCATCCACTATCAGGACGGGGGCGTCCCGTGCTACCAAGCCAGTCCCAAGGTCTACGAGACCCTGGCGTGTGGCGGTCTGGCCGTCGTCGACGCCCAGAAAGACGTCTTCACGCTCTTCGAGGACGGTCACCACCTTCTACGGTTCGAGAACCCCGATGACCTCGCCGCCAAGATCGAGGACTGCCTCACCCGACCCGAGCAGTGCGACGCCATCGCGCGAAACGGCCGGGAGGAGGTACTCGCAAAGCATACCTACCGCCATCGGGTGGTGTCGCTTCTCGGGCGGCTTCCGCACTGAGCGAGGCGCGAGGCCTCTTTCCATCAACCGACCTCCGGCACCGTGGAATTCTCGGGCGCGGGCCGGCCGAACCTCTTGAAGCGCTCGGTCCAGTCGATCCGACCGGTGAGCTGCATCAGCGCAAAGAGCGTCAGGATGCTACCGACGGTCACGATCAGTCCGGTATACCCCTTCAGGAAATGCGCGTAGGAAAACAGGACCAGGTAGACCAGCTGGCTGATGCCGGCCTCGACCGCGGCAAACCGCAGACCGACCACCAGACGCAGGTAGCTCACCACCAGGAACACGGAGACGGTCGATGCCAGGACGAAAGCCGGCACCAGGTCGACATGATCGACGGTATACGAGAACAGCAGGTGGAACGAGAAGAACGCGGCCGCCAGAAAGAGGTAGTTCATGGGGTGCAGTCGGACCCCCTCGAGGAGGGTGATGACGAAGATCCACGCAAAGAAGAACCCGAGACAGATTGGAGCGAAGTAGCTGATGCGCGCGGCCAGGGGGCCGGGGTTGATCCGCCGCGGCATCTCCATACCGATCCGGAAGCCCGAGATCAGGTTGGTGGACTCCCAGTCCAGTCGCCAGCCCTCGTCGGTCTCCCGCTTCGCGCTCGGGGAGATCGTTCCGCGGGGGAAATCGATCTCCCGGAAATCGGTTCTCATGACCATGGTGAAGTTCTTGATCCGGCTGACGTCGGGACCGAACGCGTAGTGCCACGAGTCGAGGCCTCGTGAGCGGTAGCTGAGGCCGAACGGAACGGTGGTCCCCTGGCGCACGGAAACACGCTCGCGCACGATGCGAACGCCGTTGTCCGTCACCGGGGTCATTTTCGAATCAAGCTTGCCGTCGACCTCGAAGCTGAAGTCGTCGTAGCTGGCCTCGAGCGCGGGGAACCGATAAACGATCTCGAGAATCCCTTCACGCTCGTCATCGTGGGTGTAGCTGTAGGAGCCGTCGAACTTCACCTGGTAGGTCGGATAATACAGCAGGCCCTTCTTGCGCTGGTCGAGACCGAGATCGACCTCGATCTCCGAGCTGTCGAGGATCACGGGACGTTCTTCCCACACCACGCGCTCACGGGTCACGATCCGGGTCTCGCGGGTCCCGGGATCCTCCACTTTCTCCTTGACGGTCTTGCGAACCTGCCATTTGAAGATCAACTCGGGTGAGGCCTGCTGCTGCGGCACCCCCCACAGGTTCGCCACCGCCCCGTGGAGCTGGGTGTCCGCCTCCCACGTCCGGATGTGAATGCTGCTTCCGAGCGCGGCCCAGGCCACGACCACCACCAGATAGATGATCACGATCGCTACGATGTGCTTGCCCATTTCGTCCTCCCGGCCCCCGCGTACAACATCCCGCATGGATGTGGCCCTTGTGCTTCACGAGAGTGGAGGATCGATGTCTTTTTCGTGCAATGCTCGTGCAACGCCCCTCCCGACGTATCGGCGGGTTTAGAATGAACTCGCTTGTCCAGGAGCGAACGCGTGCCTCGATCCTCACCCATCCTGATCGTCGATGACGACCCGAAGATCCGCGAGGTGGTCCGCTACGCCCTCGGGAAAGAGGGATTCGAGACCGTCGAGGCGGAAAACGGCGCCGAGGCACTGGAGGTCTTCCGGCTGGAGCGGCCGGGGCTGATCATCCTGGACATCCTGATGCCGGAGATGGACGGCACGGAGGTCTGCCGCACCCTTCGGAAGGAGTCGCGGGTGCCCATCATCTTTCTGTCTTCCAAGGACGACGAGATTGACCGCATCCTGGGCCTCGAGCTCGGAGGCGACGATTACGTGACGAAGCCCTTCAGCCCGCGGGAGCTGGTCGCCCGCGTCCGCGCGGTGCTTCGCCGGCTGGACTCCGCGGCGACACCCGAGACCGGCGAGCGGACTCCGAAGGTCCTTCGGCGCGGCAAGCTGACCCTCGATCTCGACCGATTCCAGGTTCGTTGGGGCGAACGGGAGATCACGCTGACCGTGACCGAATTCGGGCTGCTCCGATCGCTCCTGGAGTACCCGGGGAAGGTCTACACGCGCGAGGAGCTCATGGAGCACGCCTACGCCGATGACAACATCGTTTCGGGCAGGACCATCGACAGTCACATCCGCCGCGTCCGCAGCAAGCTCGCGGCCGCCGGCGGAGACCCCATCGAGACCGTTCACGGCCTCGGCTACAAGATCGGATCCTGCGACTAGTGGTTCGCAACGGACAGATCGGGACCAGCCGAGCGAGTCGTCGGAGCCGAGATCAAGGCCTGCTGATGCTCCTACGCCCCCGCCTCCGAACGGTGCTGCTGACCGTCAACCTCCTGATCCTGCTCCTGCCCGTCGGTGGCATCGCCGCGCTGCGCCTGTACGAGAACGAGCTTCTCCGACGAACCGAGGCTCAGCTCATCGTGCAGGGAGCGATCCTGCGGGAGGCGTACCGCCAGGAGCTCCGCGGCCAAGCCGGGGAGGAAGACGTAAACCCGGCCGATCTCTCGGGCAGGACGCGGTCGGGCAGCGAGTCGTCCGAAGGATCCCTGACGCCGATCGGTCCGCGTCTCGATGTCGCCCGTGACCGGGTGCGGCCGCAGGCAGAGAATTCCAGGCCCGCGGAAAACGGTCCGGACCCCGTCGCGGCCGCCGCGGGAAGACGCCTGGCACCGATCGTCGAGCGAGCCGCCCGGACCACACTGGCGGGTATCCGAATTGTGGACGACCGGGGCGTCGTCGTGGCGACGTCGCGGAGCGAGCTCGGCCGGTCGCTCGCCCACCGCGAGGAGGTCGTGCGGGCGCTCGAGGGTGAGACAGTCAGCCTCCTTCGCGAGCGGGTCTCGGACGAGCCGGTGCCGCCCCTGAGGTCGCTCAGCCGTGGCCAGCGCTACCGTGTCTTCGTGGCCCTTCCCGTTGTCGAGCGGGAGCGGGTTCTCGGTGCGGTGGTGCTGTCGCGCACCCCGCTCGACATCGCCAAGGCGCTCTATCTGAGCCGCCGTCCGATCGCCATCGGGGCGGCCGTTCTGCTGGCGGTGGTTTTCCTGGTCACGATGCTGACGTCGTTCACCATCAGCCGTCCCGTTCGAGAGCTGATCCATCAGGTCGAGGCGGTTTCGCGAGGCGAAGGAGGCGCGGTGACGCCCCTTCGATCTCCCGGAATCCATGAACTCGCCCGCCTGTCGGAGGCGCTGGGTGAGATGGCGGCGACCCTGGAGAGCCGCGCCAGCTACATCCGCACGTTCGCCTCCCACGTCTCTCACGAGTTCAAGACGCCTCTGACGACGATCCGCGGAACGGTGGAGCTGCTCGAGGACCACCTCGACGAGATGTCCGTGGAGGAACGGCGACAATTCCTCGAGAACTTGCGGGAGGCCTCCGATCACCTGGAGCGACTGGTGAGTCGCCTCCTCGATCAGGCCAGGGCGGACGTGGCGGAGCCGGGAACCGAGCTGACCGACGTCGCCATGACTCTCGACGAGGCCGTTTCGATCCAAAGGCAGTCGGGGTTGAGCGTAACCGTCGATCGGCACTCGGAGATCGGTCACGTGCGCATGGCGTCGGAGACATTTCGTGAGATTCTCGGCAACCTCCTGGAGAACGCGCGACTTCACGGCGGCGACGACGTGCGGGTCCGTCTCTCCCCCCGTATCGACCGCTCGCCAGGTCCCGCGACGTTGGTGATGACCGTCGCCGACGACGGCCCGGGAATCTCGGAGGCGAACGCGCCCCGAATCTTCACTCCGTTCTTCACGACGGCTCGTGCGCGTGGCGGGAGCGGTCTCGGCCTGAGCATCGTCCGTTCGCTTCTCGAGGCCCACGGAGGAACGATCGAGCTCGAGCCTGGATCTCCAGGTGCCGTCTTCACGATCCGACTTCCGTCGGTCGCGCTCGACTAGAGCTTCACCTGCGGCTCCGGACCCGACTTCTGCACCTCGCCGGGCTCTCCGACCAGCCCAAGGGAACCTGAGGTGCCAGGCATCACGATCGTTTCATTCCGGCGCGTCGACATCCACGAAGTCCCTTCTCTGGACCGACCTAGCGCGAAACCTGCCCTGTCCCCCCTCTGCCAAGAGGTGCCGGGGCATGGAAATGGACCAGGCGGTGATCCATGAGGACTTTCAGCGGGGTTGCGGGTCTGCAACGCAACTACTGTGATGCCTGGCACCGTTGTGGCGAGGGGGGTTAGAGCCAGGCGGGGTATAGGTTGGGGCGGCGGTCTCTTAGGAAAAGACGTTGGGCGGGTGAGTTTGCGGCTTCTTGGAGGTCCACTTCGGTGTAGAGGATCTGGTCGCGGCCGCGGTCGGCGCGTGCGAGGACCTGCCCGGAGGGGGAGCATACGAACGACTCGCCGGCGAAGTCTAGCCGCTCCTCACGGCCGACCCGGTTGCACAGCGCGACGAAGTATCCGTTCTGGAAGGCCGCGACCCTCATCTCGGCCTCGTAGAGTCCCTCGGGCCACTCGTCCACCGCTCCTGCTTGCGGGACCACCACGAGCTCCGCTCCACCCAGGGCCAGGCCACGCATGTACTCCGGATAATGACGGTCGTAGCAGATCGCCACTCCGATCTTGCCGACACGGGTGGGGTAGACGGGGACCCCGGTGTCGCCGGGAGTGTAGTAGCCCTGCTCGTGGAAGCCCTCGTAGTCGGTGATGTGCACCATGCGCGTGCGACCCAGCAAGGTGCCGTCGGCATCGATCACCGGCGAGCAATCGAAACACCGATCGCCGTCCCGCTCGTAGAGGTTGAGGACGACCACCACCCCCAGCTCGCGAGCCCGCACCGAGAACGCCTCGGTCACCGGACCGGGAATCGGCTCAGCCTTGTCGAAGGCTCCCGGGCCCGCCGGCTGCTGCGGATAGAACCGCTCGAAGGCCAGCTCGGCGAAGGCGACCAGCCGCGCGCCCTCCCCCGCCGCCTGCTCGAGTGCCTCGAGTCCGCGGCGGACGTTGTCGCCCTTGTCTTCGCCTGCGCTCTGCTGGATCAATGCGATTCGCATCTCGAGCCTCCCGGTCGGCGGAGCTTACTCCTTGCCCGAGTCTCTGCCAAGGCGTCACCGACGCCAGCACGGACGGATTTCGTTGTATCGTGGGGCGGGGCCGATCGCAAATCCGAAAGTCCGACCGCGAGGTATCGATTCATGTGGCACGAAGACATCCTCGGAACCATCGGGAACACCCCGCTGGTGAAGATCAACAAGCTCGCGAAGGACATCCCGTGCACGGTGCTGGCCAAGGTGGAGTTCTTCAATCCCGGTGCCTCGGTGAAGGACCGCATCGGCCTGGCGATGGTCGAGCGAGCCGAGCGAGAAGGGAAGCTGAAGCCCGGCGGGACGATCATCGAGGGCACGAGCGGCAACACGGGTGCCGGGCTGGCCCTGGCCGCGATCGTCAAGGGCTACAAGTGCATCTTCACCACCACCGACAAGCAGAGTCCCGAAAAGATCTCCGTGCTCAAGGGCCTCGGCGCCGAGGTCATCGTCTGCCCGACCGCGGTCCGCCCCGACGACCCGCGCTCGTACTACTCCGTCGCCGCGCGACTCGAGAAGGAAACCCCCAACTCGATTCACGTCAACCAGTACGACAACCCGGCCAACCCCCGGGCCCACTACGAGACCACGGGCCCCGAGCTGTGGGAACAGACCGAAGGCGGCATCACCCACTACTTCGTCGGCGCCGGCACCGGTGGCACGATCTGCGGCACCACCCGATACCTCAAGGAACGCAATCCCGCGGTCAAGACCATCGGGATCGACCCTTACGGCTCCGTGTACTACCGCTACTTCCACACCCGAGAATTCGACGAGAGCGAGATCTATCCCTACATCACCGAGGGGGTCGGCGAGGACATCCTGGCCGGCAACATGGACTTCGACCTGATCGACGATTTCGTTCGCGTCACGGACAAGGAAGCCATGGTCATGACGCGTCGCCTCGCGCGAGAGGAAGGCATGTTCGTGGGCGGCTCGTGCGGGATGGCCATGGCGGGAACGCTGCAATGGCTCCACGATCATCGGGCGGAGCTTTCGAAGGACGATCTCGCCGTGGTGCTGTTGCCCGACGGAGGGTTCCGCTACCTCAACAAGATCTACGACGATCGCTGGATGCAGGATCACGGCTTCATGGAAAGGAAGCCGGAGCTGACCGCGGCCCACGTGGCCGGGCTCGATCAGGCAGGAGCGGGGCGCGACGTCATCGCGGTCCCACCGGACATGACCGTGGCGGAAGCCGTCGCCTGCATGCTCGACAATGGCATCTCACAGGTCCCGGTCGCCAAGGATGACGAGATCGTCGGGAGTCTCTCGGAGCAGGGCATCCTGCACCTTCTGGTCGCCGAGCCGGAGGCACGCTCGCGACTGGTACAAGACGTGATGGGAGCCCCGCCGCCGGTCGTCGATCCCGCGCTTCCCGTCCCGGATCTGTCCGCCCACCTCGAGGAGCTTCCCCACGCCGTGTTGATCCCGTCGGACTCTCCGGGCCACTACAGGATCATTACCCGCACCGACCTGATCGCGGCGTTGGCGCGGCACGACGTCCGCTAGCCCGTGCGACGCTAGACCTCGAGGCCTCGTAGACCGCGCTGCTCCAGAGCCTAGCGGTTCCGCCCGTGCCACTGGATCGGATCGGACGTGCGGTGCTCGATCATGAACGGGATGCGCTTCAGGATGCTCAGGCGTGGCCGAGGGGACCATCCGAGCTTCTGCCGGGTCCGTGCGGCGTCGATTTCCAAACTGCGATCGACGTACCCGGCCATCCAGGGGCGCTCGAAGGGTCGGTTCCCGAGCAGGCGTCCCGCGACGTCGAGCGTCCAGATGCCGGGACCGCACAGCCAGCGGGGCACGTGAATCGCCCGACGCTTCTTGTCGAAGTAGTACGCGGTCGCGGTTTCGTAGAGCTGGTTATGGGAGACGGCGCCGTCGGTGCTCGCGAGCAGCACCTCCTCGCGCTCGAGGTCGTCCAGCCGCTCCAGCAGACGCAGGACGAAGTCGGTCGCATCGCGGACATGAAGGAACGGAATCGCCGACTCTCCCCTCCCCCCGAGGATGCGGCCGTTCCACCGCTCCGACAGCCAGGTCTCCAGAAAGGAATAGAGCGGAGGGTACTGGCACCAATCCGAAAACAGTGCGGCAAACCGGATACTGCAGGTGGGGAAGTAGGCGGCGTGCTCTCGGAGCATCTCCTCGCCCGCGCGCTTACTGACGGCATAGACGTGCTTCCCGTCGGGAGGCGTGTCCTCCGTGATCGGATGGCCGGGGGAAGAGAACGGGCACGCCGCGATCGAGCTGGCGAAGATGAAACGGCGCAATCCGAGATCCTTCGAGCTCTCGAGAACGAGCCGTGTCGCTCGCACGTTCGTTCGCTCGTATTCGGGGTGCTGCTCTCCAGTGCAGTCGTAGTACGCCGCGAGGTGTACCAGCGCGCGCGCACCACCCGACCGTCGGATTTCGCCGAACACGTCGCGCAACTCGTCGGCGTCGGCCAGGTCGATCTGGTACCAGCGGACGTTGGGATGTTCCTCGATCTCTGCTTCGGCCTGCGACAGCCGATCGATGGCCACCACCCGGTGACCGGGTCGCAGTGCGCCCAACAGATGACGCCCCAGGAATCCGGAGGCCCCGGTCACGACGATCGCAGACTCCCTGTGCATCGCGTCTCCGGCCGGCACCTTGGCCGATCGACCCATTGTAGCGTCGATGTGGCCGGCCGAGTCCCGTCCTGGACCGAGGCTTGCATTCCAGTCTCGGTCCCCCGCCAGGAGCGGGAGTAAAGGAGCGAGGTGCTTCGAAGGAAAGGGGCATGCGGCGCCCCGACGGGGTTGTCTGCGCCGAATCCACGAGTGGGCGCTGAGTCGCTGTCTACCGGACAGGACATCACACTCCACGAATGGGGACAGCCCCGAGCCCGAGGCGACCGAGGCCCCCCTCGAGCCACCTCGGAGTGAAGCACGTGAACCGCCCCGGTCGACGCGGTCATCAAACGCGGGAGAGAGGAGGCTCTCCGGATCCCGCAGCACGTCAAGAAAAGGGAGGAGAACCGATGAAATGGACTCGAGTGATTCTGACGATGGTGCTGGCGCTGCTCGTGGTCGGCTGTGCGGGCTCGAAGAAAATGGACTCACCCAAGAACGTCAAGCCGGTCAAGGCGCCGGAGTGGTTCATGCATCCGCCCGAGGACAACAACCAGCTGCTCGGCGTCGCCACGGCGACGTCCCAGGATCTTCAGACGGCGATCGACAAGGCCAAGCAGGACGGGCGGGTCGAGGTCGCGAGGCAAATGGACATCCGGATCGCCGGCCTCTCCAAGCGCTTCGTCGAGGAAACCGGGCTCAACGAGGATGCCGAGCTCCTCGGGATGTTCACCCAGGTCAGCAAGTCGGTTGTCTCGGACTCGCTGACCGGATCCCGGGTCTCGAAACAGCAGCTCGGGCGAGAGGGCAAGATCTATCGCGCCTACGTCATGGTGGAAATGCCGATCGGTGAGGCGAACGCGAAGTTCGTCGAGAAGATCAGAGCGCAGGAGCGCCTGTACACGCGATTCCGCGCCTCGGAGGCCTTCGAGGAGCTCGACCAGGAGGTCCAGAAGTACGAGGAGTGGAAGAAACAGCAGTACGAGGGCCGCTGAGGCGGGGCGGCACGATGAGCCGCGCACTCGGCATCACGGCGCTCGTCGCGGCGATCTGCCTTCCCGCGGGGTCCGCCGCATCCTCGGAGGAGACCCGCACCGTCGAGGTCACCGCCACGGTCCACGGCGTGGGTCGAACGCCCGAGGAGGCCAGGCGAGAGGCCCTGCACCGCGCGCGGGACAAGGCGATCGCCGAGGTCACCGGTGTTCAGATCGCCGCGCAACAGCTCCGGCTCAAGTCGGAGGCGTCCGGCGCGGTGCATGATGCTTTCTCGTACCTGGTTCACACCTCGACCCAGGGGCGGATCGTCCGCGAGGAGGTCTCGTATCGAACGGAGCTCGTGGACGAGATCCCGATCTATCGGGCCACCCTCCTGGCCGAGGTGGCTCTCGAGGAAGGCGCGCGCGATCCGGGGTTCACCGTCGATCTGCGCGCCAGTCCCGATACCCGCACGCTTCGCCACGGCGAAGGGATCGCGATCGAGGTCACGGCGACCCGAGACAGTTACCTGACCGTCGTCAACGTCCGTTCCGACGGAGCGGTCGCGGTGCTGTTTCCCAATCGCTACGACGATGACAACCGCGCGCCCGCCCGTCTGACCGTACGGCTGCCTCGCCCGTCGCGGGGGTTCGAGATGCGCGCCCGTCTCAACGACGGTCGCGCCCGCGAGTACGAACAGGTTCTCGTCATCGCGACGCTCGACCCGGTGCCCTTCCACTTCGAGGCCTCCGATGACGAGATGGTGCCGGAGACCGACCGCGACGCGGGGTTGACGGCGTTGAACCGATGGCTACTTCAGATCCCCGTGAATCGGCGTGCCGAAGCGCTTTGGGACTACGAGGTCGTGAGATGAGACGGCGGTGGGCCGCACCGCTCCTCGCCGCGTTCCTCACGAGTGGGGCCGGCTCTCCCGCGGGTCCGGCCCCTGCCTTCACGCCGGTCTATTCGCCGCAAGAGCTCGTGACGTGGCGCCACTCGGATCTCGAGCTAATCCTGTGGAGCGTCGGCGAGTCGGGTGATCGGAACCGCTTCGAGCTCTGCGTCCGGCTCAAGCACGATGCCGATCGGGCCTGGGCCACCGTCGGCTACCCGCGATACCGTGCCGCGTCCGGTCCATGGTACGACGCCGTGTCGGGAGGCCTGCGTCGCGATCGTACGGTCGAGGTCTCGAGAGAGACGACCGATCGGGCCTGCTTCCACGTCATCGTTCCGGCGGGAGCGGCGGCGATCCAGGTAGCGCTCGACGACCGCCCGGTGGTCCTCGACGTCGGGACCTGGAACGAACGGCTGTCGCGGGTGAAGCCTGGAGAGCCGCCGCGGGTTCCGCTTGCCGATCCCCCGGTGGACCGTGCCGTCCTCCCGCCGGCACCGGGCCTACCGGCAAGCCTGCGGACCGAGCTCCGCTGGGAAGGCGACAAGCCGTTCGACGATGGCGCCCTCGATGCCGGCGAACGGGGCGAGCTTTTCGTTGACGTATCGAACGACGGCCGAAGGTCCGCCGCCGGGGTGAGAGTCCGGATTTCTCCCGCGGTTGTTCCGGGTGTGACTTTTCCCTCGGAGGTGGGGGTTCCGGGAATCGTGCCGGGTGGGAGTGTGACGGTGCGCATCCCGTTCGAGGCGGGACCGGCAGTTCCGAACGGCGCCCGGCCGTTGATCGTCGAGACGATCGAGCCCTACGGCCACGACGCTTCGCCGATCGAATTCGAGCTGACGACACGCTCGGCGCCTCTGCCCGAGCTCGTGCTCACCGACGACTTCGCGATCGAAGGGGGGAGCACACCGATTCCCAGGGACTCGATCGTTACCCTGCGTCTGCGCGCACGAAACCTCGGTCCGGTTCCGGCACGCGGGGTCGTGGCCGAGATCGTGACAGGAGACGGGGTGTTCGCCGCCCACGACAGCCCCGCGCGCTTCGAGCTCGGCGAACTTGCCCCAGGAGAGGTCGCGGAGATCCCGTTCCGTTGCTACGCCAACCAGCGAGCCGAACGGCTCGCCCTGCGCGTACGCCTGTGGGACGAGCGAACGGACTCCAGGCCCGGGGAGTCGAATCTCTCGCTTCCGCTCGAGGCGTCGGGCGGCGTCCCGCGGATCGTTCGCGTCGATCCCGACCCTCGTCCGGATCCCGAGCCGCTTCCGCCCGCCCCGACCCCGCTGGTCTCGGATATCGATCGGATCGTTCCCAGGACTCCTGTCTCGCGGCCGGATGCCCTGGCCGTGGTTCTCGGCGTCGAGTCATACCAGACGGCACCACCGGCAACCTACGCGGCGCAGGACGCGCGGACGGCGGCAAGATACTTCGAGCACACCCTCGGGATCGCGGCCGATCGCATCCAGCTCCTGCTCGACGACGAGGTAACCCTGGCCCAGATGCACCGGATCTTCGGGGAGGACGGCTGGCTCGCCCGCCGCGTTCACGAGAAGACCGAGGTCTTCGTCTTCTTCGCGGGGCACGGCGTTGCCGCACTGGAGGCCTTCGAACCCTTCCTGATCCCCTCGGACGGCGACCTCAACTACGTGCAACAGACCGGCTACGCTCTCGACCGGGTGATCGAGATCCTGGCATCCCTCGACGCGCTGCAGGTCACGGTCTTCCTCGACGCGTGCTTCAGCGGGCTCACGCGCGAGGGCGGCGCCCTGTTCCGTGGCGGGCGACCGCTGGTGCTGGTCCCGGTGAGCCCGCGCCTGTCGGGCGTGTCGCTGTTCTCGGCCGCGCGCGGCACGCAGGTTGCCCACGCCCTCGACGAGCAGGGGCACGGGCTGTTCAGCTATTACCTGTTCAAGGGCCTCGGCGGCGGCGCGGATCTCGACCGCGACCGGTTCGTCACGGCCCGAGAGCTGCAGGTGTTCCTCGAGGATAGCATCCCCCGAGCCGCCGCCCGGTTGGACGCTGAGCAAAGCCCGAGCATCTTCCTCGAATCCGACGATCGGCCCCTCGCCCGACTCCCGTGACGCGAAGCCGCCCCACCCGCCTCAGTCGGAGTCTTCGACGGGCTCTTTGTCGGTTTCCCCGAGTTGTTCGACCTCCGCGGGCTTCTCGACAGCCGGCATGGCGAATTCGGAGTCTGAGACCTCGACGTTGAGCTCGATCGTCTCGAACGTAATAACCTGCCCTTCCGGTGCGCCCTTGGGTTTGCTCTCGATGGAGTGAGCGAACATCAGGCCGTCGACCTGCCTGTAGTCACGCTGCGTGGTCTCGAACTCGATCTCCTGCCCGCGGAAGGTCCGTTTGCCCTCCTCCTTGAGTTCCAGGTGATGCTCGGCATCGAAGTAGAAGTGGCTGACGTCGCCGTGCTTGTTGGTGACCTTGAGCTTGTGCGCCGGGGTGCCCTCGATCTCTTCCTCGCCGATGTACTCGATGACGTAGCCCTTCTTCGCCGAATCTACGAACTTCCCGTCCAGGTCGGCCTTCTCCTCCAAAATGCCCTTCTCGTCCTCGGCCATCGGCTGCGGATCGGTGATGCCGAGGAACGGCATCAGCGACCACCCCGACTCGCCGTCGAAGGCCTGGACACCCGCCTGTCCCTGGACGGTGAACTCGACCCGGAGCTTGTTCGGGCGCTTCCACTCCCAGACGAACGGCGCCTCCATCTGGCCTCCGAGCGACATCTTCCCGGTGAACCGGGCGGAGTCGACGGCCTTGATCTTGTCGAGCCCCCCTCGAGCCTGGAGGTACTCGCTCACGATCTCGTCGACGCTTTGAGCGAGGGCCGCCGGAGTCAAGACGGCCCAGGACAGGATCCAGACCAGATGCGCTCGATGCTTCATTCGACCTCCCTGCCGAGCCCCTCCGGCCGGGCCCGACCGTCCGAACATGACCGGAATTCTATCAGCGGCCGTCTCGAGCGCGGGACCTAGCGTTGGCGTGACGGTCCGGGTGATCGACGCCTGACTTACGCTCTACGTTCGCCTTTCATCACGGGCCGCTGGACGGATGATCCGCCCGGTCGGTTAATCTTCTCCCCGGAGCGGCGTTTGTATGGATGAGAACCGTCACGAGGAGAAGCAGGTGGAAGCCTTGACGCAACCATCCCCGACCCCGGACCTCAGGGACAGGCTCGAGGGCCTGTTCCAGCGGTACCACAAGCAGGTCTTCCTCTCGGCCCAACGGGTTACCGGCAACGCCATGGATGCCGAGGACGCGCTCCAGACGGTGTTCATGCGACTGCTACGACGAAGCGGAGGTGCGGAGTTGACCGAGGATCTCGGCAGCTACCTGCACCGCGCGGCGGTCAACGCGGCGCTGGACATCGTTCGGTCCAGGCGTAGCTCCCGCGCGACGCCGCTGGAGAGCGCCGACGCCGTCGAGGCCGAATCGGCCCGGTCCGAGGTCGAGGGCAACGTGAGGGATCGTGAGATTCGCGAGCGGGTCCGCGCCGCGCTCGGCCGGCTCAGCCCGGCCACCGCCGAGGTCTTCGCCCTGCGTTACTTCGAGGGCTACGGGAATCATGAGATCGCCCGGATGATCGGAACGACACGAAGCACCGTGGGGGTGATGCTCCACCGGGCCCGCCATCGACTGAAAAACGAGATTCGTGACTTGCAGGAGACGAGCCATGAAGAAGCATGAAGATTCGCTCGACGCGCAGCTCGACGGTGCCATCGAGGGCATTCGCGACGACTCCCCCGACCCGGCCACCGTCGACGAGGCGGCGAGCCGCGTCTGGGACCGGCTGAGCCGAGAGCTGGATTCGACCGCTGACGGCGAGGCCGATGGGGGCTCGATCCGGAGCTGCTCGGACTACCAGGGGCTCATCCCGGGTTACTTGAACGGCGAGCTCGCCGAGGCCCGCACGCTCCTCCTGGAAGATCACACCCGCGAGTGCATCCCGTGCCGCCGGGCGCTGCATGCCGCACGCTCGGAGCGGCTGTCCGGTGGCGTGGCGACCGTTGCCACGCCTCGACGGACCGTCTCGGCGCACCGTTTCCCCTACCGATGGGCGGCGGCCGCCTCCTTCCTCCTGGTCGCGTTGCTGGCCGTGTGGCAGATCATGACGCGCGAGAGCGGAGGCGAGCTTCGGGTCGCCTCGGTGGACGGCACGATCTACCAGGTCGCGCAGGACGGGCCGTCCGAGCTCGGCCGCGGGGCCGTGCTGACCGGCGGCGAGCGGATCCGCACCGCGAAGGGCTCGGGCGCCGTGATCGAGCTAGCCGACGGCTCCCGGGTCGAGATGAACGAGCGCTCCGAGATCCGCGTCACCGAGCGCGGTGACGACGCCACCGTCAACCTGACCCGCGGCAGCATCATCGTCGAGGCCTCGGATCAGGGCTCCGGCCATCTCTTCGTGCGCACCGACGAGTGTCTCGTGTCGGTGACCGGAACCGTTTTCTCGGTCGTTCACGGAAACCGCGGGTCGCGGGTCTCGGTGATCGAGGGAGAGGTCCACGTCGACTACGCCGAGGGACTCGACGTCCTGCACCCGGGTCAACAGATCGCCACCAGCCGTTTCCTCGGCCCGATCCCCATCTCCCAGGAGATCGCCTGGAGCCGCAACCTCGACGAGCACCTCGCCCTGCTCGCGGAGCTCTCCGAGTTCCAGCGCGAGCTGGGCATGCTGCCCATGCCGGGTCTACGGCACTCGACCGAGCTGCTCGACCGCGCCCCCGAGGGCACGATCATCTTCGTTGCGCTCCCCAACCTGAGCGAAACGCTCGGCGAGGCGCACCGCCTGTTCCGCGAGAGGGTCGCCTCCAGTCCCGTCCTGCAGAAGTGGTGGGAGGACAACGTCGTCGCCACCGGCGCCGAGCCCGAGCTGGCCGAAGCGATCGAGAAGATCCGATTGTTCGGGGAACAGCTCGGCGACGAGATCGTCGTGACGCTCCAGGCCGGTCCCGGCGAAGAGCCGGACGGCCCCGTGATCCTCGCCGAGCTGAAGAAGCCCGGGCAGTTCCGCAAGCTCATGGCCGAAGAGATAGAACGCATCGGAGTCGACACCGGTGGCCGTTCTCCGCTGAGAATCGTCGAGGACCCGTTCGCCCACGTCGGAGCCGATCGCGACGCCGATCTGCTGTTCATGGTTCAGGGCAAGCTGCTGGTGGCGGCGCCGAGGATCGCCGACCTCCAGCACGTTGCCAGCCTGGTGGGAACCCCGGGGTCCAACCGGTTTGTCGGGTCGTCCTTCCACGACGCCCTGGCCCAGACCTACCGTGACGGCGTCAGCATCCTGTTCGGCGCCGACATAGAGGCGATCCTGAGCCGCAACGCGCCACCCGAGGAAGCCGAGACGCTCGAGAGCCTGGGGCTTCTCGACCTCCGGCACCTGATCGTCGAACGTCACGATGCCGACGACCAGACCGTCACGCGCGCCAACCTGTCGTTCGACGAGGCTCGCAAGGGCGTTGCCTCGTGGCTCGCCGAGCCGGCCCCCATGGGAACGCTCGACTTCATCTCGGCCGACGCCACCGCGGTGGGAGCGTTCGTGGTCAAGACACCGTCGTCGCTGCTGGAGGAGCTGTTTTCCATCATCGGCAAGACCGATCCGAGTTTCCGGACCGAAATGGACCGGCTGCAGACCGAGCACGGCATCGACCTCGTTGCGGACATCGCCGGGCCGCTGGGCGGAGAGATCGCCATCGCCCTCGACGGGCCGATCCTCCCCAAGCCGGCGTGGAAGCTCGTCATGGAGGTCTACGACCAACCCGGCCTCCAGCGTGCCGTCGAGTGGGCGGTCAAGCAGGCCAACGACGTCGCCGCGCAGGAAGATGACTTCAGTCTCAGCCTCAGCCTGAGCGAGGAAGAGGTGCGCGGCCGGACCTACCACACCCTCGCCTTCGGCGATACCGGGGTGTCGATACACTACGTCTTCGTCGACGGTTACCTGGTGGTCGCCCCGGAGCGCGGCCTGCTGGATCGTGCCATCCAGTACCGCAACTCCGGCTTCACCCTGACGAGCTCGCAGGAGTTCGCCTCGTTGCTCCCCGAGGACGGCCGCGCGCACTTCTCCGCGATCGCCTATCACAATCTCGGTCCGGTGCTCGATCCGTTTCTCCAGAGTCGCATTGCGCAGTCGGCCCCGCTGACTCCCGAGCAGCGGGACGCGGTCGACGATCTCGCAGGCGAGTCCCGACCCAGCCTGTTCTACGCCTACGCGGAAGCCGAGCGTATCGTCGTCGGTGGCTCCGATCACGCGGGGCTCCTGGGCACCAACCTGGGAAGCACCTTCCAGCTGGGCAGCATCCTGGGTCTGCAGGACTCGTTGCGCCATGCGGCGGAAAGCCAGGGGGCGAACTATGATGGTCCGGACTCCTAGCTTGAAGTGGCGACACTTTCCCGGGAATTGAGTGAGCGGTTCAGGCATGAATACCGTCGTCGAGCTTGACGGGCTCGGCGTCCGTCTCGCGGGGCGACCGATCCTCGAAGATCTTCGGGGCTCGGTCTCGGGCCGGGCCATCGGACTTCTGGGCCCGAACGGCGCCGGAAAGACGACCCTGCTCCACACGCTGCTCGGCTTCCACCCGGCCTCGGCGGGCACCGCCCGTGTCCTCGGCGAGGACATCCGAACGGGATCCAAGGCGATCCGGTCGATGGTCGGGTACATGCCCGAAAACGAGTCGTTCGTCCCCGGCATCACCGCCGTGCACTTCGTGCGGCTGATGGCGGAGCTGAGCGGTCTTCCCCCCTCGGCGGCCATGGAGAGGGCTCACGAGTCCTTGTTCTACGTCGGCCTGGGCGAGGCGCGCTACCGCAAGATGGAGACCTTCTCGCTGGGCATGAAGCAGCGGGTCAAGCTCGCCCAGGCACTGGTGCACGCGCCGAAGCTCGTCATTCTCGATGAGCCGACCAACGGCCTGGATCCTCCGGCGCGGCACAAGATGATCCGGTTGATCAAGGAAATCGCCGAGAGCGGCGAGGTCCGACTGATCCTGTCGTCGCACCTCCTGGGCGATGTCGAGGAGTGCTGCGACGCGGCCCTGGTGCTCAAAAACGGCCGCATTGCCGCAAACTGCGATCTCGAGGAAGAGCGCCGGGCCAACCGGAAATTCCTGGAGATCGAAACCCACGGCGACAACGGTGCTTTCGCCGAGGCGATCGGCTCGCTGGGCTGCGAGTGGGCCGCCCAGGGCAACGGCCGCCTCAAGATGGTTCTGTCGAACGGCGTCGAGATTCGCGATCTGTACCGCATCGCGGCGGAGCGCGACGTCCAGATACGTCGACTCAACTACAAGCGCGACTCGCTTCAGGACATCTTCCTGAAGGCCATGGAGGACGACAACCGTGGCAGTCTATGAGCGCGCCTACCGCGGCTATTCGGGGAACGTGACGCCTGAGTGGTCGCGTTTTCTCGTTCTACCCCGCTACGGGCTTCAGAGCATCTTCGCGTCCCGGTTCTTCCTGGCGTTCTTCGTGGCATGCTTCATTCCGGTCCTGGCCCTGCTGATCATGATCTACGTCAGCCACAACGCCAAGGTCCTGCAGCTGCTCGGGGCGACCCCCGCGGACATGACCTTGATCGATGCTCCGCTGTTCATGGCGTTCCTGGCGTTCGAAGGGAAGTTCCTGGGCTTTCTTCTGGCGTTGATCGTGGGACCGGCCCTGATCTCGCCCGACATGCTGAACAACGCCTTGCCGCTGTACCTTTCGAGGCCGTTCAATCGCACGGAATACATCCTCGGAAAGCTCTCGGTACTGGTCCTGCTGTTGTCGGTGATCACCTGGGTTCCCTACCTGGTGCTGTTCGCGCTGCAGGCTTACATGTCGGGTTGGGAGTGGACGCAAGCGCGCCTGTACATCCCGGTGGCGATCTTCGTCGGCTCGTGGGCCTGGATCCTCAGCCTGTCCCTGATCTCGCTGGCGGTCGCGGCGGTCTTCAAGCGGAAGCTGTGGGCGCGCGTCTTCCTGTTCGTGACCCTGTCGGCGCTGGGTGCGTTCGGAGCGATCCTCGCCGAGGGCCTCGGCCTGTGGTTCGGCCACAATCTCAATGTCTTTCAGATGAACGTCGTCATCTGGGGCGAGCTGTTCCGCGCTCCCGTGCAGCCGGCACCGCCGCTGTGGTCGGCCTGGGCGACGCTGATTCTCGCCTGCGCCGTCTCGCTTTGGATCCTGTACCGCAAGGTCCGGGCCTACGAAGTCATTCGCTGAGGAGCCGATGGACTGGAAGCCCGAGCAGCTGATCGAGTTCCAGAATGTCTCCAAGTTCTACGGAGAGGTTCTGGGGATCAATCGCGTCAGCCTCGCGATCCCGCCCGGCATCACGAGCCTCGTCGGTCCCAACGGATCCGGCAAGACGACCATGATGAACCTCATGACCGGGTTGTTGACGCCGACCCGCGGCACGCTGACGCTGCTGGGACTCGACCACCGCCGACCCGAGGAGTTCTTCCGGAAAGTCGGCTACTGCACGCAGTTCGATTCCTTTCCCAGGGGCCTGACCGGGTACCAGTTCATCCGCGGGTACCTCGAGGTCCACGGATTCGGTAGGTCCGGCGCCGAGTCCCTGGCCCGCGAGGCGGTCGCACGGGTCGGCCTGACCGACGCCATGGACCGCCGCATCGCCGGCTACAGCAAGGGGATGCGCCAGAGGATCAAGCTCGGCCAGGCCATCGCGCACCGTCCGGCCGTGATGATCCTGGACGAGCCCTTGAACGGCCTCGACCCCATGGCCCGGGCCGAGATGATCGATCTCTTCAAACAGCTGGCGGCCGAGGGCATGCACGTCGTCATCTCGAGCCACATCCTCCACGAGGTCGACCTGATCTCGGACCGCGTGATCATCCTGAACCAGGGTTACGTGGTGGCCGAGGGCGACATCCGCGGCGTGCGGACCGAGATCGAGAGCCATCCGATGCAGGTGCTGGTCCGTTGCGATCAGCCGGCGGCGCTGGCCTCCCGGATCTTCGAGCAGGATCACGTGGTCGAGGTCAAGATGCACGACGATCGCCAGGGGCTGCTGGTCAGCACCCGGGACGCCGACCGCTTCTATCTGCTGTTGAACCGCATCGTGCTGGAACGAGGATTGACCATCGAGGCCGTGGCGCCCGCCGACGAGGACGTCCGCGCCGTCTACGAGTACCTCGTGGGCACCGAGGGAGAGGGAACGTGAGCCAGGCGGTCGAGACGGGACAGATGCCCTTGGCTCCCGAGGCCGGGATGACGCTGTGGAGACGACAGATCCAGGCGATCCTCGCGCTCGAGCTGCGCAAGAACCTGCTGGGGCGTCGCGCCCTGCCGATGTACTTCCTCGCTTTCATGCCCGTGGCGGTCATGTTGATCCGAGCCGTCCTGCCCGTCTTCGGCGCCGACCTCGACTTCGCCAACATGGGCAAGCAGAGCGAGTTCTATTCCACGCTCATCTTCCAGGGCTTCATCCTGCGGTTCGTGGTCTTCTTCGGTTGCGTGGCGATCTTCACCAACCTCTTCCGCGGCGAGGTGGTCGATCACAGCCTGCACTACTACCTCCTCGCCCCCGTCCGCCGCGAGGTGCTGGCGGCGGGGAAGTACCTGTCGGGCGTGGTCTCGACGGTGGTCATCTTCACCGGGATGACCATCGTGTCGTACGCCCTGCTGTACGCTCCTGCTCCCGGCGCCATCGGCAGCTACTTCCTGGGCGGTCCGGGACTGGGGCACCTCGTGGCCTACGTCGGGATCACGATCCTGGCGTGTCTCGGGTACGGCGCGGTCTTCATGCTCCTCGGCCTGATCTTCCGCAATCCCGTGATCCCGGCCGCGTTCATCCTCGGCTGGGAGATGATCAACTCCTTCTTGCCGTCGCTGCTCAAGAAGATCAGCGTGATCCACTACCTGCACTCTCTTGCGCCGGTGCCCGTGAACATGGGTCCGTTCGCCCTGGTCGGTGAACCGACCTCGCCGTGGATCGCGGTCCCGGGGCTGCTTTTGGTCTGTGGCGCGCTGCTCGCCGCCTCGGCCCTGCTCGTCCGTAACATGGAAATCCGCTACGGCAACGACTGAGGGACGCTCTCCCTCTTCGCGGCCAGCTGTGGGTCTGGCCGTCGCCACGGTGCTGACGCTGATCTTCGTGCCCGTGCTGTACACGGTGTTCTTCCGGATTCCGAGCCCGAAGAAGGCCACGGCGTAGGTCTATTGCGGCCCGTTCAGGGTATCCAGAGTCGCTGGAGCCCGGCTCGCACCTGCAAGACATCCTCCCCGATCGTCGTGAGTCGCCTCTGAACGACCGGGTGCATTTGAAGATCGAGAGGCATCGGGCCCGGATCCTCGAATCCCTCGAGGTTCAACGCGGGCCACTGCCGGAACTGAAAGTAGCGCAGCGCAAGCTGGCACTCGAGCAACCCGGTGCGCACGATCTCCCGTTCCTGCCCGTCGCGCTCGGGCCCGGGAGGGACGCTACGAATCAACTCGTCCAGATGTCGCCGGGCCGCGAGCGCGGCGTCCACATGACCCAGCATGGCTCGGACCCGTTCGATCTGCTCGATCTCGCCTTCCAGCGCCTTCGCCTCGCGCTTCGCGTCGATCACGAGATCGATCCGTTCCAGAAGTCGTCCGTGACGACCCAGATGGTGGCCCGAGAGCATGAATGGCTCCGCGACCATGACCCAGGTTCGATGCGGCTCCAGGCTCAGCGCCCAATCCGAGTTCTCGAACGCGCTCTCGAACCCCGCGCGCAAACCCAGCTCTCGGTAGCGCTCCTGGTACTCGGCGTCGTCGATCCGCCCCTCGCGAGCCTCGGCGCGGAGACCGAGGTAGCCACGAAGGACCTCCGGAAACCGCGTTGCGGTCAAGCTCGCCCACGCTTTCGCGTTCGTCGAGCGGCCGCGGCGAGTGGCCGGGGACTTCTCGATGATGTCAGAGTAGAAGGCCTCCGCGCTCGCCCACTTCGCCTGCCCGCGGAGATCCTGGACCCCGTAGTAGACCCCGAGGGATAGGGCGAAAACGATCATCACGCTCCGCAGGACCGGGCCGCGGACCCGGAACCGATCCCAGAGGTGAACCATTCCCATCGCCATGAGCATCGCGATTCCGAGGTAGGGAAGGTAGAGCAGACGCGCCGCGCCGATCACACCGGTTCGCGCAACGACGTTGCTCGTCGGAACGAGCAGCACGGCGAAGATCAAGAACGAGCTCGCCCACGGGCAACGTCGCCGCCATGCCCACAGGAGGGCCAACGCGCCAACGACGACCCATTGCACCGCCAGGTACCAGGCCTGGACGTCCGCCAGCGTCGCGTGCGGAAAGGTGATTCGCGAGTAGTCCCAGATGAGCGGCCCACCCATCACCGCCGGCAGCAGATACTCGTGCCAGGCAAACGAGGCCATCGTTAGCCAGACGACGGGCCAAGACTCGCTCTCGAAGTAGCTGACCCCACCGCCCTCGGCGAGACCGATCTGGCCGATGGCTTCCAGGCGTAGGACCAGGAGGACGACCACCGCCAGAAGGGTCGGCAGGTATCGGACCCCGTACGTCTTCCAGGACCGGTCCCGGACCGTCAGGAATACACGATCGGCGAGTATCGCCACGAGTGGCAGGGCCAGCGCGCTCTCCTTCGTCGCCACCGCCAGCAGGAGCCACAACCCCGAGAAGACGGTTCTTCCTTTCGAGAGCGCGATCAAATAGAGGCAGCCGAACAGCGCCGCCAGGAGCTCGTTTCGGAGGATGATTCCGCAAACCGGTTCGACGTGAATCGGAGCGATGGCAAAAAGCGAGCCGGCCAGCGATGCGACCCGGGGATCGAACGACCAACGTCGCAGGAGCATCACGATCAGGGCCGAGACGACGGCGTGCAACAGCACGTTCTCGAGGTGATAGGGCCAGGCGTTCGTCCCGTAGAGCGAGTACGACAGCATGACGCTGAGGGTCGTGACGGGGCGGTACAGATCCCCACGAAGGTCGAACCCGTAGCCCTCGGCGGCGGCGTTCTCCCAGTAGCCCTTCGTGATCGCGGCCTGCCAGTCGCTGGCCTTCACCGTAGGGTTGTGTTTGATCTGAGGTAGGTCGTCGTGGATGAAATCCCCGTTCACGACGATCGGAATGAACACGGCCACCGCGAGGACCAAGGGGACCCAGGGGGAGAGGAGAATCGATCTTGCGGTCACGGTGACGTCATCCTCCCCCGACCCGAGACCCCTCCCGGATCGGCTCGACGGATTCTACCCCGGCGATCCACTACAATCGTCGACGGCCCGCCACCGAGCTCGGGGAGAACGATGTCGCCGAAGAAACCTGGAAGATCGCTTCTGGATCGTCTCGCCGGCCTCCCCTGCCCTGTTCTGATCGGAGCCGCCGCCCTGGCCTTCGTGGGCCTCGCCGTCTGGGGCATGGCCGGTGAGTCGAATGTCTTCGACGAGGGAGCGCACCTCTCCACCGGGTACCGGGTTCTGGCCCTCGGGGACTACCGCGTCGACCCTCTCGCCCTGCCGGCGGTGAAATCCCTGGCGGCGATGCCGCTGGTCTTCCAGGACGTTCGCGCGCCCGACGACTCGGAGTTCGGCAACTACTTCCTGTACGCCTACGCGTTCCTGTATCGCAGCGGCAACGACACCGGCCGACTCCTCGCCTCAGGCCGCCTGGTCGTGGTCGGCATGGCCGTGGTCCTTCTGATCGTGGTCTACGCCTTCGCCCGCGAGCTCTACGGGCCCCGGGGTGGATTGGTCGCGCTGACGCTCGCCGCCTTCTCCCCGAATCTCCTGGCTCACGGACACCTGGTGACCCTCGACCTCGGGACGACGCTCTTCTGGCTGCTCACCCTGTACGCGTTCTTTCGCGTGACCCGTGGCGTGACGCCCTGGGCACTGGTGGCCTGCGGGCTGTCGCTCGGCACCGCCCTGGCATCCAAGATGACCTCCCTTCTCTTGCTGCCGACATTGGCGCTCGCGACCGCGATCTTCGTCGTGGCCGGAGGTCGCTTCAAGCTGGCGCGGGGCCCGGAATTCCTTCGCGGGCCGATCGAGCGGAGGCCGTGGCTCGTCGGCGCCGCCGTGCTGGTTGTGGCAGGTCTCGTGGCCTTGGCCGTGGTGTGGGGGTTCTACGGCTTCCGCTATGCGGCTTCCGCGGATCCGGCGGTGGCGCTCGAGTGGAAAGACGGGCCGGCGTGGGTCGCCGTGGCCCGCGATCATCATCTGCTACCCGAGGGCTATCTCTTCGCCGTCTCGAAAGCCCACTGGCTGGTCTACGGTGAGGTCACCGAGCGGATCGGTTATGCGCTGGGAACCTATTCGACGGGCGGCCGGTGGTGGTACTTCCCCTTCACCTTCCTGGTCAAGACCCCCGTGGCGGCCGTGGCGCTCTACGTGCTGGGTTTGATCGCCCTGGTGCGCGTGGCAACCCGCGAGGTCCTGAGGAGTCACGCGTGGCTTCTTGCGGGCCTTGCGGTCTACTGGGCCGGCAGCATCGCGGGTGAGTTGAACGTCGGGAATCGGCACATCCTGCCGGTCTACCCCATGCTCATGATCCTCGCGGGCGGGGCGGCAAGGATGGTGCGCCGGAAAGCCTGGCTCTACATCTTACTGGCCGGGGCGATCTCGAGCGGTCTCCTGGCCGCGCCGCATTTCCTGGCGTACTTCAATCTCCCTTCCTCCGTGATCTTCGAGCGACACGAGATGCTCGTCGAGTCAAACCTTGACTGGGGACAGGATCTGCCGGGACTGAAACGCTGGATGGACGATAACGGCGTCGAGGAGGTCAAGCTCGCCTACTTCGGAAGCGCAAGCCCGTCGTATTACGGCATCCGTCATCAACGACTGCCGGGCTACAACGTCTACTCGAGCTTCGAGAACGAGTCGCCGCCGGCTCGGGAAGTCGAGCGCGGTGACTGGGTCGCCATCAGCGCAACCAACCTCCGAGGTCTCTACCTGCCGCGGAAAGACGCCTACGAACGGTTCCTCACCGAGGAGCCCGTCGCCACCATCGGACACTCGATCCTGATCTATCGGATCCCCTGACCCGCGGGCCTCACTCGAAGGTGTAGTGCTTGCGAACCAGGCCCCGGCTCTTGCTACGACAGGGGGAACTGTGGTAGTTAAGCCGGGTTCGTCGCGGGTCTTTCAGTTCCATCGTCCGGCTCGGAGGGTGCCGTCATGCCGATCCTTTCCCCACACAACCTGAAGGCCTGGGTCGAGGAGCACCGAGAGCTTCTGAAGCCTCCCGTCGGCAACAAGTTGGTGTGGGGCGACGGTGAGTTCCTGGTGATGGTCGTGGGCGGGCCCAACCGCCGGAAGGACTTCCACATCGAGGACGGCGAGGAGTTCTTCTACCAGATCGAGGGCGACATCACGGTCCGGGTCATGGAGGACGGTGAGGTCGAGGACATCCCGATTCGCGAGGGCGAGATCTTCCTGCTGCCCGCCGGAGTGCCTCACTCGCCGCAACGACCGGCCAACACGGTCGGACTGGTCGTCGAGCGCCAGCGCAAGGAAGGTGAGCTGGATCATCTGCGATGGTACTGCGAGGAGTGCGGCGAGGTGCTGCACGATGCCTCCTTCCCGCTCGAGGATCTAGGCACGCAACTCAAACCGATCATCGAAGGTTTCTTCGCCGACGAATCGCTCCGCACCTGCAAGAAGTGCGGGACGGTGATGCAACCGCCCGCGGCAGCGAGCTGAGCGGTGAGCACCCAGGCGTGAGCGCGCCCGTGCTGAAGATCGACGTTCACACCCATATCCTTCCGGAGGACTGGCCGAGCCTCAGTGAGCGCTACGGCTACGGCGGCTTCGTCCAGCTCGAGCACCATGGACCGGGGTGCGCCCGCATGACGATCGACGGCAAATTCTTTCGCGAGGTCCAGGACAACACCTGGAGCCCGGGGCGAAGGATCGAAGATTGCGACCGCGACCGGGTCCACGTCCAGGTGCTGTCCACGGTTCCGGTGATGTTCAGCTACTGGGCGAAGCCCGAGCACGCCCACGATCTCGCCCGGCTCCTCAACGACCACATCGCCTCGGTGGTCGAGGCGCACCCTCGCCGCTTCGTGGGCCTGGGGACGTTGCCGATGCAAGACCCGGATCTGGCGGTCCGGGAGCTCGAGCGTTGCGTGGGCGAGCTGGGAATGGCGGGGGTCGAGATCGGCTCCCACGTCAACGAGTGGAACCTGGACCGCGGTGAGCTCTTTCCGATCTTCCAGCGCGCCGCGGAGCTGGGGGCGGCCGTCTTCGTGCATCCGTGGGACATGATGGGCACCGAGCAGATGCCGAACTACTGGCTGCCGTGGCTGGTGGGCATGCCCGCGGAGACCTCGCGGGCGATCTGCTCGATGATCTTCGCCGGGGTGCTCGAGCGACTGCCGCAGTTGCGGGTCCTGTTCGCTCACGGCGGCGGCGCCTTCCCGTGGACGGTGGGGCGGATCGAGCACGGCTATCGCGTGCGGCCCGATCTCTGCGCGGTGGACAATGACGTCAACCCCCGATCCTATGTGGGGAAGTTCTGGGTCGACTCGCTGGTCCACGACCCGCGCGTCCTTGAGTTTCTGATCGAGCTCATGGGCGACGACCGCATTGCCCTGGGATCCGATTACCCGTTTCCACTCGGCGAGCACGTTCCGGGACGGATGATCGAGTCGATGGACTCTCTCACGGACGAGACGCGTCGGCGGCTGCTGGAAGGGAACGCCCTGGAGTTCCTGAATCGCCCGCGGGAGAGTTTTCTTACGGAATGACGGAGGGCAGCCCGTGACCCCGGAGAGATGGCTGGCGGATCAGGAATCGTTCGCTCGGGACGTCGATTCCCGCGACCCGCTCGCCCTGTGCCGCGAGAGCTTCCATCTTCCGCGCCGCGACGACGGCCGCCCCGTGATCTACCTGTGCGGGAATTCCCTGGGCCCGCAGCCCAGGTCGGCCCGCGAAATCGTCGAGCAAGAGCTGAATGACTGGGCCCGGCTCGCCGTGGATGCCCACTTCCGCGGACACACCCCGTGGTACAGCTATCACGAAACCCTTCGCGAGTCGGGCGCGCGGCTCGTCGGCGCACGACCCGGCGAAGTCGTCATGATGAACACCCTGACCGTCAACCTGCACCTGATGATGGTCAGCTTCTACCGCCCGACGCCTCAGCGGCGAAAGATCCTGGTCGAGGGGCCGACCTTCCCCTCCGACCTCTACGCCGTGCAGTCCCAGCTTCGGCATCACGGCCACGACCCCGAGGCGGATCTGATCGTGGTCCGGCCACGCGACGGCGAGCACGCGATTCGGACGGACGACCTGGAGGGGGTGCTCGACCAGCGCGGCGACGAGATCGCGCTGGTCCTGTTAAGCGGCGTGAACTACTTCAGCGGACAACTGTTCGACATGGCGCGCATCACGCGAGCCGCGAAGGCCCGAGGTTGTGGGGTGGGGCTCGACCTCGCCCACGCCGCGGGAAACGCCGTGCTCCACCTCCACGATTGGGACGTCGACTTCGCTGTGTGGTGCTCCTACAAATATCTCAATGCCGGTCCCGGAGCGGTAGGTGGCTGTTTCGTTCACGAGCGCCACGGCGCGGACGCCTCCCTCGGCCGCTTTGCCGGATGGTGGGGCAACGACCCGGCCACCCGGTTCCAGATGCAGACCCGGGACCGTTTCGTGCCGTTCGCCGGAGCGGAGGGCTGGCAGCTCAGCAATCCTTCGATCCTCGCGATGGCGCCCCTCAAGGCGTCGCTCGATATTTTCGACGCCGTCGGCATGGAAGCTCTTCGAGAGAAATCGCTGATGCTGACCGCCTTCCTCCAGAACTTGCTCGATCGAACCCCGCGCGGCCGGATCGAGATCATCACGCCGCGCGAGCCGTCGTCCCGTGGCTGCCAGCTGTCGCTGCGCGTCCTCAGCGACGCCGAGGGGCTATTCCGCTCGCTCCAGGCCGAGGGAGTGGTCGGCGACTTCCGGGAGCCCGACGTCATCCGCGTCGCTCCGGTTCCTCTGTACAACACCTTCCACGAGGTCTGGCAATTCGCCTCGATCCTCACTCGCCTGCTGGGTGCGCCGTGAGCGCGCGAACCGACGCCGACGTTCTGATCGTCGGAGGAGGGCTGGTCGGATCGCTGGCCGCCATCGCTCTGGCCCACCGCGGCCTCGGCGTCGAGGTCCGAGAGCGGCTGTCGGATATCCGCGAGCCGGGGGGTGCCGGTGGCCGATCGATCAACCTCGTGGTGGCCTCGCGGGGCATCTTCCCCCTGGAACCGCTCGGCCTGAAAGACGGGGTACTGGATCTGACCGTGCCGGTGCGTGGGCGGATGATGCACTCGACCTCCGGCGAGCTCGCCTATCAGCCCTATGGTCGGGACGACTCCGAGTGCAACTACTCGGTTTCGCGGGCGGAGCTGAACGGCTACCTGATCTCGGAGGCCGAGCGTCGAGGCGTACGATTCGAGTTCGGCCGCGGGCTGGTCGGGGCGGAGCTCGAGGCGGGTCGGCTGGAGTTTGCCGGCGCCGACGGTGAGGACCGAACCACCGTTGACGCCCCTCGAATCGTGCTCGGGGCCGACGGCGCCGCATCGGCAGTGCGGGCAGAGCTGGCGAGGCGATCGGGCCTCGAGGAATCCCTCGATCTTCTGGACTACGGCTACAAGGAGCTGACGATCCCCGCGGGCCCCGGCGGCTCCTTCTCGATCGAGAAACACGCCCTCCACATCTGGCCCCGGGGCCGCATCATGCTGATGGCGCTGCCGAACCGGGACGGCAGCTTCACCGTCACGCTCTACCTCCCCCACCGCGGCGAGTCGAGCTTCGAGAGCCTCGACACCGACGCGCCGGTCGTGGATCTTTTCGAGACGCAGTTTCCCGACGCGATCCCTCTGATCCCCGACCTCACCGGCGATTTCTTCGCCAACCCCACCGGCCACCTGGGCACCGTGCGGTGCCGGCCGTGGCACCTCGAGGACCGCGTTGGGCTGATCGGGGACGCGGCGCACGCCATCGTGCCCTTCTTCGGTCAGGGGATGAACGCGGGGTTCGAGGATTGCCGGGTGCTGGGCGAGCTCCTGGACGAGCACGGGACCGGCGAGTGGGGCCGCGTGCTGCGGGAGTACTCCGAGTCCCGGAAGCCGAACGCCGACGCCATCGCCGAGATGGCCCTCGAGAACTTCGTCGAGATGAGAGATCGGGTCGGCGATCCGCTATTCCGGCTCCGCAAGGAGGTCGAGCACCTGCTGGAGGAACGGCTACCCCGGGAGTACCGGTCGCGGTATTCGATGGTGATGTACGGCTGTCGTATTCCGTACCGTGTCGCGCAGGAGGCAGGCGCGATCCAGAGCTCGATCCTCGATCGTCTCTGCGACGGACTGTCGTCGCCCGCCGAGCTCGACCTCGAACTGGCCGGGCGCCTGATCACGGAGAAGCTCTCACCGTATCTCGAGAGGCGCGAGGTATCCCTGGACTACTGACATCCCACTGCGGATTCAGGGGGTAACGCGATGGAACACGGCAGGGATCTCACCTATACGAGCTATCTCGCATTGGATCGGCTCCTGAATCTCCAGCATCGTCGCTCGGATCCGGCGGAGCATGACGAGATGCTGTTCATCATCATCCACCAGGCCTATGAGTTGTGGTTCAAACAGCTCCTCCACGAGTTCGACAAGGTCAAGGCCGATTTCTCGTCGGGCAACCTGTTCGGCGCCGTAGGGACCCTGAAACGAGTCCGGATGATTCTGAAGACCCTGGTCAACCAGCTCGACATCATCGAGACCATGACTCCCCTGTCGTTCCGGTCGTTCCGCGACAGGCTGGAGACCGCTTCGGGCTTTCAGTCCAGCCAGTTCCGCGAGGTGGAGTTCCTTCTGGGCTACAAGCGTCCGGAGCTGGTCGTCCACTTCCCCGAGGGATCGGTGGAAAGAGCCCGCCTGGACCGTCGTCTCAACGGGCGCTCCCTCGTGGATCACTTCTACGATTTCCTGGAGGGCCAGCGCGTCAAGATTCCGGATGCACTTCGCAACAAGCCCGTCACGCAACCGACCCTGCCGGACGCGAAGATCCAGAAGGAGATCCTGCGGCTGTACAAGAACAGGCCGGAGATCGCGATCCTGGTCGAGCTGCTGGTCGACATCGACGAGGGCTTTCAGGAGTGGCGCTACCGTCACGTGAAGATGGTCGAGCGCACCATCGGCAATATGCCGGGCACGGGGGGCAGCTCCGGCGTGGAGTTCCTGAAGCGGACGCTGTTCAAGCCATTCTTCCCCGATCTGTGGGCGATCCGCCACGAGTTTTGACGATGACGTCCGACTCGAAGATCCTCTACGACATCACCCCCACGATCTCCCAAGAGATCGCGGTGTGGCCCGGCGATACCCCTGCTTCGAGGGAAGTGCTGCTCGACATGAAGGCTGGCGCCAATCTGACCCTCTCGACCCTTCACGCCACGGTTCATCTCGGGGCCCACGCGGATGCCCCGAGCCACTACGGCGCCGATGCTCCCTCCGTCGAGTCTCGCGCCCTCGACACCTACCTCGGCCCCTGCCAGGTCGTTCGCCCACGGATCCGGCGCGGCACCCGGATTCCCGCGGACGCGGCCCCCGATCCGCTCCGCGCCGAGCGGGTGCTGTTCGCCACCGACACCTTCCCCGACCCGAATCGATTCAACGAGGACTTCGCGGCGCTCTCGCCGGAGCTGGTCGTGCGGCTCCACGAGCTCGGGGCACGCCTGGTCGGAATCGACACCCCGAGCATCGATCCGTTTCCGTCGAAGGACCTCCCGAGCCATCGGGCGTGCCTCGAGTGCGACATGGGGATCCTCGAGGGAATCGTTCTGACCGGGGTTCCCGAGGGCCTCTACGAGCTGATCGCTCTGCCCCTCAAGCTCGCCGGATTCGACGCCAGCCCCGTGAGGGCGGTGCTCCGGTCGCTCAGTTGACCGCGGGCCTCGCGGGCCCTCCGAGCAGCTCCTGCACCACCGGTCCGATCGTGTCGAAGACGATCTGGGCCTTTTGCATCATGCCCGCGGTGTCGACGTGGGCGGCGTCGACAAAAACCTCCGGGGTCATCATCCGGCTGTAGAGGTCCACCACCGTCACGCCGTGTCTCTCGCCGACCTCGTCCAGGATCCGGTTGTTTCGTTTGACCGCCTCGGTGACCGCCTCGTAGTAGACGCCCTCGGCTTTCATGCCGGGGTTGATCGGCATGTTGACCAGCACCGGCTCGGCGCCGGCGTGCCGGATCAGGACGATCAGTGTTTCCAGATTGCGGCGGAAGTACTCTCCGGTCGCCTGCTCCACGTTCCTTCGGACCTCGTCATCGGGCGGGATGGGGTACTGCATCGCCGGGGTCATGTCCCCGATCTGATAGCCGCTGCTCGATAGCCAGCCGGCACCGAGGACCCGGACGAGACGGCTCGCTCGCATCGCGGTTCGCACGACGCCCGGCAGCGGCCGGTAGCTCCAGGAGTGCCGGAAGTTGGTGTTGTCCGGTCCGCCCTCGTCGGGGAACCCGACGGTGAAGGCGTCGTTCAGCCCGGTGTGCACGAGAACGAGGTCGGGCTCCATCTCGGGCAGCCACATCGCGGCCTGGACGACCATCTCGAAGGTCGTGTAGTTCGGAACACCCGCGTTGACGGTCTCGACTCGGGACCCGAAGGTCTCCTCGAGCGCCATGCCTACGAGTCCCGGCCAGACCTTGCGCGTCTCGGGGACGTACAGGCCGAAGGTGGTGCTTCCCCCGACGGCCACGACCCGAAAGACGCCTTCGGGCTTGGCGTCCAGATCGACCTCGGTAGCCCGGATGCCGATCCGATGATGAAGCAATTCGCCGTCGGCGGTGAGGTGGTCGGGATTGCCGACGTAGTTGAGATACGGGTGTGGCCGGTACCGGGCGACGCTGTTGAGCTCCGGGTCCCGGATGCCGAGAGCCGTCTCGACGACCACGCGCCGCTGTCGAGGAATGACCAGATAGTAGAAGACGGCGCCGGCCGCCTCGAGGAAACCCAGCACCCCGGCGAACATGAGAATCGTGAAGACGGCCCGCTTCGCGGTCCGACCGCCCCCCTGCCCCGAAGTTATCGACTCTGCTCCGCTCACGCCTCCCCAATTATAGGGGACACTCTCCTTTTCCACCCCAAATGAGGCTCGAGCCGAGATGCGGTCTCATTTGGGGTAGAAAAGGAGAGTGTCCCCATTTAGGCTGGAACGGTGGCTCGACGTTGGCCGAGGGTTTTGATGGCAGTAGTCGTGGCCGTCGCGATAGCGGTGGCTGCCGTGGGGACGTTGTTGCTGCTGGTTCGCGGGCCCGCGGTGATCCGGCTGCCCGACGGATTCGAAATGCGACCGGTCTCGGCCGAGCGGATCGAGACCGACGTTCGGACGCTGTGCTCCGATCTCTCCCCCCGCTCGTATGTGAACACCGCCAATCTCGACCGGGCGGCAGACTGGATCGCCGAACGATTCCGCCGGGCCGGGCTGGAGGTCGCCGAGCAGCCCTATCGGCTGTCCGAGGGTGAGTATCGCAACGTGATCGCGACCCGGCCAGGTACGGACCCGGCGCGCGGCGTGGTGATCGTGGGGGCCCACTACGACGCTTACGGCGAGCTGCCCGGCGCCGACGACAACGCCAGCGGCGTCGCGGTCTTGCTGGAGCTTGTGGGCACCCTCCCCGAAGAGCCTCCGGAGCGGACGCAGATTTTCGTCGCTTTCTGCACCGAGGAGCCGCCGTTTTTTTCGACGGAAGACATGGGAAGCCACCACTTCGCGCGCAAGCTGGTGGACGACGGGACCGAGATCGACCTGATGATCGCCCTGGACCTGGTCGGGTACTTCTCCGACGAGCCGGGGAGTCAGCACGTCCCCGGGCCGCTGTTGCGCCTTGCCTACCCCTCGCGCGGGGATTTCATCGGGGTCGTCGGCGACACCTCCGCCGGCCGCTGGATCGGCCGCGTCAAGCGGGGCATGCGCTCGGCCGATGCGCTGCCGGTCTACTCCTTTCGCGCACCGGCCTTCGTCCCCGGCGTCGACTGGTCGGACCACCTGTGGTTCCGGAAGCTCGGCCTTCCCGGGGTGCTGGTCTCCGACACCGCGATGATGCGAAACCCCAACTACCACCGCTCGACCGACACGCCGGAGACCCTCGACTACCGCCGGATGGCCGCCGTGGTGCAGGCCCTCCACGGGGTGCTCCAGGACGAGTGAGGGCCAGGGCTGGGGCCCTTCCCAGCAGCACGCATCGGCGGCGCGTACCCGATGTCAGAGGGGTAGCGGCGCTGCCACGGTACCTGTGTCATTGAGCAACGTCGCCCCCCTGCGCGTCCGGGGCTTGATCCGCCGCCAGTGCAAGCCGGGATCGACTCTCCCGAGAGCCTGTCGCCGATGGCTCCGCGGGAAAACTTCCAGGCGCTCGAGCGTCCTTTCGGAGGCTTTCCTTCGGAAGCTGATCTCCGCGGTCAGCTCCAGACGCGGGCCGTCGGCCTCCCCACCCCCGGTCTCGAGCGACAGCGTGAGACGGGTCTCGCGGAAGGCACGTATGGGATCGTGCTTCGCGGGCTTGGACGTCAGGTCGTAGGCGATCGAGGCGACGCGGTAGCCTTGCTCGCGCCATCCCGCGATCAGCTCCGGCCTGGTTCGCGCGATCTCGGTGAAGAGCCAGAGCGCCATCGGCACTTCCGGAACCAGGTCGAGCGGCAGGTCCGAAAGATCGAGGTCACTCCCGTAACCCTTCATCCGCGTCTGCATCCACCCTGGCCTCGGCAAGACGACTCGCCAGTAACCAATGCGATCTGCCTCGGGATCGTGAACGGGAGACAGCAACCCGAGCACGCGCGAGTAGGACGGCACGAACAGCAGGGCACGCAGGGCCGTCCACCGTCCCTCCAGGGAATCGATATCCGGGGGCGCTTCATCCAGCCAGCGGTTGACGAGGCCGACCTCCCAGGCCACGAACAGGTCGTGGGCCGAGACGTCACCGAGCCAGGCGGCCAGCCAGCGCTGGAGATCGACCTCCGACGGGGTGCGGGCGCGAGCCTGTATTCGCCGGGCCTCGTCCGTCTCCCTGAGGACGCGCTCGAGCAGGGCCTCGTCGGTCTCCGGAAACCGACGCCGGTAGCGGTCCATCAATGCCGTCAACTCCGTCTCGGTCTCCCTTCGAAGCCGTTCCAGGACCCACTTCCGGTACTCCGGGTGGGCGTAGAGCGCTCTGGCGAGGCGGGGGCGCATCTCGAGGAAGCGCGTCCCCTGTACAACCGCGGGAAGGTCGTGATAGGGCCGTGCGTGGGATTCCACGGGCACCTTGCGGGGGTCGGTCTCGATCGGAATACCGACACGCTCGAGGGCCAGATCCGCGAGGCGGTCCATCGACGCCACAGGCGTGACAGGGAGCTTGTCGATCGGCGGAACAGGCATCTCGAAGGGCCGCGTCTTGAGCCCGATCCACTTGTTGAAGTGCATCCACGCGCGACCGTACGGATCGTAGAGCACGCCGTAGTCGAGAGTGACGTCGAGGCCGCAACCTCGCACGCGGTCGCCGTCGACCTCGATGAACCACGCTGGCTCTGGCCTCTCCGACAGCGTCGTCGCCTCTTGATCGACCTCCGCACGGCACGCCGGGTCGACCGTGGGGCGCCTGGACTCGACGTAGGGCTTGCGGTAGTCGGGGGGTGCCGGAAGCGGAAAGCGTCGGGGCAGCGGGCCCGAAGCTTCGACGATGGGCATCGTGGTCGGATCGTCCTCCGGCGCTTCCCAGGTCTTGAAGACCTTGATCTTGCACGCGGGGCTCCGCGAGGAGACCTTCAGCTGCCCCGGCTCGGCTTCCGGATCCGGATCGACCACGTTCAGGGTCGCCTCGTTCTCGAGCATGTCGCGGATTCGAAGGTAGACCTCCTCGACCCCCGCGGCGGTCGGGACGTCGAAATACTTCCCGTTGGTCTTGGAGGCGATCCTCTGGAGGAAGCGCTTGGTCGAGAGGGTCCCCGGGGCCATACGCGACTGCAAGTACGGCAGGGCGAGACCGATGGTAAACACCGACAGATCCGGAGTGCGCTGCACGAGGTCGTAGACGTCGTGTCTCTCGTAGAAGCTCACCGTGTCCATCCCATCGCTGAGCAAGAGGATCACCGGTCGCTCGCGCTGGGCTCGAAGCTCCAGGATCGTGTAGTACAGGCCGTCGTTCAACGAGGTGAGCTGGCTCATGCGGATATCCCGGATGGCGGCCAGCAGTGTTTCACGATCCCGGGTCACGGCGCTGGCGAGGAGCACGCTTTCGTCGAAGGTCGCGACAAAGGCCCTGTCGTGCTCGGGGTCGAGACGTTCGACATAGGCGCTCGCGGCCGCCCGAACCCGATCGAGCTGCCCGAACATGCTTCCGCTGGTATCGATCAGCAGGGCGTGGATGGCAGGGCGTCGATCCCGCTCGAGCTCGAGGATATCGGCACCCTCGACGAGCTCGCCGCGAAGCCGGACCTTCAGGTCGTCGATGCCGAGATCGAGACACTCTCCCGGCCTCGCCCTCGAAGTGGGCTCGATCCGCACTCGTGCGGCGTGGACCCGGACCCGGGCCCGTTCCTCGAGCTCGTCGGCGCTGTGCACCGGGGCGTCCCCGGCGACCGGAAGCGACGCGGCGACGGCCAAGAGCCCACCCACGAGCGCCCCGCGGCAATGGCTGAACTCCAGCGTCATCGCACCACCCGTCGGCATTATAGGGAGCGCGTGTCCAACGGGAGCCTGCAACGTTCTCACCGCGGCTGCATGAGCCCCGCACCCGGTCTGTCAGGCCTGTCGCCAGCCACGGGATTGAAAAAGGCGGATCCGCAGGCTAGGATTCTGTTTCATTCGGCGATCTGAGGCCTCGCGTCGAGGCTGGCGCACCGTCTCTCAGGGCCACGAGTATCACCTGCTCATGGACGTAGTCACTCTGTCCCGACTGCAATTCGCCCTGACCATCATGTTCCATTATCTGTTTCCGCCGCTGACGATCGGAATGGGTGTCGTTCTGGTCTATCTCGAGGGTAATTTCCTGCGGACGGGCGATCCGGTCTACGAGACCGCGGCCAGGTTCTGGACGAAGATCTTCGCACTGAATTTCGCGATCGGCGTGGCCACCGGAATCGTCATGGAGTTCCAGTTCGGAACGAACTGGAGCGCCTACTCCCGATTCGTCGGCGACGTGTTCGGCTCGGCGTTGGCGGCGGAGGGAATCTTCGCGTTCTTCCTCGAATCGGGCTTCCTGGCCGTTCTGGTCTTCGGTTGGGACCGCGTCGGACCTCGGACGCACTTTTTCGCAACGATCATGGTGGCCCTGGGCTCGATCTTCTCGTCGGTCTGGATCGTGGTCGCCAACAGCTGGCAGCAAACTCCCACAGGACATCACGTCGTACAGATGGTGAGAGACGGGCAGCCGTGGGTCGTCGGTGGGGAACCGGTCACTCGTGCGGAGATCGTCGATTTCTGGGCGCTGGTATTCAATCCGTCCTCGGTGCACCGGCTGCTCCACGTCTTGATCGGCTGCTTCATCCTCGGCGCATTCTTCATCATGAGCATCAGCGCCTGGTACCTGTTGAAGCAACGGCACGTCGAGTTCGCTCGCCGCTCGTTCGCGGGCGCGCTGCTGGTGGCGACGCTCGCAAGCCTGGCGGCCGTGGCCAGCGGACACTTCCAGGCCAAGAACGTCTACCGCGAACAGCCCGCGAAGCTGGCCGCCTTCGAAGGGCATTTCCGGACCGGACCGGCGGACCTGAATCTGTTCGGCATTCCGGATGCCGAGGCGGAGCGCGTTGCCTTCAGCCTGTCCATACCCGGGGGACTGAGCTTCCTGATCCACGAAAGCTTCGACGAGCCCTTGATCGGGCTCGATCGCTTCCGAGATGAGGATCGACCTCCCGTTCTCGTCCCGTTTGTCTCCTACCATGCCATGGTTGGACTCGGGTTTTTCTTCGTCGCCCTGACGCTGGTCGCCTCGGTCCTTCATTGGCGCGGACGCCTGTTCGAGAGCCGGTGGCTGCTGTGGATCTTCGTTTTCGCGGTGACCGGCGCCGTCGCGGCGAACCAGCTCGGCTGGGTCGCGGCCGAGGTCGGGCGCCAGCCGTGGATCGTCCAGCCTCCGATGGTTCGGGACGCGGACGGCGCGCTCGTCCTGAACTCCGAGGGCCACGTGCAGTACGCCACCGCGACCGTCACTCTCGAGGACGGCACGACTGGCGAGCGCGTCGCCGGCCTGCGGACCTCGGAGGGTGTCAGCGAGGTGGTGACTTCCGGGCAGGTGCTGGGCTCGATGGTGATGTTCGGACTGCTCTACGGCTTGCTCCTGTTGCTGTGGCTGTACGTCCTCAACGCCAAGATCCAGGCGGGGCCCCACGGGGGGGAGCATGCCCATGCCGCCCGCGGAACGAAGGATCTACCCGGTGCGATGGGGTCGAGGGTCAGCCACACCGAGTCGCTGACCGGCGGCCGGGAGTAACTCATCCATGGAACTGGCCCTCATCTGGTTCGTCCTCCTGGCCGCGCTGCTCGCGGGGTACGCGATTCTGGACGGCTTCGACCTCGGCGTCGGGATTCTCCACCCCCTGGCTCGAACCGACGGGGAGAGGAGGATCTTCGTGAACGCCATCGGCCCGTTGTGGGACGGCAACGAGGTCTGGTTGGTCACCTTCGGCGGCGCGCTGTTCGCGATGTTTCCCGAAGCCTACGCCACTCTGCTCTCGGCGTTGTACGTGCCGTTCATGATGCTGCTGTGCGCCCTCATCCTTCGCGCGGTAAGCCTGGAGTTCCGGGGCAAATCCACATCACCGACGTGGCGACGCCTGTGGGATCTGGGGTTCTTCGGCTCGAGTCTGCTCGCGACCTTCATGTTCGGCGTGGCGGTCGGAGGCGGTCTGGTGGGGATTCCCCTCGACGAGCGTGGGTTGTTCACGGGGCGGTTCTCGGACCTGCTGAGTCCCTACGCCATTCTGGTGGGGTTGCTCGCCGTGGCGCTGTTTGCCATGCACGGTGCGATCTTCCTGTACCTCAAGACCGAGGGCGCCGTCCAAGAGCGCCTCGGGCGGTGGATGTGGCACTCGTGGGGCTCGTTCCTGGTCCTTTACATGCTCACCACGATGTACACCCTGGTCGCCATCCCCAGGGCGACCGCCAACTTCGAGCACTTCCGATGGGCGGCCATCGTGGTCGTCGTCAACGTGCTGGCCATCGCCAACATTCCGCGCGCGCTGTTTGCCCGAAGGTACGCCCAGGCATTCATCTCGTCGTCGCTCACCATCGTAGCCATGGTGTGCCTGCTCGCGTTGGCTCTCTTTCCGAACGTGGTCACCGCAAGCAACGACTCGGCGCACAGTCTGACGATTTACAATGCCTCGTCCAGCCGGACCACGCTGGTGATCGGGCTGATCATCGCCGGAACCGGCCTGCCATTCGTGCTGGCCTACACCGGGATCGTGTATTGGACGTTTCGCGGCAAGGTAAAGCTCGGGGAGACCAGCTACTGACGGACGATTACTTTGTGACCGATTGTCATTCCGCTGCATCTGGAGCCATAGGAGGAGACATCATGAGTACACGCGGGACGTTGATTGCGGTTGCGATGATCCTGGCGGCGGTGGCCGCCGGTTGCCAGGATGCGAGCCGTACGACCTCCTCACCCGAGACGGTGGCCCTGACGACCTCGGCTGACCCGGCCGCTCTCGACGCTGCGAATCCGATCGTTCCCCTGCCGGCGCCTCCGCTCGGCATCGAGGGAGTCCTCGCCGAACTCGCCGACCCGCCGACACCCGAGAAGGTGCGGCTCGGCAGGTGGCTGTTCTTCGATCCTCGACTGTCCGCGGACGACACGGTGTCTTGCGCCACCTGCCACCGGCCCGACCATGGCTTCTCCGAGCCGACGCCCGTGTCCACGGGAGTCGATGGCAAGAAGGGCAACCGCAAGGCTCCACCGGTCCTCAACGCGGCATTCGATATCGAACCGCACCGCTTCTGGGACGGCCGCGCGGCCTCACTCGAAGAGCAAGCCATCGGACCGATGGTCAACCCGGTCGAGATGTCCATGCCGGATCACGACTTCGTCGTGAACAAGGTCCGGGCGATCGAGGGCTACCGGCCCTACTTCGCCGAGGCGTTCGGCGACGACGGGATTGACATCGAGAGGATCGGCAAGGCCCTCGCCGACTACGAGCGCACGAGGTTCAGCGGCAACTCACCCTGGGACCGTTGGCAAGCGGAGCCTGACCCCGCGGACGCCTCCATCGACGTCGAGGCCGTGATCGACTTCGAGGGCAACGTCAACCTCGACGAGCTCGAGCTCGTTGACGGCAAGCACGTCAATGCCCAGGTCAAGCTGGGACACTACGTCTTCTTCGAGAAGGCCCTCTGCAACCAGTGCCACCTCGGCCCCAACTTCACCGATGCGCAGTTCCACAATCTCGGCGTGGGCTGGGATCCGGAGGCCAACGCGTTGAAAGACCAGGGGCGATTCGATGCAACGGGCAACGACGCGGATCGCGGCGCGTTCAAGACGCCGACTCTTCGCGAGGTGTCCAGCCGCGCACCTTACATGCACGACGGCAGCGTCGCGACGTTGCAGGAAGTCGTCGCCCTGTACGACCGCGGCGGCGACGCCAACCCGTGGCTGTCGCCCAAGATCACGAAGATCGGTCTCACCGAGACGGAGAGCGCCGCGCTGGTCGCGTTCATGGAGGCCCTCAGCGGCGAAGGCTACCAGGACGCGCCTCCGGCGATCTTTCCGGAATAGCGCCTACTCGCCGGGCTCCTTCGAGTCGCCGCAGGTGTACTCCCAGACCCGCACCCAGTCCACGCGGAAGGCCGTGGGGAAGGCGGGCAGGGAGCGTTCGGTGCCGTTCGGGCCCGTGGATTTGATCTTGTCGTGCAAGATCAGGTAGTGGCCCCGGTCGAACGGCCATTCGTCGGGTCCGTCGATGTGGTCGTACACGACGAAGGGCTCGGCCGGGCCGGCTTCACCGGGCCTGGACTCGTAGAAGAAGAACTCCAGCCGATCGGGATACCAGTCAACCCACGAGACCAGCCACGCCGAAGGGTCGATCGCTCGATCGCGGACCCCTCGGGTGACGGCGTTGCCGAGGGTATGGTTGAAGGCCGGCGTGTGGGCACCGACCGACGCCGCTACCCCGGGAGGGTGCTCCATGATGTCGAGCTCTCCCCGGGCGGGCCACTGATGGTACTCGATCGTCGGATCCCAGCTCGCACGATCGCACCCATCGCCCAGGGGGTCGACCCGAAAACGAACGCGCTCGCCCTTCCTCACACTTATCAGCCGGGAGGTCCACCCCACACGGCCGCCCCGCTTCAAGGTACGCGTCCATTCGACCCTCTCGTCGTCGGGATCGACAATCTCCTCGGCCCCGACCCTGATGCTGAACCGAGCCCCATCGCCGCAGTCGTCACGAACCAGCTCGGCCTTCTCGAAGGTCACGCGGACCCTTCCCGCGTGGGGAGCTTGCCAGGACCGGGCCACCGCGAAACCGTCATCCGGTACCTGGTAGGCCCGGGTGACTCGCAGGTACCGTGCCCTGGCCTGGTTTTCCCACCGCTTGGCGCCGGCGTTGTAGTCCAGGGGCCGATACGTAGCGTCGTCGCCGACGAACTCGTAGTACCAGTTTCCACCCCCCTGGGAAGGCGAGAATTCGCGGGATGCGACGGTCTGGCTTCGACCGTGCGCTGCGGGCGCGTCGAGCTCGGTCGGGTCCCACTGGTAGGCGCGGACGGCATCCGTGCCACCCAGCGTCCAGAATGCCGGGTGAACGGATTCCCCCGCGCTCCGAAGGGTCCTCGCCTCGAGACGCACCGCCGGTGCGACACCGCCGTTGGGCTCGATGCGGCCGCGGGTGTCCATCATGCCGCCACTGAACGGCTGTCGGCCCGGGCCATCGTGTCGGGTATGGAGGGTAGCCACACCGTCGGCGACGACGATGTTGTCGGCCCGTTGCCAGGTGTCGATCAGCCAGTCCTGCTGCTCACCGTCGGAGACCGTCAGGTCCGGGCACCCCACGCAGGGGGCCTTGTCGTCATCCCACACCCGCCACTTGGCCGGGTCGGGAGCGGTGAGCGTCGGGTCGTTGAACTCGTCGTTCCACGCCAGCCGCCAGCAAGCGGGGCCTTCGAGGTAGGTGATCCGTGGATCCCACGTGACCGTCGCGCAACCGCGCCCACCGCCCGGGACAACCCGGAACCCGATCATGTCTCCTCGGGCCACCTCGATCGTCTCCTGGTGACTCGCGGATGTCCCGTCCTTCAGGGCTCGTTCCCACCGGACACGGTCCCTGTGCCGGATGCTCGCGGTCGGACCCTCCGGACAGGCCTCGGCCGCCATGGCGACGCGACCCTCCACCCGGACGGTGCCGCTGTAAGGAGCGAGCCACGAACGGACGATCGGGTGCCCGGTTGCCGGGGCCTGTTCCGTAGCCGAGATCCTGGGCCCCTCCGCCTTCGCCGGTGCTTCCCAGTAACGCTCGGGATTCCAGGTGAGGTCTTCCAGCTTGCCGGGACTCTCCTCGAAGCGGTACGACCAGTCGTTGACGCCCTGAATGCTGCTGAAGCCGCTCGAGGCGACCCACACGAGCGGAATGTCGAGTTCGGATTCCGGATCGGGTACAGCAGGGTCGTCAGCGAATGCGTTCGGAAGCGTGCCGGAACAGACGCCGAGCAAAGCTACGACGACGAGCAGGGCGAGTACGGAAAGAGGCGGAGCCTCGGAGAACCTCATACAACACTCCGAGGTCGAACACGATCTTGCTTGGAAGAGGAGGCCCGTCGGTCTTTGGAAAAGGCCCGGGCCGCGCGAGAACGCTTCAATCGCGGTAACGGCTCCGTAGCCCGACCGCGACGCCCCCGACGAGAGCCCCGCATCCATGTGACGTCGAGAGAACGCCTGGAAGCCGGGACACCCTCGTCAGGGGGTTGCCTCGGTCAATGTCAAGAGCTTGCAGCGCCGGATCAGTTCTTCCCGAAGTTGTAGCGTACGAACACGGTGCCTACATCCCAGTCACCAATCTCGTCTTCGTCCCAGGAGCGCTTTTCGTATCCGACACCGACCACGACGCGACCGATGTAGCCGAGCGCGTTGAGCTCGTACGTCGAAAAGGCGCCCACAGGCTCATCGAGGTCGCCATAGGTGTAGAACGCGTTGATCTCGAAGGGCTTGACGATCCGCCAGCGGATGCCGATGTCCGCGAAGTAACCCTGGAAGGTAGTCTTCTCATCGGTATCGATATCGCCGCCCAGTCTTTGGTTGAGGTAGCCGAAGTCGATCACCAGGTCGGCCGGCTCGCCCAACGTACCGTGCCAGCCGCCACCGACCAACCACTCGGTCAGATCGATCGACTCGGTCATGGTCGCGTCCGTGAACGTGGATTCGTATTTGTAGTCAAGCGTGCTGACTCCCCAAGCACCGAAGAACTGAAAGTTGTCGAAGCCATAGGAACCCGCGATGGCGCCGCCGGACCCCTGGTCGAATTCTTCATGATCGACGTCGATGAACGAGTACGAAATCTGTGCAAACGAGTACTTCGGCGCCTCGGCGTGGGCGCCGAGAGACAACATGAGACATCCCATCAAGACCGTGGCGATCCGCAAGCCCTTCGACATAGCCTTCTCCTTTGAGGCGGAGCCTCGAATACTTACCGGCTCGAATACTCTAGAGAACTTCCACCAGCGCTGAAACCTCGCCGACCATACAAACTGCTCGCAGGCGTTCGGGATTGTTCGGAGCGACTCGGGAGCCCCGACGTGTCCCGGGTTACCGGGTGGCCCTTTCTTGAAATTGCCCCTCTCACCTTCCCAAGCACCTCGTCGTCGTCCTCAGAATTGCGATCAGCCTAAACTCCTCGAACGACGAGGTCAAGAGACCCTTGCAACGCAGTGGCACAATTATTGCTAATCGATGAAGACAGACGGGAAGGGCGTCTGCCTCGGGACCAGGTACTTCTCGGCCTCTCGAACGAGGTCGTCGCCGGTGACCGGGTCACGTGCCGACCTGGAGCGCGGTCTTTTCTCAGTCAACGATGGCGATGACCTTCAGCTCGATGGCGATGGGGGTCGGCAGGGCGCCGACCTCGACGGTCGTGCGGCTGGGCTGGTTGTCGGCGAAGTACTCGGCGTAGATGCGGTTGAACGTCGAAAAATCCTGTTTCATGTCGGTCAGGAAGACCGTGACGTCCACGATGCGGTCCCAGCTCGACCCGGCGTCCTCGAGAACGGTGCGGACATTGTCGAAGACCGAGCGGCACTGGGCCTCGATGTCGTGGGCGACGACCTCGCGGTCGGGACCGAAGGAGACGCCCGGGATCTCCTGGGTGCCGCGCTGGCGCGGACCCATACCGGAAAGGAACAGCAGGTTCCCGACGCGCTTGGCGTGCGGGAAGGCGCCGACCGCTTCCGGTGCCCGGCTGCTGACCACCGTTTCCCGTTTCTCGTCGTCGTTCATGATCGTCAGGATTCCTTGGTATAGTGGATGCAGACGTTTTTCGGTTCGGTGAAGAAGCGCAGCGCCTCCTCCCCTCCCTCACGACCCACCCCGCTGTGCTTCATGCCCCCGAAGGGCACACGGAGGTCGCGAAGGAGCCAGCAGTTGATCCAGACGGTGCCCGACTCGAGGGCGTCGGCAAGACGGTGGGCACGGGAGAGGTCCCGGGTCCACACCGACGCCGAGAGCCCGTACGGCGTGCTGTTGGCCGACGCCACCGCCTCGTCCTCGTCGCGAAACGGGATGACCGTGGCGAAGGGGCCGAAGACTTCCTCCTGGTTGACGCGGCAGGCGGCGCCGAGCCCGGCGGCCACGGTGGGCTCCACGAAGTAGCCGTCGCGGCAGCGGTCGGCAATCGTCTCCGGCGGGCCGCCACCGGCAAGAATCTCGCCGCCTTCCTTGCGGGCGAGGGCAATGTAGGAGATCACCTTCTCGAGGTGGGCCTTCGACACCAGCGCCCCCTGGTCGGTGTCGGCGTCGAGAGGATCGCCGACCCTGAGCCGTTTGACTTGGGCGACAAAGCGGTGCACGAACTCGGCAAAGACGCTTTCCTCGACGAAGATGCGCGAGCCGCACAGGCAGACCTGCCCTTGGTTCGTGAACGCCGCCCGTACGCTTCCCGGGATCGCCCGCTCCATGTCGGCGTCGGCGAAGACGATGTTCGGGTTCTTGCCGCCGAGCTCGAGGGCGATCTTCTTGAACATCGGCCCCGCCGTGCGGGCGATCTCGGCGCCGGTGACGGTGCCGCCGGTGAAGGTGAGGGTGCCAACGTCCGGGTGCGCAACGATCGCCGCCCCGGCCTTGGCACCGAGCCCGTGCACGATGTTGAGCACACCGGGAGGAAGGCCGGCCTCGCGACACAGGATCCCGAGCAGGTGGGCGGTCATCGGCGTCAGCTCCGAGGGCTTGGCCACGGCGGTGTTTCCGGCGGCGATGGCAGGCGCAACCTTCCAGCTGAGCAGATAGAGCGGAAGGTTCCACGGAGAGATGCATCCAACGACGCCGCGCGGGCGGCGGAGCGTGTAATTGATCGCCTCGCGGTCGGTGGCGTGGGATTCGCTGCCGAAGTGGACGATGGCGGTGGCGAAGAACCGAAAGTTCTTGACCGCCCTCGGAATATCCACGCTACGGGCGACGGAGAGCGGCTTGCCGGTGTCGATGCTCTCGGCCCGGGCCAGGTCGTCCAGATTGGCTTCGATCAGCTCGGCGACCCGAAGGAGAATCCGCGAGCGGTCCTCGGCCGGCGCGGACGACCAGGCCGGCAACGCCGCCTTGGCCGACTCGACGGCGCGGTCGACGTCGCGATCGTCACTGTCGGGAAGCTCGGAGTAGACCTTTCCCGTGGCCGGCTCGACGCTGTGGATGAACGCGCCGGCCAGGGAGTCCACGGGCTCGCCGCCGATGAAGTTCTTGATGCGTTTCATTTCATTTCCGGTGGCGGCCAGCATAGGGAGCCGCTGCGCGGCCTGTCAACCGTGAGGCGAGTTCGTGCCGCGGGGGATCGGCCGGACGCCTGGGCTGGCCCTCAGTGTTATACTCGTCGGTCGAGGGGATCGTGAGCTTTCAAAGATGGTGAGCACCGACGAAGTCCGTCGCCGCATCGAGGCGGCTTTGCCCGGCGCACGCGTCGAGGTCGGGACCTTTCAAGGGCTCGACCACTTCGAGGCCGTCGTCGAGGCACCGCAGTTCGCGGGCAAGAGTCGGGTCGAGCAGCACCAGATGGTCTACGCCGCCGTCTCGGACCTGCTCGGTGGAGCGATGCACGCGTTATCGCTCAAGACCCGCCTTCCAGAGTCGATTTCGGGCTAGACCCGGATCAAAGGAGAAATCATGACGACCGATTCCATGGATCAGTGGGCCGAGCAGATCAAGAAGGATATTGCCGGCAGCACGATCTTCGTCTACGCCAAGGGCGAGAAGAACATGGCCGCGTGCGGCTTCTCCCATCGTGTGATGGAGATCCTCAACCGGCTGGGCGTCGACTACCAGGTCCGCAACGTCCTCGTCGATCCCGTCATTCGGCAGGCGGTGTCGGCCCACACCCAGTGGCCGACCATCCCGCAGGTCTTCATCGGCGGCAAGTTCGTCGGCGGGTGTGACATCGTCACCGAGATGTACGAGTCCGGCGAGCTCCAGCAGACCATCGAGCAGGCCGGGCAGGAGACGGCGAAAGCCTGACTGGCCCCCTCCCCCGCCGAGCCTATATTCGGCTGAGGGTCGTCGCACGACCCCGGGCGGGGGTTTGCATGATCCTGCCGATCGGCCACGAGGAAAGCAGCGTCCGCAGGCTCCCGTGGGTCAGCTTCGCCGTGATGGCGCTGTGCGTGCTGGCCTTCCTCGTCACCAAGCCTTCGTCGTCCGCCATGGACGAGGGGGTCGACGAGCTGTGGGCCGCACTCGAGTACTACTTCGAGCATCCCTACCTCGAGCTCGACCCCCCCCTCGAGGAAGCGATCGGCGCATCCGGCCCGGAAGGCGACGCTTTCTTCGCCGCGACTCGTGAGTCGATCCCACCACCGATGGACGAGGCGGACGTCGAGGCCGAGCAAGCGCGTCTCGACGAGCTGACCGAGAAGGCCCTGGCCACCCTCGGCGTCGAGACCTACAACCGTTGGGGCCTGGTCCCCGCCAACCCCGCGGTCCACGCCTTCTTCACCCACATCTTCATGCACGGCGGCTGGCTGCATCTCATCGGTAACCTCTTCATTTTCTATCTGGCTGCTCCGTTCATCGAAGATGTCTGGGGACGCCCCGCCTTCGCCGGCTTTTTCCTCCTCGGTGGTCTGTTCGCGGCGTTCGCCCATATCCTCCGATACCCGGACTCGGCCGCCCCCATGATCGGCGCGTCGGGCGCGGTGGCGGCGGTGATGGGCGCCTTTCTGGTTCGTTACTGGCAAACCAAGATCCGGTTCTTCTACATGTTCGGGATCATCATTCGGGGCACCTTCGACGCGCCGGCGTGGACGATGCTCCCACTGTGGTTCGCGCAGCAGGTCTTCTTCGCCACGTTGACCGACTCTCTCAGCTCGGGAGCCGGCGGAGGCGTGGCGTACTGGGCGCACGTCGGCGGCTTCCTGTTCGGCGTCGGCGTTGCCTGGGGCATGAAGCACTTCCAGGTCGAGGAACGGTTCCTGGACTCGGCGATCGAGACCAAGGTATGCCACACTCACGTCGATAACTCGGAGATCGAGAAGGCTCTCGAGGCCCACTCTCGTGGCGCGACCGACGAGGCCGTCGGGGCGCTCGCCGCGCTGGTCCAGCAGGACCCGTCCAACGAAGACGCCGTCCTCGCCTACTGGTCGTTGTGCTCCGACCTGGGGCGGCCGGAAGAGGCGGCGCCGGCGATGGTTCGACTCGTCGAGTCGGAGCTGCGAGGTGGACGAGCCGAGATCGCCCTCGCCCACTGGACCGAGGTCAACGTCCGTGTAGCGTGCCCGCCCGCGGGACCGGAGCTGTTGGTTCGCCTGTGTCAGCTGCTCGCGCGAGACGACAGGCGTGACGAGGCCGCCATCGCGCTGCGGCGAGCGATGCTCGAGGCCGGCAGCGGCATGACCGGCAACCTTGCCATGAGGATCGCTCGCGCCGCGAGGGAGCTGGACCCGCAGGTCGCCCAGGGCGTGGCGCGCTTGATGCTCGGTCGGTCCGAGCTCGAGCCGTCGGAACGTGCGTACGCCGAGAAGCTGCTGGAAGAGATCCCCGGTTCGAAGCCTTCGCGGCCGGCGGCGCCGCTGTCGTGACCGGCGGGGATCAGTAGAACCAGACGAACGGGCTCGGCAACCGCTCGACTCGCGCCTTGCCCTCGGTCTCGACGAGCGCCCGTCCGAGCACCTCCATCTCCCGAACCGTGGTGTCGATGCCCACCGGAGATGCCACGGCGACTCCGAGACCGGCGAGATTGCCTTCCGAGAGCAGCGAAGCGGGTAGATCGAGTCGCACCGGGCCGCCGAGGGAATAGACCGCGAGGAGCTTTCCCTTCATCCGTGGATCGCGAGAGAGCTCCCGTAGCCGCTCTCCGAGAAGCGCCGGCGATTCGCCGCTGACCACGACCACGAGCGGACTGGGCTTCGACGGTAGGGTCGAGCTCACCTCCCCCGCGCCCCACGCGGCGGCGAGCGCGTCACGCAAGGCGGATCTCGGGGGCGGGAAGCCGCCCTCCGGCAGGATCAGAAAGCTCTTCTTGCCGGGCAGCGGCGAGTTCGAGAGCCGGGCGGGCGAGAGCCCGGCATCGGTTCCCACCGCCACAGCGACCTCACGCATCTTCGCGTCCGCGCTCCACCACCGGCCGAGCGCGCCGGCAAGGCGAGCGGCGTCCTCTTCGCCAGGGATCGGCGTGCGCCCTGCGTCCCAGGGTGGACGGGTACGCTCGGGTCGCTGCATCACCAGGACCGAGCGTACCTCTCCCAGAACGTCGGGCAACGGCGAAAGTCCGGGGAGCGGTCGTCGCGGCGTGAGGTCGACCGGACGGCCCATGACGAGACGCTGGAGCGTGATTCTCGGGATCTCGGCGGCGAGGGGTGTGTCCAGATCGGAGCGCAGCGAAAGGGTCAGCTTGGCGCTCGAGCCCGCCCGTACCGTGCCGGCCGCCGCATTCGCGACCTCCAGCGCCACCAGGCCCTGCGGCGGGCTAGGGACCGGGCGCTCCACGGCCGAGGGGGGTAAAGAGGTGGCGGGAATCGCGCTGAGGCGCTTGCCGTCGGCCGCGAACCGGTAGCGGAGCCAGCGTCCTTCGTCGAGTCGCTCGGTGACGCTTACCTTGCCGTCACCGTCCAGGACGATCTTGCGGGTCGTCGGCTGCGGTCCGTCCGCCACCATCACCGACAGGAGCCAGCGCACGGGTGACGCGTCGGTCTTCGTGACTCCCCGCTCGAGCCGGTGCCCATCACGCTCGCACGAGGTGGCCTTGGCGCCGCACGCGCCCAGGCCATGGTCGGGGAGGACGGTCGGCGGGAGTGACGGCGGGTCCTTCCGCCACGCCTCGCGCGCCGGCACGATCGGCGGGGCTGCGGCCCGTGTGGGGGGCGCACCGCCGGGAGGTGTCGCGGTGCGGGGTGCTGCCGTGCCGGGCAGTGGCGTGGCACGCTGCGCTGCGGGGCCCTGAGGGACCGCGATTCCCGGCGGCGGCGGCGGCGCGGTCACGCTCTGACGCTCGGGCCCCGGGGCGGCGGGCTCGGAGGCTCCACCCCACGTCACTCCCCTGCGCTGTGCGGAAGCGCGCGCGAGAGCCTGTCCCATTCCGAGGTCCAGCCCCCCGATGCCGACGCTGAAGACGCGCAGCGTCTCCCCAGCGCTCTGCCGCGCCATCAGCGGTTTCGCCGATTCTTCGGGAAGCGTTCCGAGAACGAGCTGGTGCATGCGGAGCCGATCGGCGCGATAGGAGAAAAGGTCGAGATCGTCGTCGCCGAGGGTCGTGGGATCGAGTGATGCCAGATCGCTCGCCAGCGACGCCTGATCGGGTCGTGCGCGGTCGAGACTCGCCAGGGCGCGATCGAATCGTTGCCTTGCGGGAAGCGGCAGACCCGATGGCGGTCGGAGCCGGTCGAGCGCCTGTGCCACCGCCGACCGCTCGATGGCGGCCACCGCTCCCTGGCCGCCGGGCTGCGGGAGGGCGATGAATGCGAGGAGCTGGTGAAACGTTCGATCGGTGGGTTGCGCGGGAAGCTCGACGGCCATCAACGCGTCGAGGTCGGGCACGGGCTGCCCCTCGTCGCGGGCGAAACGAAGCCAGGTGAACAGCGACAGCAAGCGGACGACATGGTCGAGGTCGCTGAGCTCGGGAAAGAGCGCCACGAGATCGTCGTAGTTCCGGTTGATGGCCGCGACGGTCGCCCGCGTCCAGGGAGGATCCTCGCTACGGGCGGACTGCCAGGTCCGCTCTTCCAGACGCTCCGAGGCGGCGGTCATCCTCGGGCTCCGAACGACCAGGATGTCGCCCTGGGCGGACAGGGTCAGGTCGACGTTGTCGGGATAGAACCATAGTCGCGTCTGCTGTCCCGATACCTGGAGCGAGCGAGGATCGGCGGAGAACTGCTCCAGATGGGTCCGGAACTCGTCGAACTGCTCCCGGATCCGGTCACGGATGTCGGCAGCCTCGAAGACGTCGATCCCGAGACTGAAGGTCTTGAACCGGATATCGCACAGCAGGCTGACGAGCCCGATCCGCGTGTCCCGCAACCTGCCGCCGTAGTTGACGATCGAATCCTGGGGCCACCGCGAGCGGTCGAGGCTCATGTACGGCTCCCCCAGGCCGCCGTGAAAGACGGCGCGGTAGGCCACCGCGAGATCCGACAGCTCGACGGGTCCTCCGAGAAGCCGCGGCGGGGAAGAGGTTTCGCTTCCCAGGAACCGCAGGGTGCCGTCACCCTCGAGGCGAGCCCCTTCGAGGCGAAGCCCGCTGTCGAGAAACCTCTGCCACGCTTCGAGGTCGAGCGGCGGACTCCGACCGTCACTTCGAGTGTCGTCGACCCGCGTCCGGTAGGGGCGCGTGCCGAGCAGGAAAACGGTTCGAGCCATTCGGTGGACGTAGGGGTGCACCTCGACGTCCACGGTCGGCGGTGGAGCCTCCGGCTCGGCATCGCGGGCCAACCTGCGGCGCTCGGCCTCGAGGATGTGGCGCATCACCGGCCACGCCTCTTCCCACGCCTGCCGCCCCGCCTCCTCGCTGTCGCTCGACCCTTGACCGGCGGCACCCTCGCTCCACGGGAGGCAGACACGAAGCCGACCCGCGCCGTCGCTCTCCACGATCCAGCGCCTCGAGCGCAGCAGCTCGGCCCACGCGGGCTGACGCGATCCGGGGACGTACAGGTACCCCACCTCCAGCATCGGGGGATCGGGAGCGGCACCCAGGGAATCGAGCGCGTCGCTCAGGACGAAGGCGTACGGTTCCAGCACCGGATCCAGCAGTCGGTAGGCCAGCGCGTCGGCCGGCCGCTCGCCGGGTTGCGGAAGCGGCCGGCCGCCGAGGCTCTCGAGGAGACCTGCTACCGATTCTCCGGAGTGCGTCAGCCGGCGGCCGTCGACGATCGCGCCGTAGTCGACCTCGACCCATTCCTGTGCCTCCGCGACCGGCGACAGCAACGCGATGCCCACCGAGACCGCAGCGATCCCGACCTTCACGTGATCTCCAGAGCCGGTTTAGCCGGCGAGCGGTTCATCCATGGCCCGGTTGACCGCGACGTCTTCAGTCTACCCGCAGCGGCACGGATTGGACCGCGAGATTGTCTCCGGTGCTCGGGCTCGAGACCGCGACCTCGAAGCGGTACTCTCCCGATACGAGGGTGTCGCCCGCGACACGATCGAGATGGACCTGACACAGCATGTCCTCGCCCTCGGGGTTGAACGGGATGGGCTCGAGCTCGTGGACGGACCCGCCGTCCTCGGTCGTCACCCGCCGTGTCACCACGGCACCCTCGGGAACCCGCTTGGTCCCGGCGCAGGCCGACCAGGTGGCGAGCAGCGCGTCGGCAGACGACACCTCGTGGACCACGAGGGGCTCGAAGCTCTCGTTGTCGTCCAGGATGTCGTCGAGGCCCGGCTGCTCTTCTTGATCGGTTCGAATTCGCACGCCCTCGGTAACCACACGCGCGAGGAGCGGTCCTCGAATGAACGCGGCGGATTTCGGGGCCGGGGGCACTTCGAATCGGACGCGGGTCGCCGCGAAGTGGTCGGTGTCAGGCGACGACATCGTCACCGTGAAGGTGTAGTCTCCGGCATCGAGGGCGTGGATCCCGAAGAGCGTCACCGGCACCGAATCCCCGGACTTGGGTTCGGGGATCTTCACCTGTCGTTTGAATTCCTCCACCTTGACTTTGCCCTCGCGCGCCAGGGTGCCGACAAGTTCGATCGTGGCCCCGGTCGCGCCCGCGGGCGACGGGAAGTGCAACGCGTAGAGTGTTTCGCAGCTTTTTCGCGACAACGGCTGGACCGGTGAGACGACCGCCCGCACCAGCGGATTCTCGAACCGCTCCGGGTCAGCGAAAGCCGCCCGCAGCAACGCCTGCTTCTCTTCCTCGTCGGAGTGGAAGCGGATCCGCGCCGGGTGGTTCAGCGTCACCCCGGAGCGTCGGGAGACCAATTCGAGCCCGTGCGATGCGAGGGCCTCACTTTGCTCCATCCTGTACCCGATGGCGTACTGGCAGTTGAGGTCGAGCCTCGCATGGTCCAGGGCGACGTACAGGTCGTTGGTGCTCGGCGGCACCCGTCCGCCAGTGTCGACTGCCAGTTCGGTAAGAATACGTTTGCCGCCTGCCCCGCCCTCTTTCTGGCGCAGACCGTGGCTGGGGGACGGCGCCTGCATCCATCGCGCATAGGCGGGATAGAACGCCGCCCTCGCCGACGCGGCCCGCTCGGCGATATCGTCGAACTGGGCGACCTTGACATCGCCTCGCGAGAGCACCGGCGAGAACAGCACCACGGCCTTGGGCCCGTCGTACTGCGCCAGGACGTCCATGAGGGTCCCGAGATCGTCGAAGTACTCATTCCCGGTGGACGCGCTGAGGTCCCTGGCGAACAGCGAAGAGTCGTATTCCATGCGTTCGAGCGCCTTGACCACCTCGCCGGGGTCGTCGGTGAAGCGCTGCTCGATCCGGAGACCGCCGGCGAGGGCGGCGACCATGATCTGCTCGTTCGGACCGATCCCTGCCCGCATCATCTCTTTGGCAGTCTCGAGAGTCCTGCCGCGGTCCTTCATCGCCAGGTAGTAGTAGTCAAAGACGAACACGACCCCGCGCGGCCCCACCGATGCCGATTCTCCCGATTCCGACTCGCAGAGGACGTCAAAGGTGTCGATCGTGGTGATCGTGCCGTCCACGGTGAGCTGGAATTCGTCACGGGCCATGTCCGGGATGGTGTTGCCCGAGGTGTCCAGCGCGACCGTCTCGATCAAGACCAGGCGAACCTCGACCTCTTCCGCGAGGTCGGAGGCGGCGGGTTCGGTCTCGGCACCGGGTACGGTGGCGAACAGGGTGACGGCCATCAGACAGGCGGCGAAGTATCCGATGATACGCACGGCGTCATACCTCCAGGTACGCGTTGCTGGGAAGGGTTCGGATGTTACCAGACCGGGGCTCGATCTCAAATGCGGCCGAGGCCGTCACTGGCCCCGGTTCGAGGCGATCTGGGCCTCGGGCGAGCCGGGGAAGAGTCGAGCAAGCTGGGCGTAGGCCTCTTCGGCCTTGTCGTCCTTGCCCGAGGCGGCGTAGGCCCGCGCCAGCTCGAGATAGTAGCGCGACGTCTCGCTCCCGGACGGGTCCGCGTCGATCAGCTTTTGAAGCATCTTGATGGCCTGACGGTAATTGTCGTCGGCCACGGCAGCCTTGCACAGCAGGAACTGGACGCGAGCCTCGTCGGCGGGCGCCAGGTTCTTCGCCTTCGCGGCAGCCTTGAGGTGCACGGATGCCTTGTCGGCAAGCCCGAGGTCGAGGAAGATCTCGCCAACGGCGACCCGGGCGGCGAAGTTCTTCGGTTCGTCCTCGAGAGTCGCCATGAGCTCGGAGAGCTCCAGGCCTCGCTCGTGGACCGCCTGCATGACGGTCACGAACGCATCCGCCTCACGGAAGCCGCTGATCTTCACGATCTCGGCGCCCGACGGGGTCGCAAAGACAACCGTCGGGTAGCCGGGAGGTTCGTATCTGGCCGCCGCGGCCTTCTGAACGTCCGCATCGATCCTGGCGCAGACGAACTCCTTCGCCAGCTCCACGACCCTCGGATCGCCCAGCGTCTGTTTCTCGAGCTTTCCGCAGTACAGGCACCACGAGGTCCAGAACTCCACCATGACCGGGCGGTTCTCCTCACGAGCCCGGCTCAGTGCGGCCTTGTAATCGTCCATCCAGGCGATCCCGTTGTCGTCCCCGCCGGCCGCGTAGACCGTCACCAGTGGCAGCGAGGCCAGAGCGAAGCAAACGAGAGTCATGCGGATCGTGTGGTGGCTCATGCCGGTCTTCCCGCCGCGGTTCGTCGCGGGTCGATCATCACAGGTCGAAGGAAATGCCAGCGTAAAAGTACTGGCCTCTCAGCGGCCCCCAGTTGTACTCGTATCTGGGGTCGTCCAGCCACAGCTGGAACTCGTCGGTGATATTGTCCACGCCACCGAACAGCGACAGATAACGATGGACCCGACCCTGGATCTTGAAGTTGTAAACCCAGAACTCCGGTGTCTCGGCCCAAGTGTCCCTGATACTGCCCGTGTTCCGGTTCAGGAACTGGACGTACATCGACCCCGTGTACAGAGCCTGTGCAGAAATCGTGAGCCCGCGCCTCGAATCATTCCAGCCGACGAACACCGACCCCTGGTTGGAAGGGTGGAACGGAATCTGGTCGATCGTCATCTGGTACCACTCTTCCCGGTACCGTTTGACCCAGATCGGCTCGTCGCTGCTGGTGCGCAGGTAGGTGTACTCGAAGCCGTAGGACAAGCGATCGAAATGACGGAACTCCATCCCGGCGGTGGCGCCCTCGAGCGCGAAGTCGCTGTAGTTGACCTCGGTAAAGGTCGGAATGTACTCGGGTGCGGTGAGGATCGCCATTTTCTGGAGGAAGTTCTCGAACTCGTTGAGGAACAGGGAAGCCCGGAATCGCAGCCAGCGGTAGGGCACCCAGTCGGCGTCCAGAAGGTAGTTCTTGGATTCTTCCGCCGCGGAGTAGGCACTGCTCGTCACCGCGGCGCCGCAGCACACGCGCTCGAAGACCGGCCTGGGGGCCGCGAAGCCCCAGCCCGCCGAGAAGCCCATCGAGAATTCGTCCGTGGCCCGCCACGCCACACGGAACCGGGGTAAGAGCTGTGACTCCACGGTGCTCCCGGGTATCGGGAATCTCAGCGTCGACTCCGGGCCGGGAGTCCAGTCGTACTCGTCCCACCTGAGCCCAGCGGTCAGGTTGATGCGATGGGGCAGGGACAGCTCGGCCTCGGCGTATGCGCCCTTGTGACGGATGAAGTCGTTGAGACGCTGACCGTCCGGGAAGGTCACGGTCGTCTTGAGGATTTCACCGTCGACCTCGAGATTGCTGTAGACGAGCCCCACGGTGAACAGGTGGCGTTGCGCCAGGAATCTCTCGTAGCGGAGCTCGGCAACCTCCGTGATCTCGTCGACGAGCATGTAGGGTTGCGTTTGCCCCGGAAAATTGTCGCTGGTGTCCTGGTTTCTTTTGGCGTAGCGCGCCCCGAGAGTGAGCTGGGAGCTGTCCTCGAACCGATAGCCCCACCCGAGGGCGTATTCCCTCCGCAGGATGTCGATGTCTTCTTCATAGAAATTGCCCAGCTCGATGTCCGCCGAGCCCGCGTAGGCCCCCTTGCTGCCTCGTTGCTCCTCGTTGTAGTACAGCGCGTCGAGGCGGATCCAGGAGCGCTCGGACGCATCGATCGTGACCGTGCCGCCAAAGGTCTCCCGGTCGAACGCCCCGATGTCGAAGTTGCCGTCGCCGTCGGGGTCGCTGCCGTCGGAGCTGGCGTGGGTGAGCGCGAGCCCCCCTCCCCAGCGGCCCAAGGTTCCTGAGGCCAGAAGCTCCTGGCGTCCCCAGTTGAGGCTACCGAAATCGACCGCGGCGTGGAGCGTCGGATCCTCCTGCGGTCGACGCGTGTTGATCACCAGTGCGCCGGCGCTCGCCTCGCTGCCCGACAGGACGGTCCCCGCGCCGTTGATCACCGCGGTGTTCGCGATCCCCTGCTGCGGCATGACCGACAACAAATAGATCGCACCCAGACCGCCCATGACAGGGAGGCCGTCTTGCCAGACCTGGACCCTCTCGCCACTCTGGCCGGACATGGTGACGCCCGCGATATTGCAGTTGGTGCACATCGTGGCGACGCGAACGCCGCTGACCCCCGCGAGAACTTCATTGAGGCTCGTCGACTTGTCGTCTTCGGCTTCGGGCGATGCCGGAGACATCTCCGGGTCCGTCTCGAGGACGGCGTCGAGATCGGCATCGGTCGCCTGCTCGGCGGATTCCGGAGCCTCGGGCTCATCCGACGATAAAACGGCCGCGTGCGAGAAAAACAAGACCGCGCAGGCAAACGCGGGCAACAGGCAGACTTTCTTCCAGCTCAAGTTCGGCCCCCCGGATCAGCCCGTTCGAAAAAGGGGGAGCGGCTCGTCCGCTCCCCCCCTTTACTCGTGTACGGATCCCGCCTATCGGTCAAGGAATCGCTTCACCGCACCATGCCGCCGGCAGGATGGAATCCAAAACCGTCCGGTAGTAGCTGTCGCTGTAACCGCACTGCGTGCACTCGGACGAGCCCGGCGGGCGCGCGCAGGTATCCGAGACGGTCACGCCGCCCTGGTCGATGACCTGGGCCTGGGGCGTGTAAGGGCAGGTGCCCTGGCAGTCCGCCAAGGGGACGCCCGTGAGATCGGAGCACGACTGCGAGAATCGCGCCCATGAGCTGCCGTCGGGGTCCGCGAGGACGACGATGCGCGGGTCCAGGACGGGGAAGTAGGCACCGCTGTAGGCCCACCGGTGAGCGTCCTGCCAGTCCACGACG